>JAABUQ010007820.1_pt1 | contig 15273 bp, 13 predicted proteins | sample 5560001 | NCBI WGS metagenome assembly JAABUQ01 (sample SAMN10711888, study PRJNA513371) | rock metagenome | isolation source: Antarctica rocks | place: Antarctica: Victoria Land, Finger Mt nord | collected 2015-12-18 | reverse complement strand
AGACAACAACGGCTCGACCAACGCCCACTGCGCGTCGGTGAGATCTGATGGGTACCGACTCTTGGAGGACATACCCCAAAGTTCGAGAACACCCCCTCACCACCTCCTTTCAAACACGCTCTGAGACGCATCCGGGGATCGAGAAAGAGCTCGAGCGGCTGGTCTCGCCGGTCACGCGCGGCGATCCGCAGTCGCCGTTGCGGTGGACGTCAAAGAGCGCGGTGAAGCTCGCGAGCGGGTTGGCCGAGCGCGGGTTTGAGGTGTCAGAGCGCACGGTGTTGCGGCTGCTGGGACGGTTGGGGTACAGCCTGCAGGCCAATCAGAAGACTCGCGAGGGTGCGGGATCACCCGGATCGCGATGCGCAGTTTCAGTACATCAGCCAGACGGTCGCGGCGACGATCCAGCGTGGCCAGCCGGCGATCTCGGTTGACGCCAAGAAGCGCGAGCTGGTAGGGGATTTCAAGGCGGTCGGCCGAGAGTTTCAGCTCAAGGGCAAGCCGGTCGAGGTTCGTACCCACGACTTCAAAGACAAGCAGCTCGGGCACGCGATCCCTTACGGGATCTACGATCTGGCCAACGACGAGGGGTGGGTCAACGTCGGGATCGACCGCGACACCGCCCAGTTCGCCACGGCAAGCATCCAAGGATGGTGGGAGCATCTCGGCCGCGAGCGCTACCCCGAAGCGACCGAGCTGACGATCACGGCCGACTCCGGCGGGTCCAACAGTCACCGCACGCGGCTATGGAAGGTCGAGCTGCAAAAGCTCGCCGACGCGACCGGCCTTCAGATCACTGTCTGCCACTTCCCGCCCGGCACCAGCAAGTGGAACCGGATCGAGCACCGGCTGTTTAGCTTCATCAGCACCAACTGGCGCGGCAGGCCGCTGATCAGCCACGAGGTCATCATCAACCTGATCGCCGGCACCACGACCACCACCGGCCTAAAGGTCTACGCCCAACTCGACGACCGGCCCTACCCCAAAGGCATCGAAGTCTCAGACCAGGCACTCGCCGCCGTCGACATCCAGCGGCACCCGTTCCACGGAGACTGGAACTACGTCGTTACCCCCACACTTGCTGAGACGTGAGCCCTTAGAGTTCGGACTGATCGCAGCGGGATGGACGGCGCCGTTGCGAACGTGGTCCCATTCGGCCGCCACATCGGGGTTGAGGACCTCCAATGACTGGCCGGCAGGTACCGCCCGTGGGCCTTGGCCGCGACGCTGCTCGTTGTAGCACTCTGGGCATCCATGGCCGGCGCTGCGCGATCCTGCCGTGGCCTGCCAGTCGTGGCCGCACCGACGGCAGCGCCACCAGAGTCTGCGGTTGGATTGCGCGGCTATCGTGGCGAGATCGATTTCGGCGTTTCGCGCCGGATGCAACTCGTTCATCAGCTCCGGGTGCTGTGCAAACAGGGTTCGCCAAGGACGAATCCGAGCCGCTCGCTGCTCAATCGGAACCCTCAGAACCCCGACCCCCTTGCCAAACTCGCCTTGCCCGATGAGGCTTATGGCATTAGCCCTGGCCCGCTGGCTCAAATCGTGCGAGCAGGTGGCCAACTGCATGGGCAGACGGAACGCGTCGCGGTACGCCGCAAGCGTCCAGCCATGGGTGCGACGGAGATGCGAGCCGCCGATGGCGCGGTACCAGCCGCCGCAGAGGTGACACTGCACCTTGTCCTCCTCGGCGTCGTACGCGAGCTCGCCGAGCATGCCGTAGTAGGGCGTGCCGTCCTCGAGCCGCTTCGTCTTACGTGTCATCGGCATCGCTGACTCCTTCGCAACCGATTCTGGCACGCGGCCACGCATCACCGCGGGCTCTTACCCCCGCGGCACAGAGATCGTGAACGGACCCCGTTCTTCGTTCCAGCCTTGGTGAGAGCCGCGTGGGTGTAGTGGCGCGGACGGTAGTCCTGCGGCGGTTGCGCCGCTGAGTGCGTTCGGTGATCTCCTCAGCAGGACAGGGGTGGCGTTGCTGGACGGTCCTCGGTCCTTCCCCAGCCGGGGTTGGTTCCGCCGCCTGGAACGGCTTCTCGGAGGCTGGCGGCGAACACACGGCCAGCAACCCGAACGATAAGTGCCGGCCGCCAGGTGTTGTAGCCCTTTCGCCAGCCCTCGATCACAACCTGCGCTTCAGTCCAGACAGGCGAACCGCTCGACATCGAGCACCAACGCGAAGAGCGGCCCGATCGGGCCGGCTCGGCCCTGGTCTCTGTGCTCCTGGTCCAACGTCCCGGGCGCGCCGCGAAAGATCTCTTGGGATGAGACCTCCGGGTCAGAAGTCGAAGGCACGCCCTTCGTCCTACCGGTTCAGAACGGGGCGCTACAGAATCGGCGGCTGGTCCTCCGGTCCGGGCTCGCGGATCAGCGTGACCTCTTCGTCGTCGAACACGGCGCGGATCTCCAGATGCCCGCCGAGCGCGCCGACCTTCTCGCCGAGCCCCAGGATCCACAAGAGCATGTCGCCGTCCACAGGCGAGATCGGGAGGCTGAGAAGCAGGCCAACATTGTCGCCGCGGAGCTCGCTGGTGGCGTTCTCGCGCTCCCACCGGTCATAGAGGATCTGCTCAGCCTCCATCAGCCGCTTGTAGGCGCCAACGACACGGCCGTCATCGACCGCACGAGCACTACGGAGCTTCTCGAACTCCGCCCCCTCCGGGCCCTCGCATCTCGGATGCAGCGCACTTCGCCGTGCCGCTCTTCGGTTCTCCATACGGTCACGCCTACCCGTCCTGGCACCGCGCTCACCCAACGGGCCAACGTCGCGCCTGCCTGCGCCAGGAACCCTCGCACAAGCCGCCGACCCGGTCGTCTCAGACTTCGCTTGAGGCGACCCAACACCCCGGGCGCTTGCACCGCCAGGCGTTGCGCGGCGACAGGGGCTCTCAGGCAACGAGCCTGCAGCCGCCATCCGGCGTCTACGCCACCTTGACAGTGCTGCCTAGAGTCAGCGAGCTGCAGGAGCGGAAGCGACGAGCGCTTGGCCGGTCCGGCGACAAGGGGGAAGCGAGGATCAGCCGGTGCGGGTCGACTCGGGCGCGTGCTTCCACGCGAACGCGCTCGTCCGGTCCGGCCGACTGGGACGAGCGCAATCGTGGCGAAGCACTCGTTCCGCGCCCCGCCGGCGGACGCGTCCTGCGTAGCCATTGCAGTCGCGCGAGATCAGACGCCGACTGGATCGAAGCGTTCGTCAGCTAGGTGCGCTCCTCTGCGGAGAACTGTCGAGGAGACCTGCGATTCAGTACCTATGAACGCCGACGCCACGGAGGTCAGGCTTGCGCGCGGAGCACTAGAACGAAGACGGCGAACCTTCGCCGCAAGTATCCCGCGCACGACCGCGCAACAATCGATCACGTGAGCTACGCCCAGCAAGATCAAGCACGTCATCTGCGCGAACGCATGGAAGCTCCCGGGCGCTGGGCCAAGGGCAACGCTGAGCTCCTAGCGATGATCTGGGGCAAGCTCGAGAAGACCAATAGCTGGCCCCAGGCAAGCGAGCTTCAACGCGAGTTGTTTCAAGCAGGCAAGCGTTTCAACGCGACGGAGTTCGGCCGCGACATGCCGGGGACGCTCGGCCACCTTGACGCGTCCAACGGCACGATAATCCTCGCCCCGCGTGCTCTCTTCTACCTGCGCACGCCCCGTCCCGTGCTCGATCGCATGGCGCAGCTAGTCCGGATACTCGTCGACCGCTACGGGACAAATGGCATCGAGCCGGAGATCAGCAGCGAGGAGTTCGAAGAGCTGCTCAGCATCGACGAACGGCAGAGCCGACAACTCGCGATGTTGCTGATGGAGGATCGCTTCCTGTTCCGGCCCTCCGGCGGCACGCTCGAGGAGAACACGCAGAAGTTCCGAGCCGACGAGAACTTCGTCATCGAGCTGCCGAACGTGCGATCAATCGAGGACTACTTCGAGGTTCAAGACCGCATCTGGTACTCGGTGCCACGGGCCGGCGCGATCCCGGATCGACTGATCGACGTCCCGGAGCTCACACCTGAGCCCGAGAGCTCGGCTCAGGCAGCAGTGGTCGTTGAGCCTCCGATCACCCGCTCAACGCGTAAAGCGGCGTCCGGACTCCAAGACCTGCATCCGCTGATCGCGGATACCTGCACACGGCTCTGGGCGAACGGGCACCGCCGCGAAGCTATAGGGACAGCGGCTCTCGTGGTCCGAGACGCCGTCCGGGAGCTCTCGGGGCTCGATGATCTCGACGGCCATCCACTGATGGCCCAAGCGTTCAGCCCGAAGGAGCCGAAGATAGTTGTCGCTGACCTTCGGACGGTCACGGGCGGCGACCTTCAGCAAGGCACTCATCTCCTCGCTATGGGAGCGATGGCCGCGCTCCGGAACGTCCATGCGCACAATCTGGACGAGCCACCCGCAGATGAAGCCAGGGAGCAGCTGGGCATCTTCAGTTACATCGCGCGACGGCTCGATGACGCCCGGGCTGCGCCACCCGAATGGCGGAACGGCCGACGAACAACTGATCGAGCGCCTTGACCCTTGAGGCGGTCCGTGACCTGCGCCAAAGCGATGCGGGCTGGTCAATAGGGCCATGGTGCTCGTCCATCTCGCGACCTGCGAACTGCGACCGCGACGACGTACCCCGTGGCCAAGCGCTGATCCGCCGGCCGCCGCGTCAATGGTTCGCTCATCGCCAACGCGATCACGCCGCTCTGCCCAGCGCAGTCGCGAAAGCGCTCGCCGTGATTGGGATTGGAGTCAAGGAAACCTCGCTGCCGCCTTCATAGAAGGAGTGACGATGTAGCCGATCCGACAGGCTGCTAATCGTGACTTCCGTAGATCACCCAGGCGCGATGTCGCGTCTCGCGCTGCGACAGCATTACCCTCGAGGCGAACCCAATGCTGCGCGGTGCGATGACTGACGACGACGCGCAAGGACCGTTGCTCAAATATGCGGGACCTGCCTGGATCCCGCCTTCCGACGAGCCGTCGCCCTCCCCGAACTGGCTGAATGGACGCGCCATTTCCGGCGTGTGGCGCGACACGCTGCCGTTCGTCGCTGGCGGCCTGAAGGCGTATACGCAGTTCCCCCGGATGATGCCCGGGGCGGGCTGGAGGCCCAACCCCGAGCCAGACTCGGATCTGGATGTCGAGCAGGCCATCGCGGCAAAGCTCCACCTCGGACTGAGATTGCTGCCGATTCTCGCCGTGGCGCAACTCGTGGTCGTCGAGCCGGGCGTGATCCAGGGGGTCCCCGACTGGGATGACGACGGGGCGCTCGGCGAATACGGTGCGCGGGCGGCGCTGCCGGCCTCACCCCTTTTCCTCGATCTCGAGTCGCGCGAGGGTTGGTGCGCGACTTGGGAGATTGAGTCATGGCCGGGCCCGTTCAATCTGCGGGGCGCGCTCGTCTGGCGTTCCGAAGGCCTCCTATCCGTCGTGCCGTTTGGGAGCCTCGACGGACGGCATCCATGGGGTGGAACTGACTATCAGGCGTGGTCGCGATGGATCTTCCTCGCGGCTGACGAAGCGTCCTCTTGGCCGGCTCCGGGCCCAGGTGATTGCCTCACGCGCCCCGACGGCACGGTCGTGTCCTGGGTTCAAACCGAGAGCGGATCGGTCTGCGCCAACCAGGCCGCGGTCGCGTACCACCTCGCCCGCCGAGTCTTGCGTCTGCTCTGGATGCTCGAGCTGCTTGAGGTGGAGCTGGTCAGCCCCCCGCTCCCGCGCGCGGAGCGGCGGCGCGCTCAGCGAGCCGGCGAGAAGATCGGGCTGGTTCCCGCGGGCATGCGCGAGCTCGTCCGCGAGCGGCCCGCGGACGAGACAGGCTGGGCGCAGATGTCCGCCGGGTGCCCGATTCCGAGTACCCATGCCCGGCTCAATCAAGCCCACTCCCTGTGGCACGAAGCCTTGGACGCCTACCACGACCCCAAGGGATTCGTTGCGAAGGTCAACCTGCTCATCCAGACTCTGCGCAACGTCACCTGGGTCCTGCAGAAGGAGATCGCTCCTCACGCACACCTGACCGACTGGTACGCGGAATGGCAGACACGCATGGGCGCCGATCCCCGTCTCCGATGGGTTCGGGACACGCGCAACGAGATCGTCAAGCAGCGGGACCTCTCGGCACACTCCAAGGCGCGCGTGCGGATCGTCGGCGAGGTCCTGCACAGCAGCGGAATCGACATCGACGTGGATCCTGGGAAATCCGCAGACGAGATCGTCCGTGGGCTGAGTCTTCCCGCGTTACCCGACCGCACGCGCCGTGAAGGAACCCTCCTTGTCGAACGGCGCTGGACAGTTGATGCGTTTCCGGACGAGGAGCTGCTGGATGTGCTCGCGACGTGTCACAGCGTGCTCGCGCACATAGTTGACGAGGCTCACGACCGGCTCGCTGCTGCGATGTCCACATGCGAGGAATCCGCAGATGATCCCTGCGGATCCTGGCGCTTCACCCATCATGCCAGCGGTCGTCTGCCGTGCATGTCCGCCGGCCGCGAGGCACGGACGAGCCGCCGCGATCTCACCACCGGCGCGCCAACCCGGGTCACGTCGATCACGGTCCCCCGACCGCCGCCCGACGATGAACTCATCCAGCAGCGCTACGCCGCAGTGCAGTGGGAGCCGCTCGCTCCCGATGCCGGGGTATTCGACATCGCCCAGACCTTCCACCAGAGCGCCAGAGGGATCCTCCTCGCCGACGGGTATCACGTCACGCTCGCGTGGTTGCTCCGCGACCGCCAGCCGGTCTCGATGCACCAGCTCAATCCCCACGACCAACGCGATAAGTACCTGATGATCGAGAACCTCGCAGACGAAGCAACCCAACTGGGAGCCGACGCAGTCATCATCACCTCCGAAGCATGGGAAGCAACAGTGACAGACCGAGAGAGCGCTCTCGCCCACCTCCGCGCGAGCGAGCGAGTTGACCGTACCGAGGCCCTGATCACGCACGCCTTGCAACGCGATGGCACCGCTAGAACGTGGCGTTCGGCGATGAACCGCTCGGCAGACGGTCTGAAGCTCGAAGACCCCGTCACTGACGACCACGTTCCGCCCCTGCTTCGTCCGATGCTCGAAGCGTGGTCTACTTGGACCTAATCACGATGCGCGCCGGCAAGAACAGCAACACGCAAGGGCTGACGAACGGCCGCCGCTCGGCGCGTCATTCCGTCAGCCGCCACCAAACGCAGATCGCGGCCGCGCGGCCGGTTTGTTCCATGGCGGGCTGTCTGTTCTCGGGTGGGACCTCAAGCCACACAACGCCCTAATGGAGCGGCTGCTCGACTAGTCCGCCGCTCTGGGCTGAGATGTTCGGTACGTGCCCCCAGCACGATCGCATTCATCTTCCGGCAATGGTCGACGCGTGATCGCATCGGCGACAAAGCTCGCACCGGTGCGCGCCGATCAGCGCCGGAGCGCACGATTGCCTCGTCCGGAGCTGAGTACCCAGCGAGACCCGAGATTGGCGAGGAGGAGGGAACATACTGGCGATGGATTCGCGCTCTCCTCTCGTGTCCGCGCAGGCATTGGACGAGTTGACGCCAGCGGCTTCTGGATCCAGCGTCGAGCGGCAGTCACGTCGAGAGTGCCGCCTCGGCGACGAAGCAGGTGCGGCGCGAAATCAGTCTTTGTCGGCCCGACCGCGGTCACCCGGTATCCGCACCGAGCAGGTCAGCCGTTCCATGGTCGCTCGATGCGCGCCCGGGACCCGAGGCAGGTGTCCCGCTAGCCGACGCTCGTACGGCACGCGTCCGGCGCGCCTGACCGCTCACCCGCTCGCCGCCTGCTCCACGGGCTTGAGATGGCACCGACCGCCACGGGGCCGGGGGCCCCCTCTCGGCGGGACCGTGACGCTGCTGCAACGGTGGCGCCGGCGCAGACGGTCGTCGCGCGAGAGAGATCCGCCCTGCTCCCTCCCGCCGCTAAGCAGCAGTCTCGGGCTCGAGCCCTGCTTTGGCGAGAACAAGGGATTCACCCCGGACAAGTACGAAGAGGCGATCAGGCAGCTTGAGGCGGCGGGCGCAGGAGCGGTCGCACCTACCACGCGGCTCTGGAGACGAAGGGCCGATCAGTGTTCGGGAGACCACGATTGGCGTCTGAGTGCAAGCCTAGATATTGGATATCGTGTTTCCGTGCCCGACCGGGAACTGAGGGTCGACGTTGAGGCCCGTGAGGCGTTGGAGGCGGGCGTCGATGCGGTTGCCAACGCCGTCAAGGTGACGCTCGGCCCGAAGGGCCGCTGCGTCGTCCTCGACAAGAAGTTCGGCAACCCGACGATCACCTACGACGGTGTCACGATCGCTCGTGAGATCGAGGTCGAGGACGTCTTCCAGAACCAGGGCGCGCAGCTCGTCCGAGAGGTCGCCACGGCGACCAACGACGTCGCCGGCGACGGCACCACCACCGCCACGGTGCTCGCTCAGGCGATCGTCCGTCAGGGTCTGAAGAACGTCGCCGCCGGGGCCAACCCGCTCGTGCTCAAGAAGGGCATCGAGAAGGCCGTCGAGCAGGTCGTGAAGAACATCGCCTCGCAGTCGAAGGAGATCGCGGGCAAGGAGCAGATCGCCCGCGTGGCGACCATCTCCGCCGGTGATGATGAGATCGGTGACGTGATCGCCGACGCGATCGACAAGGTCGGCAAGGACGGCGTGGTCAACGTCGAGGAGGGCCAGACGTTCGGCATGGACCTCGAGTTCACCGAGGGCATGCAGTTCGACCAGGGCTACATCTCCCCGTACATGGTCACCGACCAGGACCGCATGGAGGCGACGCTTGAGGATCCCTACATCCTCATCGCCAACTCGAAGATCGGCTCGGTCCGGGACATCCTTCCCGTGCTGGAGCAGGTGATTCAGTCGGGCAAGCCGCTGCTGATCATCGCCGAGGACGTCGAGGGCGAGTCCCTAGCGACCCTGGTGGTCAACAAGCTCCGCGGCACCTTCACCGGCGTCGCGGTCAAGGCCCCCGGCTTCGGCGACCGCCGCAAGCGCATGCTCGAGGACATCGCGATCCTGACCGGTGGCGAGGTGATCACCGAGGAGATGGGCCTCAAGCTGGAGAACACGCAGCTCTCCCAGCTCGGGCGCGCCCGTCGCGTGGTGGTGGCCAAGGACACGACCACGATCGTCGACGGCAACGGTGAGAGCGACGCGATCAAGGGTCGGATCAACCAGATCAAGAACGAGATCGAGAACACCGACTCGGACTTCGACCGTGAGAAGCTCCAGGAGCGCCTGGCCAAGCTCTCCGGTGGTGTCGCGGTGGTCAAGGTCGGCGCGGCCACCGAGACGGAGATGAAGGAGAAGAAGCATCGCGTCGAGGACGCCCTGCAGGCGACTCGGGCGGCGCTGGAGGAGGGCATCGTGCCGGGCGGCGGTGTCGCGCTGCTGGTGGCTCAGAAGGAGCTGCAGATCGACGTTATCGACGAGGCCGACGAGCGCACGGGTGCGTGGATCGTGCACCGCGCGCTGGAGGAGCCGCTCCGTCAGATCGCCGACAACGCCGGTCTGGAGGGCTCGGTCGTCGTCAACGACGTCCGCAAGGCGAAGAAGGGCTTCGGCCTGAACGCCGCCACCGGCGAGATCGTCGATCTCATCGCAGCCGGCGTCATCGATCCGGCGATGGTCACGCGCTCCGCGCTGGAGAACGCCGCGTCAGTCGCCGAGAGCATCCTCACCACGAATGCGATCGTCGCCGATCGGCCCCGGAATGCGGAGACCGCGCGCGTCGTCAGCATCGGTCAGGAGGGCGCCGAGACGGCGCGGACGCTGGTCGCCGACCCCCGTCGAATGATCATGCCGGAGCCTCAGGGGCAGTTGAAATCACGAACCGACTCGGCCTCACGGCCCAAAGCGGGTTCAGTGTTGGTACTGACCCCACACATTGACTTAGTTCCGGACGCCCCGCTGCCGACCGGCGCGTCATTCCGAGCTCTCGTGTTTGTCGACGATCAACCAGCTCGCGAAGCGGAGCGATCTGTCCCGATGACATTGCCGACGTCGATCGAGGCTGAGCTCGACGTTCACGTCTGGATTACCGCATCCGCGCATTTCGCTCCGGTGGGTGCACAAACGGGCAGGCTGCTGGTGCGCACAGGCGAGCGCCGATCCTACGCGGTCGCCTTCGAGCTACGCGTCGTGAATGAGCCGCCGCTCGGGCCTGGCCGAATCTCGGCCCGATTTAGTTGGCGTGGGCGTCCCAGCGGAAAGGTCGTGCGAGAGGTGGCGATCCTGGCGTCATGACCGACACGGTTGCACGCGTGCTGCGAGGTCGACAATCGCCACGCGTTGAGTTTCGTGAAGGCGATGCTCAAATCGATATCACGGTCGAGATCGCCGCCGACAGGCTTGACCAGGAGCTGTTCGATGTTCTCGTGACCAGTCCTCATCTGCCGGAGTTCGACAACGCGGCACCAGAGCGATGGAAGCTCCCAACGAAGGCCGCCAGTCTTGTCACGGAGTACATGGCCGATATCACCGACACGGCGCTCGAGCCAGGTCAGCTACGCGCACGGATCCTTGGGGTCGGGAAACGGCTGTATGCCGTAGCGCCTCCACGTTTTCATGAGGTCTATTGGAGGTTGACGGACAGGGGCCGTCCGCCGCGGACGATCCTCGTTCAGTCGGAAGAGTGGGCGATTCCGTGGGAGCTGATGGTGCCCTCCCGGCTCGGGCGCGCCGGCGAGCGCGTGATGCAGCCGCCGCTCGGGTTTCAGCTCGCGCTGGGCCGCTGGCTCGCAAACGACGGCCATGCTCCGCTCCAACTGGTCGATCTTGATGACAGCTATGTCTTCGCTCCGAAGTACCCTCGTCGGAAGCGACTTCGTCACGCTCAAGAAGAGGTCGAGCTAGTGTGTGACGCGTTTTCGGGGACAGCCGTCGAGCCAGGACGCCAACGCGCGCTCGACCATGCTCTCGCCGAGCGCAGTGTTTCGCTGCTTCACTTCACCTGCCATGGTGAAGTCCGAACCCCTCCGATACAAGCAATATTGCTTGAGAACGATGGCCGGATGATCTCTTATGAGCTTTCCGGGATGGACGGATTGGCTCAGGCCGTGCAGGACAAGCCCCATGGTCTTCCTCAACGCGTGCGAAGTCGGCCGCCTCACGCCGTCTCTCATCGGAGTTGGAGGCTTCGCCAAGGAGTTCATCGACCTTGGGGCACGCTGCGTCATCGCCCCCCTGTGGAGCGTTACCGACGATGTGGCGTTCGACGTCGCGCGGCGGTTCTACACCAGGATCAAACATGATCCGGCGGTGCGATTTGCAGACGTCATGAGCGAGATTCGGCGCCTTTCATTTGAAAGGGATGCCGACTCATACGCTGCGTACGCGTTCTATGGCGATCCGCTCAGCTGTCGTGCTGACTTCGTCAAGTAGGTCAACGAACGGCTAGGAAGCCCCTGACTGATGTCGATGCCCCAGCGACCCCGCGTCGGCTCGCTTCGGGGACGTTTGACGCTAGAGCGCGGATGACCGCTGGCGCCGACACGCCGATGTTCAGTACCAATATCGCTTGCTTCTGGCCAGTCCCGTAGAGCACAGCCAAGAAGCCCCCAATGACGATCATGCCCACCGTGAGGGCCCAATACGCTGGGCTACGGACGTAAGCTGGCCAAGAGGCCGACTCTCGCAGCTGCCACCACTTGAAGAACTCGATGATGATGCCACCCCCGCAGGCGATAGCGAAGATGGGCCCAAACCCGCTGACATTCATGCGCCTCTCCCTCGTTACGACGTGACGGGCACACTCTAAAGGCCGCAGGTACCTGTCGCCAGGAGCGGGCGCGGGGATCAACGCCCCGTTGAGTCCGGCAGGCACTCCGGCGGCGGCTCATGTGACCTCGTTTCGCACGACACAACAGGCGCGCACAGGCCCGACCTGCCTCTCGCTCTCGGCGGGCGCGACTCGCCGACGCCCGTCATCGTCCGCTGTGCATTCGCGACGAGGGGATAGTTCCGTCAGGATCTCGGTGCCCGCGCGCGACGAGTGCTTCGCCACGAACGCGATCGTCAGCTCTATGGCCTGACGGACGACTCGCTTGGCGCCCAGGCGCTCGTGAGCCATTAGCCGGGATGGACGAGCAACCCACTCGTGAGCAGAACGCGCATGCCGGTGCTGTGCCTATGCGACCTGCACCTTAGGGTCGGAGGCTGACGGTGCCGCAGCGGCGATTGCGCTGGTTCGGTACGCAGCCTGCAGGTGAGCGGCGAAGTGCTGGCACGTCGAGGCGTCGCGTGAACCCGACCGAGCGCAGCGAGGTCCTCAGCGGGAGCCGGCGGAGCCGGCGGTCTCCATCGCGCGAACCTCTAGCAGCGCTTGTTCCCTCTCCTTTCTTCCCGGCCCGGGCGCGGGAGCGGTACGGATGCAGGCGGGGTCCATGGGGAACGCGGAGGCCGGCCGGGTTGCGGATCGCTTTGACGTCTTGGTTGCTTATGTGCTTCGTCCTGGCCAGCGGCGCGGTGCCGTCGGCTCGGGGCGCGTCGCTGCGGGCTCGTCGGTGGGGGGGCTGTCGTCGTGTTGTCGCGCGGGTCTGTCCGGAGTGGGTTGAGGGTCTTCGGTCGCGTCGGGCTGGATGGGTTTGGCGTGTAGCCAGACGGCTTCGAGGTGGGCGAGGTATTGGTCGTAGAGGTCGCCGGCGGCTTGTTTGCGGAGGTGGAGGTAGGGGCTTTGGGCGGCTGGGCGGGGGTAGTGGTAGAGCGTCACGAGCATCAGGTCATCAGCGCGGATGATCGTGTTGACGGTGTGGGTGGTCTGGATCGCGCGGAGGGCCGCACCCTCGTTCAAGAGCGCGTTGAGCAGCTGGTCGATCTCCTTGGCGATCGGCTCTGGGACCTCCACCGGGCGGCGCGCGGCGAGAACGCGGACGGCACACCCGGCGCGAGCTTTGGCGGTGACGAGCTGTGGGAGCTCACGGGTGATGGCCAGCGAGCGGAAGGTCGGGATGATCAGATCGACGTGGTGCTTGGCGTCGTGAAGGATGAGCTCGGGGTCGGGGGCGGCGGGGTGATCGCGGGTGGGGTAGATCGCGATCAGATCTCGCCCCGGCCGCACGGGTGCTGGGGAGTCGTCCTTCTCGCTGTTGGAGGTGAGCTCAGGCCACAGCTCAAGCTCGGTGGTGTCCAGCGCGTGAGCGATCCCGGGTGCGGTGCCGGGGGTACGGGAGGGCGCCGTAGAGCCACCGACGGACGGTTTTGACGTCGACGTCGATCTGCTCGGCGAGGTCATCTGGTTGCAGTCCGGCGCTCCGGAGGGCGGTCTTGAGGTTTTCGTTGGCCATCCCGGTCAAATTGTCGCAGGGCTTTTTCCCTGCAAGTGGCCAGGACGCCCGAAGATGTCCGGGGACGTCTTCGAAGACGCCCGAAGATGTGGTTGAGATGTCCACCGGGTTGCCGGCATCGTTCCGGCCATGGCAACGACGTTGGAGATGCAGACCCCACCGCCGGCGGCGCGTCGCGGGTTGACCCGCGATGAGGTGCTGACCGCCCGGGAGGTCGCGGACCTTTTGGCGCTGCCGCTCTCGACGGTGTATGAGCTGGCGCGCCGGGGGGAGCTGCCGGCGTGTCGCCTGGGGCGGACCTGGCGGTTTCTCAGGCCTCGGCTGGAGGAGCTGCTCGGGGCCTGAGGGCGTCGGCTGAGCGATCATGTCCCAGGTGAGCGAGAGCACAGGGTGGGGTCCGGAGCGACCGCCGCGGAAGGGGGCGCTGTATTGGGTGCAGCGGCCGCCGGTGCAGATCGGGCTGTTGTTGTTCTGCCTGGTCGCCCCGCCGATCCTGGGCAGTAGGTGGGTGACCGTTGGCTTGGTGTTTGCCGTGCTGGTCGCGATCCGCGTCTACGACGGCCGCCTCCAGAACCCCGGGCGGGGCCCCGCGCCCGAGCTGCACGGTGCAGCAGATCCGCTGGCAGCGATCCGCGAGTACCTACGGCGCACGGGCGGCGGCCCGTACCTCGGCCTGAGTGCCGGTGGTGGGTGGCGCCAAGCCCGTTCGGAGCGAGCGGTGCTCTTGCTCGGACCACCGCGCTCTGGGAAGACGAGCGGGGTGATCGTGCCCGGGGTGATCGCGCATTCGGGCCCGGTTGTGTGCACCTCAACCAAACCCGACGTCCTGAACGCCACCGGCCAGGCACGCGAGCGCTCCGGCCGGCTGTGGGTGTTCGACCCCACCGGATCCAGTCCGGCTGATGGCCGGCAGTTGCGCTGGTCACCGGTTCGTGTCTCTGAGCAGTGGGATGGCGCGTTGTTGATGGCGCGGGCGATGACTGCCGGCGCAAGGGTTGGGCACGGCAGCACGAACGAGGGGCACTGGGCAAAGCGCGCCCAAGCGCTCCTGGCCCCACTGCTGCACGCCGCGGCGGTCGACGGACGGGACATGGAAGAGGTCGTGGGATGGGTGATGGCACACGAGATCGATACCGCCGGGGTGATCCTCGAACGGGACACGGCGTCCAGGTTGGCGTTCGGGTCGCTGGTCGGGATCCATAACACCGAGCCGCGAGAGCGCGCGTCGATCTTCTCCGCCGCCGCCGACGCGATGGACGCCTACACCGCCGAAGCCGCCCTCCAAGCCGCCCGGAACCCGAACTTCGACCCCGACGCGTTCGTCACCACCAACGACACGATCTACATTCACGCACCGGCTGAGGAGCAGGCCGCCGCCGCCCCACTCGTCTGTGGCCTGCTGGCGGAGATCCGTCGCGCCACGTACCTCGCCGCCCGGCAGGAGAGCCTGCAGGGGGGCGGGTGTTGTTCGCGCTCGATGAGGCGGCGAACATCGCCCCATTAGAGGAGCTACCGGCGATCGCCTCAGAAGGCGGCAGCCAAGGCCTGCTGCTGCTCGCCGCCTTCCAGGACCTAAGCCAGGCCCGCGCCCGCTGGGGAGAGGCCGCCGACGGGTTCCTCACCCTGTTCGGCACCAAGCTGATCCTCCCCGGGATCGCCGACTCACGGACGCTCGAAAGCGTCTCGACCGCGCTGGGGGAGTACGACCGCCAGATGATCTCCCACACCCAGACGCGGAGCACCGGATCGATCCTTGCCCCCAACAACCAGAGCGGCAATCAGCGCGGCACCACCACCTCCACGCAACGAACCCGCGTGCTCTCACCCGGCGAGATAGCCAACATTCCCCGCGGCAACGCCCTACACCTCGACGGACTCGCGTGGGAGCTGCTCACCCTCTGTTGAGCGCTGTTTGTATCCGGCATAGGAGACGGGTGTTCGCGCCGTTCTCCGCCGGGATGGCGGGTTGTGGCGGTGCTGGTGGTGGTGGCAGGCTTCGTGCGTTTTGAACGCGCGAGAGCCCT
>JAABUQ010007819.1_pt1 | contig 15275 bp, 13 predicted proteins | sample 5560001 | NCBI WGS metagenome assembly JAABUQ01 (sample SAMN10711888, study PRJNA513371) | rock metagenome | isolation source: Antarctica rocks | place: Antarctica: Victoria Land, Finger Mt nord | collected 2015-12-18 | reverse complement strand
AGCAGCTGCCAAAGGATCGTTTGAGGGTAGCTGCCGAACTGCTTGAGGCCCCAACGCTGCACGACGAGCGCGTGGACGTGAAGGGACGAGGCATCGTGCTAAACGAGCCGCCCGTCGTCGCCTACGCTGCCACCTTTCGCCGATGCGACTGGGTTGCCAATTCGCATGTGGCGTCAGACTGACTTCCTGAAGCTGTGGGCGGGTCAGACGGTGTCGCTGTTTGGCACGCAGGTCAGCCAATTGGCGCTGCCGCTCGTGGCAGTGATCATGCTGGGAGCCAGCGCGAGCGAAATGGGCCTGCTGCGAGCGCTGGAGTACGCACCGAGCCTGCTGGCGTTGCCAGTCGGCGCGCTGGTCGATCGCCGGCGGCGTCGCCCGCTGCTGATCGCCACGAATCTCTTCCAGGCGTTGGTGTTGGCCACAGTCCCGGTCGCCGCAATTGCGGGGGTGCTGTCGATCGGACACCTGTATGTGGTGGCTGTCCTGGCCGGGGCACTGGCGATGGGCTTCAGCGTGGCCTACGGCGCTTACTTACCTTCATTAGTAGCACCCGAGTACCTCGTTGAGGGCAACAGCCGACTCGAGGTCAGCCGAAGCGGTGCTCGGGCCGGAGGTCCGGCTCTGGCTGGAGTCCTGATACAGGTGTTCACCGCACCGCTTGCCATTGTTGCCGACGCACTCTCCTTCATCGTCTCGGCGGCATGCCTGGCTCTGATCCGACAAACGGAGCGGACACGGGATTCGACCGCCGGCCGCACACTACGCGCCGACATCCTCGAAGGTCTGCTTGTGCTCAGACATCCGCTGTTGCGGGCCGCGACTGTCGCGTCGGCGCTGTGGAACTTCTTCAGCGGCGGCATGTTCGATACGCTGTACGTGCTGTACCTGGTGCGCGACCTGGGGCTTTCCCCGGTCCAGGTGGCGACGCTGTTCACGATAGTGGGTATCGCCGGGGTCGGGGGCGCCCTTGTCACGCACCGCATCCTGCGGCGAATCGGTCTCGGGCCGGGTCTCATCGGCGGGACCGCAGTTGCCGCGAGCGGTTACTTCGTCGTACCTCTGGTCAGTGGCACGCCCGACCAGGTGCTGGTCGTGCTGGGCGTCATGTCGGCGGCTATCGGAGTTTGCCAGTCGTTGCTTATCGTCGGGCTGGGCAGCATTCGGCAGGGCTTCGCGCCCGAAGCCACGCGCGGACGGGCGATGGCCAGCATGTACTTCTTCATGGTAGGCGTGGTGCCGGCGGGGGCCGTCATCGGCGGTGTCCTGGGCGAAGCGCTCGGTGCGCGGGCCGCCTTGCTGATCGTCGCGCTCGGCCTGCTATTGGTACCGGCGTCGCTGCTTATCTCGCCCGTGCGCGCCCTGAGGACGTTGCCGGTGGCGGCGTGACGCATCGTAATGAGCCGGAACCGCGCTCGTCGCTCACTGGGGTGCAGCGGCACCGGCCTTTGAGCTCCACGGCGGCGCACCGACAGGTGGCTTTTCACTTTTCGCGTACAGATGGCGATGTGCTTCGCTGGGTCCGCGGTAGTCGGGGTGTGCATTCTCCATCTGGCGCATCTACGTGCAACCCGCGGCATCTGGGGTCCAGTGAGCATCCCAGGCGGAGTTTGCCACGCCATGCAGTGAGATCCGACCCAGTGCTCTTCGATTCGCGCGGCACGCTGTCTCGCGACGAGAGCGACGCCGACTGGATCGGCTGCTGGAGGGCGTGCCTACGTGAGGACGTACCGCTAGACTGGCTACGAGGCGGATGGTGGCGGCCGAGTGCAACTGGGCGGTGGAGGCCGGTGACATGGGGCAAGCTACGCGATCCATCCGGGTCTGGGTGTGAATGACCGCCTGGCTCACACGTTCCGAGCGGTTGATCACGCGTACTTCTGCCTCGACGATCGCGGAAACCCGTTCCCTCAGACGTCGGCTGCCGTGGTTATCCGGCGTATGCTCCGTGTCCTGGACGTGCAGGAGGGCGCGCGTGTCCTCGAAATTGGCACGGGTTCTGGCTACAGCACGGCGCTGCTCAGTGAACTGATCGGCCCAGCCGGCCTAGAGGGGCGGCCGAAAAGTGTCTGGAATGTGCCATCCGCCCCTCTAGGCCAGTCTGTTTGAACGGAGTTCGGCCGCCGTTCGCTGCGGGCAATGCATTTTCGGCCGAACTCCTGGTGTGCAGCATCGACGTGGATCCACCTGTCACCGGGCGCGCCAGGTTGCTGCTGTCAAACAAGGGGTACACGAACGTGCGCCTCGCAACCGGAGACGGCCGACTGGGGTATCCATCTTTCGCCCCGTACGACCGCGTCGTTGCCTGGTGTTCTGTCGGCGCTTTACCGCGGGCGTGGCTGGACCAGAGCAAGCCGGATGCGACTCTGGTCGTCCCCATGCGGAACGCCGAGCAACCCTGGATAAGTATGTTCCGCCGATACGCGAACGGCCGTGTGAAGGAAGAACGAATCGCCGGCAGCTTTATCCCTGCGACGGCCACGCCGTTCCATCCTTGGGAACAGCCAGACGGCACTGACTGATCTCCGCGTCGGGTGACTCCTGGTCTAGAAAACAACCCACGTAGAGCCGACCGGTCCGGCCGCCAGACTTTGCCAGATTGGCAAGAAACCTTGCTAATCAGAACCAAATGACGGATGGTGATGGGTGAGGTGATCAACGTGATCAACACAGTGACAGATACATACGACGTCGTAGTGGTCGGCGGTGGCGCCGCCGGCTTGAGTGGCGCCCTGACGCTTGCCCGGTCGCGGCGCTCGGTGGTGGTCATCGACGCGGGTGAGCCAAGAAACGCTCCAGCCGCCGGTGTGCATGGCTTCTTGTCCGGCGACGGCATGAGCCCGATGGCGCTGCTCGAGGTCGGCCGCGCAGAGGTCCGCGGGTATGGCGGGCAGGTGTGGCAGGCACGCGTCAGCTCGGCTGCCCGCGACGACGACCACTTCTCTGTGAGCCTGGATGACGGCCTACCGTCAGGGCGCGTCGGCTGCTGGTGGCAACGGGCCTCGTCGACGAGCTACCCGACGTGTCCGGTCTGCGTGAGCGCTGGGGCCGCGACGTACTGCACTGCCCGTACTGCCACGGCTGGGAGGTTCGCGACCAGGCGGTCGGCATTCTTGGCAGCGGGCCGATGGCGGTGCACCAGGCGTTGCTGTTCCGTCAGTTGACGTCCGACCTCGTCCTGTTCGCACACACCGCACCAGCCCTGACCGACGAGCAGGCCGAGCAGCTGGCCGCCCGCGGGATCCGCGTGGTCACCGGCCTCGTGGACGCGCTCGAGGTGGTCGACGATCGCCTCAGCGGGGTGCGCCTGCGCGACGGGACGATCGTGGCTCGCCAGGCGCTGGTGGTCGGGCCGCGGGTCGTCGCCCGCTCCCAGGTGTTGGCCAGCCTCGGGCTCCATCCGACCGCCCACCCCCTCGGCGTTGGCGAATTCGTAGCCGCCGACGCCACCGGTCTGACCGAGGTCCCGGGCGTGTGGGTCGCCGGCAACGTCACCGACCTGAGCGCCCAGGTCGTCAGCGCAGCCGCGGCCGGCGTGTTCGCGGGGGCCGCCATCAACGCCGATTTGATCGCCGAGGACACCCGGCAAGCCGTCACCGCCTACCGGAACCAGCGCTCCGATGCGTCGGCCCGCGTAGCCGCGAGCGTGTCATGAGCCACAGCCCCGGCCAGCCGCCGGCCACTGCCGAGCTCTACACCCAGGAGTTCTGGGACGCGCGCTACCTCTCATCGGACACCATCTGGAGCGGAAATCCGAACCCGCACCTGGTGGCGCAGGTAGCGGACCTCAGCCCGGGCACGGCTTTGGACGTTGGTTGCGGCGAAGGCGCCGACGCGATCTGGCTGGCCGCCCGGGGCTGGCAGGTGACCGCGATCGACGTCTCGACGGTGGCGCTGGACCGGGCTGTCGAACGGGCCCTCAGCGCGGGTAAGCTGGTCTCGGATCGGATCACCTGGCAGCAGGCCGACATCCTGTCCTGGGATCCGGCTCCACAGCAGTTCGACCTGGTGTCGGAGCAGTTCATGCACCTCCCGCGGCAGGCACGCGATGCGCTGAACCGACGCCTCGCCGGTGCCGTCCGACCCGGTGGGGCGCTCCTGATCGTGGGCCACCACCAGTCGGATCTGGATACCTCTATGGGTCGGCCCAACCTGCCCGACCTCTTCTACACGGCCGACGAGGTGGCAGCCATTCTCGAGCCAGACAACTGGCAGGTCGTCGTCGCCGCGGCACCCGAACGTCAGAAGCTCGACCCGCACGGCCAACCGGTCACCATCCGTGACGCGGTCATGCACGCGGTGCGACGCTCATAGGCGTGCGCCGGTTCCGGCTGGGCTAGATTTCCGAGATCGGCGGCAGCAGCATTCCTCCGTCGACCAGGATGCACGTACCGGTCACGTAGCGAGCGTCGTCTGATGCCAGGTAAACGGCTGCTCCGGCGATATCGGAAGGTTTGCCGGGCCCCAATAGGATCTCGGTCTCCGCTCGCACGTTGAAGTGGTCGTATTGCTCGCCACGCTCGCCCGGCGCCAGGCGGTTGTCGATGAAGCCGGGGGCGATCGCGTTCACCCGGATGCGGTGGGGCGCCAGCTCACGCGCCTGACTCATGACCAGCCGGCGCAAAGCCGCCTTCATCGGGCCGTAGATCGAATCCGCTTGCCAGGGCCGCTCCTGATGCACTGAGGTGATGGTGATCACCTGCCCGCCATCACCCTGTGCGATCATGCGCCTAGCTGCGATCTGGGTGTTCGTGTATGCGGCTTTGAAGGGCAGGAAGTAGCCCTGGTACAGCTGCTCCTCTGTGGCGTCCATGTAGGCGCGGGAGGCATTTGGGTCGCGCTGGCCAGGATTGGCGTTGTTCACCAGGATGTCGAGGCGGCCAAACCGCTGGAGCGTCGAGGCGACGACCCGCTCCATGTCGGACGCGACGCTCGCATCGCCCAGGCACACCTCGGCCTCGCCGCCAGCCTCGCCGATCAGCTTCGCAACTTCCGCGGCCTGGCCGCTGCTCGGTTCGCGCTGCAGGTCGTTGACCACGATCCGTGCACCCTCACGCGCGTACGCCAGCGCGATGCCACGTCCAATACCATGCGCGCTCCCGGTAATGAGCGCTACGCGATTGTGCAATCTCACGATTGCTTATGGTAAGTACACCCACCCGGCTAGCCTTTGAGCGCACCGCTGGTCATGCCGGCGATGATGTAACGCTGGGTGAAGACGTAGAGCAAAACGAGGGGCGAGGCGGTGATGACGATCGCCGCGGCGATCAAGGTCCATTGGGCGGCGAACTCGGCGAAGAACTGGAGGAGACCGGCCGAGATGGGCTTGATCGAGTTGGATGGCAAAAAAATGACCGGACCGATGATGTCGTTCCAGACCCGGATCGCGACGATGAGTCCGACCACGCTCAGCGCCGGCTGTATCAATGGCACGACTACCTGGAAGATGTACCGGATATAGGAGCACCCGTCGATCGCCGCCGCGTCGTCGAGCTCTGAGGGGATGCTCTTGATGAAGCCGGTGATGATGAAGATCGGCAGGGCTACCCTGCTGAGCCAGAGCAGGATGTAGCCGAAACGGGTGTCGTAGATGCCCAGTTGTTGCATGACGAAGAACTGGGGGATGATGCCGGCCGGGAGCAAGATGCCGGACAGGAAGAGCAGATAGAAGCCGTTGCCCCCGCGCACATGGCCGCGCGCGATCGGGAAGGCGGCCAGCGTGGCGATAACCAGCGTGCCGAACACGATCACGAACGTGTAGAGCAGAGTGTTGAGGAAGTAGGTGTTGAAGGCGCCCTTGACCCAGGCCTCCGGATAGTTCGACCACATGATCGGGTCCGGGAACGAGGCCGCGTTCAACGCGAACTGCCGGCTCGACATCAGGGAGACGAAGAGAACGAACAGCAGCGGGATCAGGTAGATAAGTGAGAGCAGCCCAAGGATCACGTAGCCGCCAACCATGCCCGGGCGTATCCCGATCTGCACGCCCGTGGCGGCGCGCTGGGCCGCCCGGCCAAGCCCTTCTTCTCGAATCACAGCACGGTCTCCCGTCGCCGCAGGTAGTACTGCGCTACCAACGCGACCGCGAACACCAGAGTGAACTGCACCATCGCGATCGCCGCGGCGTACCCTGGCAACCTGTTGCCGCTGATGAAGAACGCCTGGTTGAAGACCCACATGCCGAGTGTTTGCGAGGTGAACGCTGGGCCGCCGTCCGTCAGGACGAAAATGAGCTCGTAGCCCGTAATCGTCCCGATGATCGCCAGCAGGACGTTAATGGTGATGCTTGGCGCTAGCAACGGGATGGTCAGGTGACGGAACGCGCTCCAGGGGGATGTGCCGTCGATCTTGCCAGCTTCGTACACCTCGGCTGGGATGCCCTGCATGCCGGCCAGGTAGACCATCATGCTGAAGCCGAGGTTCGCCCAGATCTGCACCCAGATCACGGCGTACAGGGCGCTCGCGGCGCTGCCCAGCAGGTTTGCTCGGACGCCGAGCTCCTGCAGGACCAACGTGACTGGCCCGCTCAGCGGGTTGAACATTACGTACCAGGTCAGGCCATTGACGGTCGCCCCGAGCACCACGGGCATGAAGACCAACGCTCGGACAGCGATTTGACCGCGCAGCTTCGCGTTCAGCAGCCAGGCGATGAGCACGGCTAGACCGTTTTGCACCACGGTGACCAGCAGCGAGAAGATCGCCGTGACCTGGAGCGCGCGGATCAGGAAGGTCTGGCCTCCGGTCAGGAGATCGCGATAGTTCTGCAGGCCAACCCAGTTGATCGGAGCGTGCGGTAGGCCCGTATAGTCGGTCAGCGAGAAGATCGACGTGCCCAGTGCGGGCACGATCTCTAGCACCATAAACACGGCCAGAGCCGGTGCCAGGCATACGTATGGCCAAAAACCCGCGGTTCGACCCATGGGAGAGGTCCTGGGCGCTTAGCTGAAGTAGAGCTTGGCCCAGTCCGCGTCGAACATGCCGATGTACTTCTGCCACTGAGGCCGAGAGTCTTCGAAGTTCTTCTGGACGTACTGCGCGTAGGCTTCGGGCGTGTACTGGTCGGAAAGCAACAGCTCGGACCACGCGGTGTCGTAGGTCATGCCTGGTAGCACCAGACGGGCCATTGACACCCCAGTTTTCTTGAGCAGCGGCGCCTCTGCTGACGGCACGGGTCCGGTCAGCTGGACAGCCTGGGTGGGGTAATACTGGAGGACCTGCATGAAGCTCTGGAAGTTCTCCTTCTGGCCGAAGAAGTCGATCCATTCCAGAACCATGTCCGGATTCTTGCTGTACTTGAGGCCGGCCCAGCCGATGTCCCCGTACACAGGCTGGACGGCGTTTGCGTCGGCGTCGTCCGACCACGGCGCATTGAAAGCCCCGAGCTTCTGGAAGGTCGGCTTCGCGGCCACGATGTCGCCGCCAGAGAATGAGCCCTCGGGCCACATCGCGTACTTGCCGGTCGCGAAGAGGCCCGCACCGGTCGGGTAGTCGATGCCGCTGAACGCCGGGTCGAAGTACTTGCTGGAGAACTCCTTCGCCCGCTTGAACGACTCGACCCACTCCGGCGTGGTGAAGTCAGCCTTACCCTGAACGAGCAAATCTGGCCAGAAGTTCGGGTGCTTTGGCCGACCGACGGTCATCTCGACCTGGCTAGTAAAGCGATTGAGCGCGGTCTGCGGCTTGGCGGCGTAGAAGACCGGCATCTCCTTGTTCGACTTCAGCGTCTCGCTCATGGACTGCAGCTCGGCGTAGGTCGCGGGGTGCTTCAGGTTGTACTTGGCCAACATATCCTCGTTGGCCCACATGATGTGACCGACGTAGGCCAGGGTCATCTGCCAGACCTTGCCCTTCCAGGTCATGAAGCGGGCGACGTTGGTCTGGTCGAAGGTCTTGATCGAGGACAGGCCGCTCAGGTCGAGGAACTGGGTGTCGGGCTGGAAGTTGATGATGTCTTGCGGAGCGAAGCCGTACGTTGCGGTCACATCCGTCGTCTGCCCGGCAATACGTGCCATCTGCGCGTTGGTCCAGGTGGGGCCCTGACCGAGCGGCTCGAAGTTGACGGTGACGTTCGATCGCTTCTGCTTGAACTTGTCGTTTATCTGGCTCATCGCGGTCTTGAACGCCTCGGCGCTCGAGCCGGAGTTCCAGGCGATGACATTGATGGTGACGGGTCCGGAGCCGCTGGCGGCTGGCGGCGCCGCGGCGGCAGGTGCGCTCGTCGCGGGCGCGCTGGCGCCAGTCGGAGATGGGGCGGACTGACCGCACGCGGCCACCACAACCGCTCCTGCTCCAAGGGCGAACGAACCAAGCAGACGCCGACGGCTCACCAACATGCGGAACCTCCCTCGTTTCTCGCTGATTCCCTGGAGAGTGCCTTGTGCAGATCAGGTTTCTGGACGGAGTGCACCAAGACCGGTTAGCAAGACCCCACCCAGTCTGACTGTGTGCCCGAGTGTACCGTCAGCCAGCGGTCGTGTCTAGCGCCCTGGACATGAACAAAATGGACACAATGCAGCTAATGTAGACAACTCTTGTAGGCGACGGGGCGGTCCCGTACGTTCGTCAGTGATGGATTCGGGGCCTGTCATCGAGCTGCGGGGTGTCTACAAGCGATTTCCGACCGCCTCCGGCGGGGCTTACACGGCGTTGCGGGATCTTTCGTTTGACGTGCGGCCGGGTGAGTTCTGCGCGGTCGTTGGACCAACCGGGTGTGGCAAATCAACCACGCTCGGACTTATCTCGGGGCTAGATTCGCCGAGCATCGGCGAAGTGCGCGTATTCGGTCAGCCGGTCCGCGGGATTGTCGAGGGTGTCGGCTACATGTTCCAGGCCGACGCCGTCTTTCCCTGGCGCGACGCGCTCAGCAACGTCATGGCCGGACCTCGGTTCCACGGGGCGCCAAAGGCGGAAGCGTCCGAACGTGCGCGAGACTGGCTGCGCCGGGTTGGACTCGAGGGCTTCGAGCGCTACTACCCTCACCAGATGTCGGGTGGCATGCGCAAGCGCCTGGCCCTGGCCCAGACCCTGATCAACCAGCCACGCATCCTGCTCATGGATGAGCCGTTCAGCGCGCTGGACGTGCAGACACGAGCGCTCATGGAAAACGAGCTGCTCGGGCTGTGGTCGTCGCTCAATGCGTCGGTGGTGTTCATCACCCACGACCTGGAGGAGGCGATCGCCCTCGCCGACCGGGTGTTCGTCATCACCGCCGGTCCCGGCACGTTGAAGGGCGCGTACACCATCGATCTGCCCCGACCTCGCAACGTCAGTGAGATTCGTTTCGACCCCCGCTTCGTGCAGCTCTACCACGACATCTGGGAGGACTTGAGAGAGGAGGTGCTCGTCAGCTATGAGCGTGCCAAACATCGTCTCGCGTCCTGAGCCCCTGGTCGTCGACGCGGTCAACAGCGGCGACCGCGACATGGCTCGCGCACGAGCCGGCTCGCGCCGCCGCTGGCTCGTCCAACTGCTGCGCGTGCTGCTTGCCATCTTCATCATTGGTGGATGGGAGATCAGTACGCGTCTGGAGTGGGTGGACGTGTTTTTCTTCGGGCAGCCGTCAGGTATCTGGGCTCAGCTTGTGAAGTGGGCCCAGAACGGCACCGCGCAGGGTCCATTGTGGGAGCAGATCCTGGTCACGCTCGAAGAGACGGTCCTCGGCTTCCTGATCGGGGTGATCCTCGGCGTGATCTTCGGCATCTTTCTGGGACGCAACCGGTTGGTCGCTGATGTCTGCGGGCCCTACATCAAGGCGATGAATGCCATGCCCCGCGTTGTGCTCGGATCGATCTTCGTGATCGCATTCGGGTTGGGCATTCAGTCCAAGGTCGCCCTCGCCGTCGTGCTGGTGTTCTTCGTGGTGTTCTTCAACGCCTTCCAGGGTGTGCGCGAGGTCGATCGTAACCTGCTCGCAAATGCGCGCATCCTTGGTGCAAACGAGAGGCAACTTTCCATGACCGTCATTTTGCCGTCGGCGCTGTCATGGATCATTGCCAGCCTGCACACGAGCTTCGGCTTCGCTCTGGTGGGCGCAATCGTGGGCGAGTATCTGGGTGCCGTGAAGGGCATCGGACTGATGATCGCCACCGCGCAGGGGACCTTCAACGCCAATGGAGTGTTCGCGGCGATGCTGATTCTGGCGATCGTGGCGGTCGTGGCCGAGATGGTCGTGACCTGGTTGGAAAACAAGTTGATTCGCTGGCGCCCGAACGCAATTACCGACGTTGGCCTGTAAGGCCAGAAAACACTTGAGGGAGGTCTCGTGTCGATGAACTATCGGAAATGTGTGTCTGTTAGCCTGGCGACCGGAGTGATGCTGGCGGTCAGCGCATGCTCGCCAGCCGCTGCGCCGTCGCCAACGACTGCGCCGGCCAAGCCGACGACGGCTGCCGCGGCTCCGACGACGGCTGCCGCTGCTGTTGCTGCCAGTGTGGTTCCGACGACTGCTGCTGCAGCCAAGCCGTCTGCGGTAGCCAGTATGGCGGCAGCCGCGACCACCGCGCCCGCCGCCGCCGCCGCGCCATCCGGCCCAGCGACCAAGGTCTCGATCATGGTCGGCGGGATGGACAAGCAGATCTATCTGCCAAACAAGCTCACCGACGCCCTTGGCTACTTCAAGGACGAAAACCTCGAGGTGACCATGATCGACGAGCCGTCGGGGGTCAGCTCCGAGGTTGCCGTCGTGGCGGGTCAGGTCGATCTCGGCTCGGGCTCGTACGACCACACCATTGACCTCCAGGCTCAGGGCAAGTCGATCACCTCGGTTGCTCAGCTCCAGGCCGAGCCAGGCGAGTGGGTCATGGTCTCCAAGCAAAAGGCCAGCACCATCAAGAGCCCCAAGGACTGGCTCGGCGTGAGCGCCGGCGTGACGTCGCTGGGCTCGGGCACGCATACGCTCATGCGCGCCGTCGCCACCAACGCCGGCATCCAGGTGTCTGACGTCAACTTCGTCCAGGCCGGCGCAGGCGACACGTTCATCGCGGCCATGAAGCAAGGCCGGATCGACGTGGGCATCACCACCCAACCGACCGTGCTCCGTCTGCAGAAGACAGGTGACGGCCAGGTGCTGGTAGACCTGTCGAAGGCCGATACGACCCGCGCCGCACTCGGCGGCGACTATCCGTTCATCTCGTTGTGGGGCCGTACGGAGTGGATCAACTCGAACAAAGAGACCGTACAGCACGTGGTGAATGCCTACGTCAAGACGATGAAGTGGATCTCGACGCATTCTCCGCAGGAGATCGCCGATAAACTCCCAGCCGACTATCAGGCGAGCGATCCGGCTGCCTACGTCCAGGCGTTGACGGACAGCATGGGCATGTTCACCAAAGACGGCCGCATGCCCCAGGGTGGTCCGGAGTTCGTGCTGAAGACGCTCTCGTCCTTCAACCCGGACCTGGCGGCCAAACAGATCGACCTGGCGAAGACGTGGGACCCCACGTTCGTCGACAACGCCAACAAGTGAGTCTTTCGCGACGCAAATTTCTGTTGACGGGCGCTGCCGCGGTCGGATCCGCGGCGGCGCTGTCCGCCGCGTGCGCACCGGCCGCGTCTACGCCAGCGACCGCTGCGACGAGCGGTCCAACCCCGGCGCCCACCCCCGCTCCAGCGGCCGGGCCGACTACTGCTCCGACCATCGCTCCGATCGCCGCGCCAACCACAGCTCCGGTGGCTGCGCCAACCGTGGCCGCGACTGCTGTCGCGGCACTCAAGATCGGCATCCTGGTGCCGTACACGGAATCCTCCATTGGCGTCGACGTCGGCCTGAACCAGAAGCGCGCTGCGGACCTGTATCTCAAGCGCCACAGCGGCAAGCTTGCCGGTCGCGCGGTCAGCCTCGTCTACTCGGCCGAGTCGGTCGAATCCGCCATCAACAAGGTCAAGCTCAAGACGCTCGTCGAGACCGAACGCGTCGAGGTCCTGATGGGCGCTGCAGCTGCCGACGCGGCGTACGTCATGCGTGATGCGGCTGAGGCAGCCAAGCTGGTCTACATCGACACCAACGCCACTGCAAACGCGCTCACCCGATCCGTTGCCGACTGCAAGCCGAGCTGCAAAAGCAAATACGTCTTCAGAGCGTCAGCTACCTCATGGCAGCTCAGCCAGCCCCTGGGCGAATGGGCCTCGCGAAGCGGAATCAAAGACTTCTTCGTGTGCTGCGTGGATGAGACGTTTGGCACTGAATCCGCCGACGCCTTCGAGGCGGGGCTGGCCACCAACGGTGGCAGGGCGACCGATCGCACTGCCGTCCCGAACGGCGGCGACTGGAGCACCGTCGTCGGCAGCATCAAAGCCCAGCCCACGCAGAACGTGTTCGCCGCATTCCATACCGACGACGCCGAGGGCTTCATCAAGGAGTGGGACAAGCAAGGCATGCGCGACGCCGGCTTCAAGCTGTACGGACCCGGTCTGCTCACCGAACAGGAGGTGCTCAATCAGACGAAAGCCGCCTCCGAAGGCATCGTGTCATCCCACTTCTGGTCAAGTGAGCTCAACAATCCAGAGAACAAAGCGCTCGTCGATGTGTTTCCGCAGGAGTACAAGGACGACGAGACTGGTGCACCGGTCCTCCTGAGCGGCTACGCCGTCCAGATGTGGGACGCCATGACCGCGCTGGACGAGGCGCTAACCCGCATCAATGGCAACACCCGCGACGCTGACGCGCTGATCGCGGCGCTCGAAAGCACCTCCTTCAAGAGTCCGCGAGGTGCTTTTACCTTCGACAGGGCCACCCACAATCCCGTCCAGGACATCTACATCCGCGAGGTGAGGCTGTCCAACGCCAACCCGGTGAACGTTATTCGTGACACGTTGCCTGGCGTCACAGACCCCGGCGCCTGACCTCACGCCAGCCCCACACGATCTCGCCGCGAACTTCCCTGTTCAGGCTGCTTTCAGCCGAGCATTACACTGCGATACGGCAATGCGCGTACTCGGCCGAATGACGCTGCAGACCAAAGTGCTGCTGATGCAGATCGGCATCGTGATGCTCGTGGCTGGGCTGATCTCAGCCACCGTCGTGTCCGTCCTGGCCAAGCTGGTCGAGCAGCAGGCCGGCGACCGCGCCCTCGGCATCGCCCAGGCTATCTCGCTGATGCCCGAGATCCGCAACGCGTTCAAGTCACCCGACCCTGCGCGTGCGATTCAGCCGCTGGCGGAGTCCGTCCGCCAGGCTGCCGGAGTGAGCTTTGTGGTGGTGAGCGACCGCGACCTGATCCGCTACTCGCACCCCAATCTGGAGCTGATTGGTCGCTCGCTGATCGACCCGCCACCGCCTGGTGGCGGCTTGACGGAGGACGACGCTCGTCCGCTGCAAGGCGAGTCCCTCGTGGTCCAGGAGAACGGCTCACTTGGCAGGTCGATTCGGGCCAAGGTGCCGATCTATGACACGGCAGGCACCGTCCTCGGCGTCGTGTCGGTGGGTATCCTGGTGGAGCGAGTCCAGGACCGGCTAGGCAGCCACCTGCCAGAGCTCATCGGGGCGACCACGCTTGCGTTGTTCCTCGGCACCGGAGTTTCATTCCTACTGGCCCAACACATCAAGGGGCAGATGCTCGGCCTTGAGCCACTCGAGATCGCTGCGCTGTTCGAGCAGCGCGAGGCGATGCTGCATGGGATTCGCGAAGGTGTCGTGGCCGTCGATCGCGGCGGCCAGATCACCATCGTCAACGACGAGGCGCGTCGCTTGCTCAGGCTGCCACAAGGCATCGAAGGCTGGCCGGTCCGAGAGGTCATTCCGGAGTCCGGGTTACCCCGCGTGCTCCGCTCCGGGAAGCCCGAGGCCGACCTGTCAACGCAGCTGAATGGGCGCGGGATCGTTGTCAGCCGCATTCCGGTGCGTATTCGGGGCAAACTGGTGGGCGCGATTGCCACGTTCCGTGACCAGACGGAGCTCGAGGAGCTAGCGCGTGAGCTGCAGGGTGCCCGCAGCAATGCTGACACCCTGCGCGCGCAGGCGCACGAGTTTGCCAACAAGCTCCACACGATTGCGGGTCTGCTGGAATTGGGCTGGCACGATCAGGCGGTGGCATTCATCACCCAGGCCACACGCGAGCAGCAGCAGTGGATCAACGAGCTGCCGAACCGCATCCACGACCCTGAGCTGGTGGCGCTGCTGGTTGGCAAAGCCAGTGTTGCGTCCGAACGAGGAATCACCTTTTCGGTGTCTCCCCGCAGCAAGCTCAGCCCTGCAGGTGCCCTGAGCCGAGTGCTTGCGACGGTCTGCGGCAATCTGATCGAGAACGCGTTCGACGCGGTCGAAGGCATGCCGCGACGCGAGGTCAGTATCAGCATTCGCGAGCACGACGGCTACGTCCACCTGGAAGTCCGGGACACGGGGCCAGGCGTGCCGCGACGGCTGCTTGCGCGGGTCTTCGAATCTGGCTTCTCGACCAAGGGCAACGGCCACGGTCCGCGCGGCCTCGGCCTGGCCCTGGTCAAGCGCCTCGTGGTGGAGCACGGTGGCGAAGTAAGCGTGCGCACCGACGGGGGTGCCGTGTTCGGGGTACGCCTACCTCGGGCCGTTGGCGCCGTTGAGGTCGCGTTGCCCACCGTCGGCGACAAGACCGTGGAAGTGGAGCGCTCGTGAATCTGGTCCGAACGTTGATTGTCGACGACGACTTTACCGTCGCCAGAGTGCACAGCGCGTACACCGAACGGGTGCCGGGATTCGAAGTCGTCGGGGTGGCGTACTCTGGCCGCGAGGCGCTGGAGGTGTTCGAACGCCTGCAGCCGGACCTGGTCGTCCTGGATGTGTATCTGCCGGATACGAGCGGACTCGAAGTTCTGCAAGAACTGCGGCATCGGCGAGCGGCCGTCGACGTCATCATCGTAACGGCTGCCAGAGATGCCGAGTCACTGCGCGGCGCAATGGCTGGCGGCGCGCTCCGGTACATCGTCAAGCCATTCAATTACGAGCGCTTCAAGGACACCCTCCAGAGCTACCAGCAATTCATCAACCGGCGTTCCGTGATCGAAGCGGTGGAGCAGGAGGACGTCGACCGGTTGTACGCGGCGATGGGTGTCGTACCGGATCAGCATTTGCCTAAGAATTTGAACCGTCCGACACTCAAGCTAGTGATGAAGTGCTTGCAGGAGCAATCGGAGCCGGTGAGCGCTCTCGACGTGGCCGAGAGGATCGGATTGAGTCGAGGCACCGCGCGGCGTTACCTGGAATTCCTCGAGGGCCGGGGCCGGACGGTGATGGAGTTACGCTACGGCTCCGCTGGCCGACCCGAGCACCGCTACCGGCTGGTCGATGCCGCCTCAGCTCCTCGCAC
>JAABUQ010007818.1_pt1 | contig 15277 bp, 9 predicted proteins | sample 5560001 | NCBI WGS metagenome assembly JAABUQ01 (sample SAMN10711888, study PRJNA513371) | rock metagenome | isolation source: Antarctica rocks | place: Antarctica: Victoria Land, Finger Mt nord | collected 2015-12-18 | reverse complement strand
CCAGGAGACGAGCAGGGTATCCTCTTCGGTCACCAGCAGAGCGAGCCTGACACGATCTCCCTGCTGGAGATCGGTAGAGACCACGCCAGCGCTCGCGCGCCCCTTCTGTGGATACTCACCCGCCAGGACCTTTTTGCCCAGCCCACTCTCCGTCACCAGCAGGAGGCTTGTCAGGTTCAGAGATGGTGATTGTTCACTATCAAGGTAGGAAGCACTGATAACCGACGCGCCTTTCCCCAGCGCTATCGCGGCCACGCCCTGCCCGATCCGCCCCTGCGCACGGAGATTCTCATCGCTGAAACGCAGCGTCTGCGCCGTATCGGTCGATACGAAGTACTCTCCCTGGCCGCGCGAGATCAGCGCGGCCACGATACTATCGCCGTCGGCGAGCTTCATATCCTGAACGGCATCGGTATGCACCGTTTTGTACTCGCTGAGCGCGGACTTCTTGACCTTACCGAGCTTGCTGAAGATGACAAGGTAACGATCCTCGTCATACGTATCGACCGGCACGACCGCCACCACATCTTCGTCTGGCGCGAGTTCGAGCAGTTTGCGTATGGGTTCGCCTTTAGCCGAGCGTGTGCCGACAGGAATACGGTGCGTGGCAATCTGACAGACGCGACCACTTGAACAGACGCACAGCAGGTAGTCCTGCGAGGTAGTCGAGATCAGTTGGCGCAGTTGTTCATCGCCGCGCACAGGAGTGTACATAGTGCCGCTATTTTTGCCTTTCGGCTTAAACGTATCGACCGGCAGCCCTTTCAGCGTGCCGCCGCGACTGAAAGCTATCACCAGCGGCTCGCGTGCATGCAGGCTGGCGACCGCCTCGATGGGAGCGTGAATCTGTCCTGCGGCATCGATGGTCGTACGACGCTCATCGCCAAACTGCTTGATCAACTGCTGCATCTCTTTTTTGAGCAGTGTGATCAGTGCCTTGCGATCCCCCAGCAGGCGCTCCAGCTCGCTGATACGCGCTTGCAGCTCTTCCCGTTCACGGGCGTACTTCCCGGCATCCAGGCGTGTTACCTGCGCCAGGGTCATCGAAGCGATGACGTCAGACTGAATCGGCGTCAGATTGTAGCGGCCCTCGATCTCTTTACGCGCGGCGGCGCGATCTTCCGCCTGCTGGAAGATGCGCACGATCTCCTCAGCATGTGTCGCGCCGATGATGAGCCCTTCAACAACATGGAGCCGCTCACGCGCTTTGCGCAGATCGAACTGTGAGCGGCGCGTCAGTACATCGAGCTGGTGAGCATTCCAGTAGTTGAGCAGTTCGAGCATGCCAACCTGTTTTGGCTGGCGCGCCGCCTGCATCGAGCTCCCGAAGAGGAAGACCATCTGGAAGGAGAGGGCAACTTGCAGGTCCGTCTCGTTAAAGAGTTGTGAGAGCACCTGCGCGGCATCGGCATCTTTACGCAGGTCCAGGACGATGCGTGTCCCCTTCTCCGTATCGCTCTCATCGCGCACGTCGGGCATCAGCCCTTCCAGTTTGCGGGCATTGATGGCCTTCACGATCGACGTCTTGAGTTTGTCGCGCCCGATCGGCGGGATCTGTGTGACAACGAGCGAGCGGCTGCGCGGCGTCTCCTCCAGGCGTACCTCCGCTCGCACGATAATGCGTCCCTTGCCGGTCGTAAAGTAGTCTTTGATACCTTCGCCGCCGATGATACGGCCGCCCTGGCTAAAATCTGGTCCCTGGATGTAGGACAGCAACTGCTCAACGCTCATGTCCGGGCGATCGAGCAGGGCGATACAGGCGCGCATAACCTCGCCCAGATTATGTGGTGGAATATTGGTCGAGAGACCGACAGCGATGCCGCTGGAAGGATTGACGACAGGCGGGATGTGGCCGGGCAGGTAGTCAGGCTCCAGCACTCTAGGATCTTGTTTGTAGGTGGGGTGGAGCGGGACCGTATCGCGCTCTATATCGGCCATCAGCGCCTCGGCCAGAGGAGAGAGCCGCATCTCGGTATAGCGATAGGCGGCGGGAGCGTCGCCATCTTCACTGCCCATGTTGCCCTGGCCCTCAATCAGCGGGTAGCGCATCGTAAACGGCTGGGCCATACGCACAGCCGCCTCATAGACGGAGGTATCGCCGTGAGGATGATAGTTGCCCAGGATCAGGCCAACCACCTCGGCGCTTTTCACAGTTGTGCGTGAAGAGAGATAGCGCGCATCGAGCATACCCGATAGGATGCGCCGCTGTACAGGCTTCAACCCATCGCGGGCATCGGGGAGGGCGCGATCCGTCACGACCGAGAGGCCATAGGTGGCAAATGCCTGTGACAGGATGACCGAAAAATCTTCGCGTACAATGCCATTTTCGGCTGTTATATCGGTTGATGTACGAGCCATTATTAGATATCCAGTTCTTTAATCTTACGAGAATGTTCCGCCAGAAACGTGCGGCGACGCTCGGCGTTTTTATCTTCCATCAGTTCCGCGACCAGTTTCGCCGCCAGCACCCCATCTTCCATAGTGACGCGTTTGAGTATACGACGGGCCGGATCAAATGTGGTATCGCGCAGTTCCTTGGGATTCATCTCGCCCAGTCCTTTGAAGCGTTTGAACTCCAGGTTTTGCGCATCAGGATGGCTCTCCAGAAATCCTTCACGCGCCTCGTCGTCCAGTAGCCAGGTCACTTTGCCTTTATACTTCACTGAGTAGAGGGGTGGACAGGCGATATAGACATAGCCCTGCTCGATAAGATCGTTAAACTCCTGGTGGAACAGCGTGAGGAGCAGGCATTGAATGTGCAGACCATCCACATCGGCATCGGTCGCGATAATCACGCGATTAAATTTGAGGCGGCCGACATCAAAGGTATCGCGCGTCCCTGTGCCAAGTACATTGATGATCGTGCGAATCTCTTCGTTTTCCACAATGCTTTTCAGATCGGCCTTCGCCACGTTAAGCGGTTTGCCTTTGAGCTTGAGCACAGCCTGGAAATCCGAGAACCGTCCCTGCCCAGCGCTTCCACCTGCCGAGTCACCTTCTACAATAAAAAGCTCGGCGCGCGCGGGATCGCCCGTATTGCAGCGTAAGAATTTTTTGGAGAGTGTGGTGTCGATCAACTCACCGTTTTTCTTATTGCCCGCCCGCGCCAGCTCTTCCACCAGCTGGGCTTCGTTGCGCGCCTTCTGCATCTGCTGGATCTTTTTCAGCCATTCTTTGCCAGCGGCGACATTGTTCTCGAACCAGTCTTTCAGCCCCTCATCGGCTGCCGAACGTACGATGCCCTCGACAGGAGCGTTGTTCAGACGATCTTTCGTCTGGCCCTGGAACTGCGGGTTGGCCAGCTTGACAGAGATTACCACGTTTAAGCCCTGCTGAATGACCTCCGGCTTAAAGCCCTCTTTTTCGCGATTTTTGATGATGTTCCATTTCAGCGCATAGTCGTTGACAACCTTGGTGAGCGCGGCCTTAAAACCTGTCTCATGCACACCGCCATCGCGCGTGCGGACAGCATTGGCGTAGCTGTACAGGGAGATCTTATAGCCGCTCGTGGGCTGAAGAGCGATCTCCACGCGCACATCATCCTTCTCTTTGATGATGTTGATGACATGCTTGAAGAGTGGAGCGCTGGTCGAGGTAGCGAGATCACGAACATAGTCGGGCAGGCCATCGCGCGAATAGAAGACGCGCTGTACCTGCTGGTTCTCAGCGTCGTCCCAGGCATCCAGGTGGAAGGTCACGCCACGGTTCAGGTAGGTAGCGGCCTTTAAACGGCTCTCTAAGACCTCCAGGGGATAGTAGACCTCGGGATCAAAGATAGTATGATCATATAACCAGCGTAACTGTGTACCGTGGAGCCTGGGGTCACAGGGAGTGATCTGGTGAGGCATGGCTCTGCCACGGCTGAAGGATTGTATGAACTGCTGTCCATCCTTCCAGATCGTCAGCTCCAGCTTTTCCGCCAGCGCGTTAATCACAGTCGAGCCAACGCCGTGCAGACCGCCCGCCGTTTTATACGCCCCCTCAGCAAATTTGCCGCCGGAGTGTGGCACGGTGAGAATAACCGTGGCCGCGGGCAGATAATCGCCCTGGTAGAGCATAGGATCAAAAGGCATACCGCGCCCTTCATCGCGCACCGTCACCCAGCCATCCTGGTCGATATGCACCCAGATCTGTTTGCCATAGCCCGCCACCGCTTCATCCACAGCATTGTCTAGCGCCTCCCAGATGAGGTGGACCAGGCCCGAGGTTGAGGTAGAGCCGATATACATCCCCGGACGGTGACGGATGGCAGCTATTCCCTCCAGCACCTGGATATCGGCGGCTGAATAATTTGTTTGTTTTTTAGTGCGTGTTGTCTGCTTTGGTTCTGTTTTCGTCGCAATCACTTCTTTTGTATAATCATTATATTCGCTTGCTCTTCCCGTGGCGAAGAGCGAAAGCTGTTGTGTGGCATCCGCTTCATCTCGCGTAGGAGGAATTGTATTGGGGGAACGAGACATCTACCCTTTTACCTCTCTTCAGAATGCTGTACTTGCTCTTTCAGCATACAGCCTTCAATCCTGAAAGTCAAGACACGTTTAGACCAAAAGTTCTATTTCATTTGTAAGCCCACCCTTAAAGGATGAGATAGAATGGTATGGACGTATGTGACAGGAAACTATTCTTGTCCCATAGGAACAAAGCGGTAAGGACCATTCATTCCCCATATGCACACATGATGTAACGGCAAAAGAATTTTTTTTCCTCCCTCGCCTCTCTCTCAGCCTCAGTTTTATAAACATTTTGCAAACCATGTACACCGGAAATCTAGCGGCTACTAAACTTACGGTTCAAACACACCATTTTCACAGAGGGATTGTATTTTTTTTAAACATCGATTATAATTAATGATAATTGTAATATACTATTTCATTGCTTGTTCCTATTCTTTAGCAGGAAGGATGGCATAGGGGTATGCCACGTCCGTCTAAGCATGTATCGCCAGATACTTTAGGAGGTCGCATTAGAGCTGCGCGCGAACATATGCACCTCTCGCTGGCTGATGTCGCCGATGGTCACTATAGCACAAGTCTGATCTCGCAGATAGAGCGCAATCGAATCGAACCATCGCAAGAAAGCTTGCGCTTTTTAGCGGATCGGCTCCAACTCCCTCTTGAAGAACTGGAAATGCTGGCACAACAACAGAGCGAAACTGAGATTGCAGCGCACCAGTACAAATCGTACGAAGATGTGCGTCTTGCTGCAACGCAGCTGATCGCGCATAAAGAGATACAGCAGGCGATTACGCTCCTGACAGATCTCCATTTTCCTCACATCCCTCTCCCACAGCGCTGGCGCCTGGCTGCGCTGCGCGGTCAGTGCTACTTCGCGCAGCGCAAATTTCTTAAAGCTCAGCAAGACTTCGTCTATGCGGTAAACGAGCAGCCAAAGCCGGAGGAACTAGCGACCGAGCAAAAGCACGATCTACTGCTCCTACATTTGCATCTCGCGGGCACCTATCGTGAACTGCACCAACTTGATGCCGCACTTGAACAGTATAAGATTACGTTAGGGCTTGTCAGCCGCGAGACCCTTTCTGGCTATGTCGCCGAAGCCCATTGGGGGATGGCACTGATTGTGTATGCCCAGGCTAACCGGATGCCGCCTGCTGTTCGCTGCGCCTGTACAGAAGCCCAACTGCGCACCGCGTTAGAGCACGCGGAGAATGCGCGCTTCCTCTATCGCTCCATTGGAGAGCAGTTACGCGCGGCCACCGTTACCTGCCAGATCGCGCAAATTGAGCAGCACCTGGGAGCGGAGGACAAAGTCCGTAGCTATCTGGAAGAGATCCTCGCCATCTGGTCTTCGAGCCTCGCGGCTTCAGCAAGTGTGGAGCTGGTGGACAAACGCCATGTGCAAGAGATCGCTAACATCGTCTCTTCCGCCGCCTGTTCGTTAGCTGGTATTGAACTGGAGGCAAAGCAGTATGAGCAAGCGTTACGCTATGTAGATCAGGCGATAGATGCAGGTAAACGCAGCTATAAGCTGCGACGAGCCGATGCCTATCTTATGCGCGGGCGTATCCTGGAGTCACTCAACCCGCACGACCCGGCCGCTGAAGATGCTTTTAGAAAAGCAACCATAGAATTACACGACACGCAGCGCATCGCGGCCCGCATAAGCGCCCATATGCGTCTTGGCCGGCACCTGCTGAAGATCGGAAAAATTGAAGCTGGTGAACAGGAACTGGAGCAGGCGCACCACCTCTCAGACTTTGTTTCCGCAAGCACCACTACACCCACAACGACGGAAGACAACCCTCTCTCAGAAGTGTTATAGTATACAAAGACAATTCTCGCATGTACGCACACATGGAGAGAGGGGATTCCTCTGATGATGAAGCCAGTTACAGGTCAATACGAATGCGTGCACCATTCCGGCGTTGGACTCGACTACTTTACCTCGCGCATCGACCGCCTCGTCTTACAGTCCAATGGTCGCTTTACGCTCACCGTCCAGGGCCGCAGCCGGGTAGCGAACGCGGCGCAGTCGCTGGTCAATGGGCAGCAGATAACGACGGCGGCCCCCGAGACACGTCTTGAGGGAGGCTACACGCTGCAAAACAGGGCTGTGACGCTCCACTTCGATAATGGAGGAGTGGAACAGGCCCAGCTTGCGCCCAACGACGATGGATTACAGGTCGGGCCAAATTTCTTCACGAAGATCTCTGATTCAACCGTTCTTCCGCCTCCTGGACGGATGAAACAGGATATGGACGATATTGCGAAGGGATTGAAGATCGCCAGTACGATTGGCGGTATGGCGCTCAAGGCAGCGAAAACGGTGCAGGGGACGATACAATCCATCCAGGGCTCGGAGACAACGCCACCATCCCAACCGCCGCAGTCCGCATCACCGGTGCAGCCCACGCCATTGTATAATGCGCCCAACCCTCCACGCGCTGGCCAGACTGTACCACCAGCGGGTCAGGCCGCGCCCAATCCCGTGCCCCAGGCTCCGCCGACGCCACAGGGATACGCGGGGACACTTTTTTGTGATCAATGTGGTGAACGAACGCGGCCGGGAAAACGTTTTTGCAATAACTGTGGTGCGCGCCTGGCGTAGCGCCCTAGCGTTGTGGCTCTTTCATCAGCAGCTCATAGGCCGCGATAATCTTTTGCATCTGCCGCTGATCGCCACCACGATCAGGATGATAGCGTTTGGCGAGCGCGCGGTAGCGACGCTTGATCTGCTGCGGCGTCGCGTTGGGTGGTAGGCCCAGGATAGCCAGCGCCTGCTGGCGCTGGAGCAGTGGACGTGCTGGATTAGCGCTGCTGCGCCAGAAGGTGTGCATGCCGACACGCAGCATATCAAACAACAGAGAGGCAAATGATTTTGGTGGTCGTGAACCCATTACTTCCTCGACGCCTGCGGCGTTCCCATGCTTCCTTTTTCTCTCATGGGGCATAGAAAAGTATATTACCCGAAAGAAAAATCACCTCAGCGCCTGCGACGCTGAGCAAGAACCAGAGTGATTATTACGTATTATATGATATATACGCTCCACAGCTAGCTGTGGATGACGATGCCAGGCAGGACGTAGCTCAGGGGCGTCCTTCTACAACGTCTCTTCTGTTACAGCCATCCCGCTGCGCGTATATCTCCACAGTGAAACGTAAGAACCGGTTCAACCGTGAATCAGATAGCAGGAATACAAGCCTGATAGGATATTCCGACACATTCAGGTACAGCAAAAGTTCAGGCATTCATCATATATCTTCGTATGGATAACTGAAGCGGTGGAGGAGATAGCTGAACACTGTCCTCCAGATCATTGAACAGAGCATGCACGAACATAGCCTGGAGCGTGTTTTAGCAGGACACAATCCCCACCAGGTGTACATTGCTGTGAAGCATGCTCCTACAAGCGCCTACAACATAATAGGGAGAAGGAAATATGGCAAGTAAGACGCACGCGCCAGACAAAAACATCATAAAAAACATTGAAAGCTCTGAGGTTGTGAAGAAAACAGAGCAAAAGACGCAGCCCTTTCAGCAATTTTTTATCAAGTTCAACAACGATTACTCGATGGCATTCGCGGGGGCAATCGCCTATAGTCTGCTTACCGCGATCTTGCCTATCATTCTCGCAATGGTCTCGATCCTGGGACTAATCCTGGGTAGCAATAATGTCGATAACATTGTGAACCAGGCTCAGAATGTTATACCGCCATTAAAGTCACAACATGATTTAATTACCCATGCTTTGAAACAGCTTTCCAATCAGGCGGGTTTCCTGGGCCTTATCGCTGTAATACTTGCTATCTTCGGCGGCTCACGGTTGTTTATCGGCCTTGAGGGCTTCATGGACATTGTGTACCGCGTACGTCCACGCACATTCATCCCACAGAACATTATGGCAATCATCATGATCATAGTGTTTATCTTCCTCGTCCCCATCATGTTCTTCGCGGGAACCTTTCCTTCGATAGCCCTCGCATTTGTAGGAAATAATTCCTTTGCTAAGGGAATACCACTTTTCAGTTTTATTGTGAAGAATCCTGTCGTTGTCGTTCTGGCTGGCTTCATAGGAGGACTGATTGCTGCATTTATCCTCTTCGAGGCCATCTACATCGTCGTGCCCAACCAGAAGATTAGCCTACGCAATAGCTGGCGTGGAGCTCTGACGGCGGCGATCGCGCTACAAATCTTTATCAGCGTCGTTTTTCCGTTCTATTCATCACACTTCCTGGGTAACTATGTTGGGCAGGCGGGACTGGCGATCGTGCTCCTGGTTTTCTTCTACTACTTCGCGGTGATCCTTATGCTGGGTGCCGAGGTCAACGCGTTCTTCTCCGAGCACGTGCGCCCGCTGCCAAACGATCTGATCACATTCGTGAGCACGATGGGTGGCAAACTGCAACACGATATTCCAGATGCTGAGGCACATCCACACATTGATCCTAAACCTACTGACGAGGCGGATAAAGCACATATCGGGGAGGTGCGGAAGCAGGAAGAGAATGGCCAGGCTAAAAATGGGCGCAAACAGCAGCAGCCAGCCGGCACAACACGGACCAGAGAGCAGGCCCAGCCGACAGCCGGCAAGGCGACACAAACAATGGCCCAACCAGCGACTGGCAAGGTGACGCACACAACGACACAGCCGAACAGATTACTTACCATCGTGAGCGTTGTTGTAGGATCGCTCCTGACGATGGTCGTCGAACTGATGCGCCATAGAAGTGGAAAGTAGCTTATCTGGGAACGGACGGCTATAAGTCACACCGACAACCGCAAGGGATCTATACGTGCTATAGTAGGGACGATCCCTTGTGGTCGTCCTTTCTCTTGCGTTCACCCATTCCCCTGCGATCGTCCGTTCTCCTGGCGCGCACTCACTCCCTTGTGGTCGCCCATGAAAGGCGTGCAGTTGCTTCCTACATCCGTTGCTCTGGCAGCTCGGGGGTAACAAGCCGATGTATTTCTTGACGCACGTTAGGCTGATCTGTTACACTTTGAGGCAATCAGAACAAAAACCTCAAACGAAAATGGTCAAAAGAATGGCAATACACCGAGATGTGCTCACGTATACGCGCGCCGTATTTCCCATAAAGAGGTCTTGCCTATGTTAAGCGATAACGCTTCACCTGCTGGCAGCCAGGAACACTCGCGGCTGTTGAAGGCCCTGCGCGAGAGCGAGCTCTTGCGTGAGCTGTCAGAATTGTTGGCCTCTTCCCTCGATCCTACAGGTATTTTACAGGTTCTGGTAAAACGAACAACCGAGGCGTGTGATGTGCAGCGCTGCGCGGTCTGGCTCCTCGACGAATCCTGTTCCCGCTTTCTCCCCTCGGCCTATCATCTCTCGACCCATCATTTAAAGCGTAAAACGGTCCAGGCTGTTGATCGTATGTGGCACCATAGTGCCCTTCCCTTTCAAGCTTCCATTTTCCAGCGCTTGCTGCAAGAAAACGGCATGCTCGCCCTGGAGGATTTACGGCGTGAGCCCAGCATGAGCAAGATCGCCGAAAAGTTTGTTGTGCGTTCGGTCCTGCTGGTCGCACTGGTCCGTGAAGACCGGCCGGTCGGCTTTATGTCGCTCGATAACATTGGCAAGATCACGACATTCTCACATGAGCAGCAGCAGCTTGCACGTGCTATTGGACAGCAGGCCGCCGTCGCGATTGATAACGCGCACCTCTATCAGCAGGCGCAGAACGAACGGAGACGAGCGGAACGACTCATTGAGCGGGCGCAGTGTATCTACCAGGTCGCTCTGGCGGTAAATTCGGGGGCCGAGCTTCCCAGCGTGCTCGAAAGCGCGAGCGAACACCTGTTTCGGGGCGCGGATGCACAGAGCGCGGCCATCGCTCTGCTCGAACACGAACATCTAACGCTCATAAGTGCTACAGCCGCAAATTCCCCCACCCCTGCTTCCGAGAGAAAAACCTCTCCCGTTATTACTGCCCTGCCCTCTTGCTATGCAGCCGCGACAGACGGCGAGCAGCACTACGTCAGGCAAGATCAGCTGGTGGAGACAGAAAAACGCTGGTTCGGGCAGTTAGGCATGGAGAACGTTATGATCGCCCCGCTCATGGTAGGGGAGCAGAAGCGCAATGGCAGGGCAAAAAGCAAGAAGGATAGTAAAGCAGCACAGCAGTGTGTCGGGCTTGCCTTCGTAAACTATCCTCAGACACTGGCATCCCCCGACCAGGAGCAGTATACGTTCGTACGCGATATAGCGGCCCAGTGCGCGCTGGCGATAGAGAAGGCGCATATACTCAGCGAAGCAAGGCATGCTGTCGCCCTGGCGACTGAGCGCGCGAACACGCTGGACGCGGTCTTCAACGCGATGACCGAAGGCATTGTTGTGCTCGACATGGAGGGGCAGGTCATCCTGAGCAACAATACGGCCGCGCAATTCGTCAGTCTGACCCGCAATGTCAAAAAACACCTGCCAACGTATCTGAAGCACAATCCGGCCTATACGTTGTATGGGCACCTCATCGCCGTGGAAGATCACCCGCTGATGCGCGCTCTAGATGGCGAGCGCATTCGCGGCGAGCGTTTTATCAGTAAGCACAGAGATGGCGAGGAGCATTCTATTGAGGTCAATATTGTGCCCCTGCTTGATAGCGATAACCGGCAGATGGGCATTGTGGCCGCGTTCCGCGATATCACGGAGCAGATACGCGTGGAGCAGCGTATTCGCCGAGCGTTAGATATGATGCTGCACGCCGCCGAAGCGGTATCGGGCATCAGCGATATACGCGAGATCTCCTATCGCGTCCTGGGCATGACATTGACGGCGCTGAACAGCGAGCGTGGCGTCGTGCAGCTCTACAACCAGGAAGAACAGACCTTTATCCCGCTCCTGTCTATTGGCTTCTCGCTTGAAGGGACCGAGCAGTGGCTCGCTGAACAAAAGTACTGGCTCTCGCCCGATGACCATCACTACGCGGGGATCTATGCGCAGCTGCTGGAGGGTCACGCGACTCTGATAAGCGCGGAACGTTCTCCACAGGGGTCAGACACCTTTTCACAGACCATGATCCTCGCGGCCCCCATCACACATAATAAACGCCTGCTGGGCATCATGATGCTTGATCGCTCTATCTCAGGCAAACGGGGAGCGCTGCGACAGCCGGGAACGACACGGCCCCTGGCCGCTGTGACCTTTAACGCCTGGGATATGGCGATCGCGGAGGGGATCGTGCAATTTGCCGGTCTGGCGATTGAGCAGACTCGCTGGCAGCAGGAGGCCGAGATCGCGCGCACCAACGAAGCGACGATGCGTGAATCCAACGCGCTTAAAGACGAGTTCCTGGCGATTACTGCCCATGAGTTCCGTACCCCCCTGACCGTTGTGCTTGCACACAGTCAGATGATGGCTCGTCTGCTGCAGAAGGCGAAGGCGAAGGATGTCTCGCCAGGTCTCAAGAGTAGATTAAATGAGAGCATCTCCTTTATCGAAGGCCAGGCGCGCCAACTGACCAATATCGTGAATACCTTCCTGGAAGTAACGAGGCTGAATCGCGGCCAGATCGCGCTTAACCAGGAAGAGGTTAATCTGGAGGAGATCGTCAAAGAGGCGGTTGCTCAGCACAGCGCGACGTTGACAGATCACGAGCTTCGTTACAAAATTGAACACTATCCACATCCCTACATTTTGCTGGGCGATAAGGCTCGCCTCTTGCAGATCTTCGCCAACCTGTTGCAAAATGCGATCAAATACAGCCCTCTCGGCGGTCCCATCACCATCTACCTGACGCAATGCCCTGACGCTGAGGGAAAGAGGATGAGTGAGGTCACTGTAGAGGACAAAGGCATCGGCGTGCCCAGGGATGCGCAGCCCTATCTCTTTGAACGCTTCTATCGCGCCCCCAACATCGGCGGCAGCCAGGCCAGAGGTGTCGGGCTGGGCCTCTACGTGGTCGCGGAGTTCCTGCATCTTCACGGAGGCACCATCCGCGTCGAAAGCAATGGGGTTGAAGGAGAGGGCAGCCGTTTTATTTTCACACTACCACTGCTAGAAAGAGAAACGTCCAGCAATGGAAGATCTTCGTAGCTTGCTACTGGACCGCGCGCGCGGCATGATGGAACGTGAGGGGACGGAGGATGCGTCGCACGATTTTGATCATATCCTGCGTGTCATCGCCCTGGCCGAAACGCTGCAAGCGCGTGCAGGCGGTGATCTGCCAACGATCTGGGCCGCCGTCGCCTTTCATGATGTGGGGCAGGAACGAGAGCGCCGGTACGGGGGAGATCATGCATTGATTGGCGCGGAGATGGCCGCTGACGCACTAACAGGAACACCCTTTCCCCAACATGCTATCCCGGCGGTCCAGCAGGCTATTCGCGAGCATCGCATGACAGGTGGGGTGGTGCCGAGTACGCTCGAAGGACGCGTGCTCTACGACGCTGATAAAATCGATTGCCTGGGAGCAATCGGTGTTGCGCGGCTCTACTGCATCACGGGCCGGTACAACCAGAAAATCTACTCGCCCCTGCCAGAGGGTATCGACCTGCCGGTTGATCCTCTCGTTGTGCGCAAACTGCGGCGGCGCCCCGATTACTCGCCCACTATCGAGTTTCAGTTGCTCTTCGGCGACCTGCCTCAACGTATGACCACAACTGCGGGAAGGGCGCTGGCCCAGGAACGTTATGATTACATGGCCGCGTTCTTTGGGCGCTTACAGCAGGAGGTTGCGGGAGAACTCTAGAAGAGTTCTCCCAACAACACAATATAGTTGAACGGGGCGCGCAGCCTCGCCGGAGCTGACAGGTGCACAGTAAAGCCAACGCGTGGTTGCAACGACACATACTGCACAACTACCGGACCAGGCTTTGCTGTCAGGGTGACCAGGACAACACTTGACGCGCTGATATGCTCGTTCGCAATCGTTACATCCCCTTGCCCGACTTCGAACACACCTGAACCGGAGAGCGTACCACGGGCAAACCCGGCAATCTCTCCGGTGAGCTCATCCTGTGGAGGCTGGGGAGGTTTTACATCAGTCTCACCTTTGCGCGGCGTCCCGACAACCGGCAGGGACGTGCTTGTTGAGCTAGCTAGCGTTCCCGCCAGGTACACATCTGCCGCTTCGTCCTCACCATGTCCCGGACTGAGAGTAGATCCATGTCCCTGCGCCGCTATCTGATCATGCTGCTTGCCGGCAAAGGGCATAGCATCTGTATGGACTTCTTGCACCCGCTCCGCTTCTGTAGGACCTATCTGCCGCACGATGGATACAGGGGTCGCCGGGATAGGAGCGGTCTCCAGGCGTATCTTTGTCGCTCGTCCGGCCAGGCGCTGCTTACTCTGCACCACAGACGTCCCACGCGCCGGTTCTTGCGCTGGGAGCGAAGGATTCGTCGTACCCTCTGCGCCGGCTTTGCTTACAGGGTCCGCACTCCGCTTCACAGACGTGAGCGCGTCTGTATTATACTGAGCATGCACTGGCAGCGGTTGTGAGGGGGACGCAAGCAGCCTGGCATGTGACGAAGAGGGCTCTTCTTGAGCGGGAAGGGGAGGAGCAGGAGGAGGAGCGACACGTTCTCCATGCTTGCTCGTTCCCAGGGCGGCGAACGACGAAGTCAGACGTTGCGCAAAACGTGCCAGGACGTTTGTATTCTGACTGCCAGAAGAAAGCTCGTCCTCTTCATCAGGTGAGCCAGCGGGACGGGAACGTACAGCATTTTCAACAAAGCCGCCAGAACGTACGGCGGGCAGTGGCATGGATTGCAGGCTCAAACGCGGTGGAAACAGGGACTTCTCTCCTGGTGTGGGAGAGGGAGACTGTTGGTCAGTTTCCTCTGACCAGCGCAATTGCCCCCTACCAGGCGCGACAAGCGTCTCCTCAACCGAAGCGGAGAGATCACGACGTTCCTGAGCGGAACGAGAAAACCAGTTCTGTACTGTTTGTTCATTCTGTGATTCATGCAAAACCATCACACCTCCCGAGGTACAACCCAAATTTTCAAACAGGCGATACATACTGAAACGCACAGAGGCAGTATAGCACAGTATTCGCTAAAACCCGTCACACTAGCACAATTGGTATATTTTGTAGTACGCGTAGGGATTCCTCTTAACCCTGTGTACTGTTCTATAACGTCGGACCTGATAGGAAATTTGGTGTAGGAGAATAAAGCAGTCTTGAAAGTCTGAGCAGAACCCGCTACAATAAGGCCAGATCACCTGGATCAACAAGAGCATATATAGTATGCTCATACAACAGACGTGATGGGACGCTTGTGTATTTTTATAATGTAAAGAGAGGGTTTTCCTAGATGAAGCTTAACGGTACACACAAATTTAAAGCATCGAGTGCCCAGGTTTTTAATGCCATTCTTAATCCAGAAATATTGAAATCGTGCATTCCCGGGTGCAGCGCTGTCAGGTATGTCAATCCCAATAGTATTCAGGTCGAGATTACAACGCCATTGCCCGGCCTGCGCGGACCCTATGAAGTTGTTATCAACATCGTCCAGCACCAGGCCCCCCATCACCTCGAACTGCAAGTTGTTCGCAAAGGGAAAGGCGGCTCGGTCAACGCGATGAGCCAGATCAGCCTGGCCGATGAGGCCGATGGTGCGCTGCTAACCTACAATGCGAATGCCGAGCTGGAAGGTCCTGTCGCCATGGCCAACAACCCCCTTGGACAGGGCATCGTCAAAAACTCACTCGGCAGCTTCTTCAAAAATCTGGACAAAGCCGTCGATCAGGCTTACGTCGGGTAAGCCACAACCCTAAATTGAGTCCACTACCTGTATACACCTGGTAGTGGACTCTTATTGTCCCACCACTCTTCTGATAACGCGGCGATGCCCTGAC
>JAABUQ010007817.1_pt1 | contig 15278 bp, 12 predicted proteins | sample 5560001 | NCBI WGS metagenome assembly JAABUQ01 (sample SAMN10711888, study PRJNA513371) | rock metagenome | isolation source: Antarctica rocks | place: Antarctica: Victoria Land, Finger Mt nord | collected 2015-12-18 | reverse complement strand
GGGGCGAGGCCGGGGCGTTTCTGGCCCCCTCCCCCCTCGTGGGGGAGGGTTGGGGTGGGGGGGTGGTCCCGACTCGTGCCAGAATCCGCTGGCGCACCCTTCGGCTCGAAGCCCGGACGGTTGGCGAGATGGCGGGTTGCCGGGCCGATGGCCGGCAGACTACAGTAAGGGGTGGATGCCCAGGCGTGCCGACCCGCGTTCTCCCCTCGGATCGGACCGTCACGCTTCGGAACGCTCCGCATCGGAACGCCGCGGACCCGAGCCCCGGAGGGCCATCGTTCATGCCTCGACAGAATCTGTACTCGATCCTCATGGTCGGCGCGATCTCCTTGCTCTGCTGGCAGGTCAGCCAGGGGGCCAAGCCCAAGGATGAGGTTTCGGAGCTTTACGGGGTCTTCGTCGACGCCGTCGAGCAGGTCCAGCAGAACTACGTCCGGCCCGTCTCGCGCCGCGAACTGGTCGAGAGCGCTCTGAGGGGGATGCTGGCCGACCTCGACCAGCACTCGAATTACATCAACACCTCGCAATGGAAGACCTTCAAGCGGCAGATCGAGGGGAAGTTCGGCGGCCTAGGCGTGACGGTCGAGGCCGACGACGACACCAAGCGGCTCAAGGTGATCGCCCCGATGGTCGGCACCCCGGCCTACTCCGGCGGGGTCCTCGCCGGCGACCTGATCCTGGAGATCGACGGGACGTCGACCGAAGGGCTCACGCTGGAGAAGGCGGTCGACACGCTCCAGGGGCAGCCCGGCACCCCGGTCAAGCTCAGCGTCCTGCATGAGGGGTCGGAGAAGCCGGAAACCTTGACCCTCACCCGCGCGATCATCGAGGTTCCCTCCGTCATGGGCGACAAGCGCAAGCCCAACGACGAGTGGGACTTCATGCTCGACAAGGGCAAGAAGATCGGCTACATCCGGATCACCAACTTCATCCAGAACACCGCCGACGAGGTCAAGGTCGCGCTCAGGGAGCTCGAGGGCGAAGGGATGAAGAGCCTGATCCTCGACCTCCGCGACGACCCGGGCGGGCTGCTCACCGCCGCCGTCGAGATCGCCGACCTGTTCGTCGAGGACGGCAAGATCGTCAGCACCAAGGGGCGGAACACCTCGGAGAAGACCTTCGAGGCCCACAAGGAAGGCACCTTCACCGGCTTCCCGATCGCCGTCCTGGTCAACCACGGGTCGGCCTCGGCGTCGGAGATCCTCGCCGCCTGCCTCCAGGACCACGACCGGGCCGTCGTCGTCGGCGAGCGGTCGTTCGGCAAGGGGTCGGTCCAGAACATCCTCGACCTGGAGGACGGCAACAGCGTCCTCAAGCTCACCGTCGCCACCTACTGGCGGCCGTCGGGGAAGAACATCCACCGATTCAAGAACGCCAAGGACACCGACGAGTGGGGCGTCTCCCCCAACCCCAACATGGACGTGAAGCTGTCCCGCGAGGAGTACCACGACTGGTTCCTCGGCCGCCGCGATCGCGACTTCCTGTCGAGCCGGAACAAGGGAAAGGTCGAGGCGCCCAAGCCGGACGAAACGAAGAAGGGCAAGCCGTTCGTCGACAAGCAGCTCGACAAGGCCCTGGCCGTCCTGTCGGAGAAGCCGGCGAAGTAAATGCTCCTCCTGGCGATCGAGACGACCTGCGACGAGACGGGGGCGGCCGTGCTGGAAGGCTCGGCCGCCCCGGGCTCGGGAGTCCCGACCATCCGGTCGAGCGTGGTCGCTTCCCAGATCGGGATCCACCGCCGGTTCGGCGGGGTCGTCCCCGAGATCGCCGCCCGCGAGCACATCCGCCAGGTTCTGCCGGTGATCGACGAGGCCCTCCGCCGGGCCGGGGTCCGGCTCGACCAGATCGGCGCCATCGCCGTCGCCACCCGGCCCGGGCTGGTCGGGGCCTTGATCGTCGGCCTGACGGCGGCCAAGGCCCTGGCGATGACCTTGGACGTCCCTCTGATCGCGGTCGACCACCTCGAAGGCCACCTCTACGCCTGCCAGCTCGCCCATCCCGATCGCGAGGTCTACCCCTGCGTCGGCCTGGTCGTCTCGGGCGGCCACACCAGCCTCTACGCCTGCCGAGGGCCGATCGACGCCGAACTCCTGGGCGGCACCATCGATGACGCCGCCGGCGAGGCGTTCGACAAGGTCGCCAGCCTGCTCGGCCTGGGCTACCCCGGCGGGCCGGGAGTCGAACGCGCCGCCCAATCGGGCAACCCCAGGGCCTTCGCCTTCCCCCGGGCCTTCCTCCACGACGACCGCTTGGCCTTCAGCTTCTCGGGGCTCAAGACGGCGGTCCTTTACGCCCTCAAGGGGCAGGATGCCCGGTCGACCGGCCAGCCTCCGCCGTCCGACATCGTGGCCGACCTGGCGGCGAGCTTCCAGGAGGCGGCGGTCGACATCCTCGTCGCCAAGGCCGGCCAGGCGCTCGACCGGACCGGCTGGACCCGCCTGGGGATCGGCGGCGGCGTGGCCGTCAACGGCCGGTTCCGCGACCGGGTCGGGGCGATGGCCGCCGATCGCGGGGTCGAGCTCTTCCTGCCGCCCTTGGCCCTCTGCACCGACAACGCGGCGATGGCCGGGATCGCCCTGGTCAAGCTCGCCGCCGGGCAGGTGGCCGACCTCGACATCGACGTCACCCCCGGCCTGGTCCGGCCCAAGCGGTGAGGGAGGGGGTCGGAGTGCGCGGCGGGATTCTCCATCCTGCGCAATCGGAGAGCCTTCCTTCTCCCTCGGTTTCGGACCACAATAGCAGACATCTCCGACGATCGCCCGGCGGGCCCGAGCCTCCCGGCGACCCGGCGGACTTTCCCGCCTTCGCCTCGAAGACCCGGCGGACCGACCGACGACATGAGCAGCCTGGGCGGATGGGAAGATGTCGAGGGGGTCATCCTCGACGCGGTCGACACCCTGATCGGGCCGAGGCCCACGGTCGCGGAGGCTTACGCCGCCGTCGCGGCGCGGCAGGGGGTAATCGTCGACGTGCCGGAGGTTAAGCGGCGGTTCCGCCTCCACTTCCGCAACGACGAGGTCGACGACCAACTCGGCCCGATGGCGACGGACGAGGCGACCGAGTCGAGGCGATGGCGGCGGATCGTCGCCAACGTCCTGCCCGACCTGCCCGACCTGGACCGGGGGTTCGACGAGCTCTGGGACCACTTCGGCCGCCCCGAAGCCTGGCGCTGCTTCCCCGACGTCGGGCCCGCGCTCGCCCTGCTCCGCGAGGCGGGCCTGCCGATCCGGATCGCCTCGAACTTCGACGGCCGGCTCCGCGCGGTCGCCCGAGGCTTGCCCGAGCTGGCCGGACTCGTCGAGACCCTGGTGATCTCCTCCGAGGTCGGCCATCGCAAGCCGCACCCGGCCTTCTACGCCGCCGCCTGCGCCAGCCTCGACCTGCCGCCCGCCCGGATCCTCTGCGTGGGCGACGACCCCGAGAACGACGTCCGGGGCCCCGAACGCGCCGGAGTCCGGGGCGTCCTGCTCGACCGCGCCGCCCTCCGACCGCCCGGTCTGGTCGCCTTCACCGACCTGCGGACCCTCGCCGCCGAACTGGTCCGGGCCCGCCGGGACGCCTAATCGCGATGATCCTCGAAACGAGCCGGGCGCGGTGAGTTTTCACCCAACCCTCAACTAACCGCCCTTGTCGCCATCACCGACTTGGATGGGGCCGTCGGCGTGATCGCCCCTCGCGAATCAAGTCAAGAATCTATTCTATGGTATATCTGAATGTCTGCATTTGAGTACTTCCCGTGCTACCATTTGTGAGGAGTGTGATCGTGTAAGTAAAATCAATAGTCGAACCCGACGGGAGTTGTGGCGTGAATCTTAGCGTCCCATCTTCGAAGAGCACCGAGGCGCCGCCAGCCGGAATGTTCGCTTGTGGCGCCGTGTACACTGCTTTGCGCGCATAATTGCCGTCGGAGGGCTTGTAGGACATAATAACGCCGGTACCGACGATAATTTGATTCGCGGCTTGAACCTTGTAATTGCCCCCGATGTTCACGATTAGAATGTTTGAGGTCAGGTTCGGCGCCGGTGCGTTGTTAGGACCGGAAGGAGACAAAGTCGGAGCCATGCTGCTCCAACCGGGCGGCAGCGTGTTGCTGTTGGGTTGAGCCGATGCGATATTGGTGATCGCCTGGACCAAGAGGACGACCGCGAAGATTCGGAAGATGCCGCGCATGATGCTCTCCTTGATTGACAGATTTGGGTGGACAGTTCGGGACACGTTCTCAATGCCGGAACATGCTAGAAATCATCAATTATGATGATTTCACCACTGGACCTTGTGGCAAGTGCTCGCCACAAGTTAGCCTCGACGGTTTGACGCAGGAAACGGGCATGACCATCGGCAAACAGGCCGTTGGCGCCGCCTTCATGGAGGCTCGCCGCCGAATAGGAGACGAGTACCTCGGTCGAAGCATCCGTATTGTTGCAACTCGGGGTGTTGATCGGCAAGCTATGGTTGTACAAGGTCCAGTAAGGTTGGCCGATGAGCCAAGACTGACCTTTCAGCATGGCGAGATTGGGGATCATGTTACGCAAAGCGGAGCATCGACTTTGAAAATCGGGTAAAGCGTAGGGGGGTCCGTTCCGTTCATCATCGGGGATATAAATTGTCCGCAGTCGCTCCGCCCGATCGGGATTGCCGACGAGAAATTCGGAGATGGCCAGGGTCGACGACAACCCATCGGTGATGTCCGCGAGCCTGACGACTTTCCCGCCGAAAAGGCCGTTCGAGGGCCGCCCAAAACTCTCGCCGTTCAGCCAGACGCCGCTATCCAAGCATCCGGCGTAATTCGTCAATTCCGGCGCGCGGCGGGCTTCGGGGTCGGCCGGGCAGGCGAAGACTCCCACCAAGGCCGAGACCGTCGTCTTGTTCTCGAGAAACATGCTGGCGACGGCGGGCACTTGCATGTTGAGCGCGTCGTAAGCCGGCACGTTATCCAGATACGGGAGGATGCGACTATGCAGCGAGAAGGTCCCGCCGTCAGCCCCGAGTGGGAGTGCCCCGTAGGTCGCCTCGTAATTGTGGAGGGCGATCCCGAATTGCTTCAGGTTGTTGATGCATTGCGCCCGCAAGGCCGACCGCCTGGCGGACTGGACGGCGGGCAGGAGCAGCGCCGCCAGCAGGCCGACGATCGCGACGACCACGAGCAATTCGATCAGGGTGAAGGCGGCGCGGCTGCGGTTGGTGATCATCGCGGGCGACTCCATCGCTCCGTCAACACCCCGATCCCGTGGGCGATCGGCAGGCAGATGAACAAGAAGGTGATCGACCGAGTCGGGTTCAATAGGCGTAACGGCACTATAGCTTCGCAGATCCAAGTCGTCAAGTCTCTGATAAAAAAAATAGAAAGACCCTTGGACGTTCCATAATTAAGACCTGAAACGATCATACCTCCATGAAATATGAGCATTGCCCAATTGGCCGCGGCAAACCCCCTCCAATAGCGGATGTCTCGGGCGGCGAACACGCTCGCGTAGACTTGCAGGACGATGAACGCCGTATAGCAGACCCGGTAAGGTCTTTCGTTGAAGGGGTCGTCCACGGCGAGCAACCCCCACGCGAAGATCGCGACGATCAGGCCGGCGGCCCAGCCGCTGGCCATCGCGGCGTCGACCTTCCTCCACCTTTCCGGATGTTCCACCATCGTCCCCGCCGCGGCGGCCAAGACCAGGCAGAGCATGCAGTTGAGGGTCCCGAACAGTTCGCCGAAAGGCCAACGGGACGGCCCGATCTCGTGAACATAAGCTCTGAGTCGAAGCGGATCCCCCGGGGGCATGACGGCCCGATACAGCACGATCCAGAGCCAGCGGATCGGATAAAACTCGTGGTTCAGCGGGGTCTTGCTGAGGTTTTGGACCATCGGGCCGTAGGTGATGACGTTATAGATCCACCCGGTCAGGGCGAACCCCCTCCAGAACGCGGATCCGGTGGCGTAGGCCCGCAGGGACGCCAGGAGGAGGATGAAGATCATCCCGGTGTAGGCCATGACGTAGGCCCAACCCAGATCGTGCCGCAGGATCGCGAGCACGACGGCGACGACCGCCGTCAGGGCGGCGGCGGTTCGCAAGGTGAGCTGGAGCTTCATGGGGCGGCCTCCGGTGCCCATCGGTCGGGCCCATCCTGACCGTCGTATCCGGGGATGTCAATAGGTGGAGGCCGGGGCTCGGCCCGGGGCCCGGGGCGCCCGGGATCGCCGGGGCCTTGGATCCGGCCCCCCGGCCGGGCTTATCTTGCGGCCGGCACGAACGCCGGATCCTCGGCGGTCGGAGCCGGCGCAACTGGACTCGATCCGTCCGGTCGAGTAGGATTGACTTCGCGGCGAGCGGGGCTCGCGCCAAGGCCCCGGCGGGCCCCTAAGCGGAGCATGATCCCATGCCCACGGCCTTGATCGTCGAGGATGATCCCGACCAGGCCGAGATGGCGGCCCGGCTGCTCCGCTATCGCAACTTCGACTCCGACATCGCCCCGACCGGCTCGGCCGGCCTGGCGATGGCCCGCTCGCTCAAGCCCGACGTGATCCTCCTGGACCTGATGCTGCCCGACACCAACGGCTTCGACGTCTGCCGGGGGCTCCGGGCCGACCGCGAGACGATGCTCACCCCGGTCGTGATGCTCACCGCCCTGGGCGACGAGCAGAATCGGACCAAGGGCTTTCGGGTCGGGGCCAACGCCTACGTCGGCAAGCCCTACGGCGCCGAGGACCTGTTCGGGGCCATCGCCGCGGCCCGGGGCTGGCGGGCCCGGATGGAGGCCGGCCAGATCCGGGGGGAGATCCACGTCGAGCTCAACAGCGAGATCGCCTTTCTTCAGGAGGTCAACGACTTCCTCATGAGCGTCAGCCTGGCCATCCCCTCGTTCGACCAGCCCCAGGTCTTCGCGCTCCGCCAGGCCCTCTTGGAGATGGGCCAGAACGCCATCGAGTGGGGCAACAAGCACCGCTCGGAGCAACTGGTCGACATCACCTACCGGATCCACGCCGACCGGGTCGAGATCGTGGTCCGCGACCAAGGGTCGGGCTTCGACCGGAGCCGGCTCGACCACGCCGCCTCGGCCGACGACCCGGTCGCCCACATGGACGTCCGCGAGAAGCTCGGGCTCCGCGAGGGGGGCTTCGGCCTCCTGATCACCGACGGGATGGTCGACGAGATGCGGCACAACGAGGCGGGCAACGAGGTCACCCTGATCAAGCGATTCGGATCCCGAGCCGCCGGGGCCGGCCCGCCGGCCGAAGCGGGCCCCGCATGAACTCCAGGCGGCCGACCTTGATGGTGGTCGACGACGAGCCCGAGGTGCTCCGGTCGCTCCACGACCTGTTCCGGTTCGAATACCGGGTGCTCACCTTCGAGAAGCCCTCCGAGGCGCTCGGGGAGCTCGAGCGGATCGCGGCCGGCGAGGTCGACGTCATCCTCTCCGACCAGCGGATGCCCGAGATGCCCGGGGTCCGCTTCCTCGACCAGGCCCGGCGGCTCCACCCCGACGCCACCCGGCTCCTGGTGACCGGCTACGCCGACATCAAGGCGGTGATCGACGCGATCAACCAGGGCCACGTCGCCCGCTACATCACCAAGCCCTGGGACACCGACGAGCTGATGACCGTCGTCCGCCAGGCGGTCGAGCAGCACGCCCTGATCGCCGAGAAGGCCCGCCTGATCGGCGAGCTCAAGGAGTCCAACGCCCGATTGGTCGAGGCCAACCGGCTCAAGGGGAAGTTCATCGAGGTCGCCAGCCACGAGTTGAACACGCCGGTGACGGTGGTCCTCGGCCTGGCCGAGCTCTGGGCGATGTCGCAAGGGGAGGGCGCCTCGGCGGCCGAGCGGACCTGGGTCAAGCGGATCCACGGGGCGGGCCGACGGCTGGCCTCGACGGTCGAGCGGATGCTCAAGCTCCTCAAGAGCGACCAGCTCGCCCCCAGCGTCACCTTCGAGCGGGTTGAGGTCGGCCCCGTGCTCGCGCGGGCGGTCGCCGCGCTCCAGCCGTTCTTCCAGGCCAGGCGTCAGGAGATCGAGCTGGAGCTGGACCCCGACCTCGGATCGGCCGAGGTCGACCCGCTCAAGTTGTCCGACATCGTGACCAACCTGGTCGTCAACGCGATCAAGTTCACCCCCGACGGCGGGACCATTCGCGTCGAAGGGGCCGCGGACGGCCCGGACCGGATCCGGGTCCGGGTGGCCGACCGGGGGGTCGGGATCGCCCCCGAGGACCGGACGCACCTGTTCGAGCCATTCTTCACCGGCAACGACACGATGCACCATTCCTCGGGCGACTACCAATACTGCAAGCGAGGGATCGGCCTGGGGCTCTGCCTGGTCAAGACGTTCGTCGAGATGCACGGCGGGACCGTGGTCCTCGACACCGAGCCCGGCCGAGGCTCGACCTTCGCCTTCACCCTCCCCAGGCGCCACGTCGCGGCGGGCCGGTTCGACGGCCCGGCCGAGGTCGCCTCGGCGGGCGGGGTCGCCCCCTGACCCGCCGGAGGATCGGGCCGGGTCAGCGAGGGGCGACCGGCCGCTTCATCTCGGCCTTTTTCGACCCGAAGGCCGCCGCGAGCAGGCCGTCGGTCGCCTCGTCGGGGAACCCTTCGACCACGGCCACGTCCATCCCTCGCCGCTCGACGACGAAGTTGGCCCCGGCGTGGGCTCGGCGGATTAGATTGGGGAAGGCGTCGGGCGAGGTCGCCCCTTCGCCGAGCTTGGTCGTCTGGAACCGGGCGTACTGGCGGGCGAAGTCGCGGGCGTCGTCCTCGGTGTCCCAGGTCGTCAGCCAGGCCAGGCCGAGCTTCTGGTTTGGCCCTTCGAAGACGGCGAACTGGTCGCCATCCCAGCCGGCGGCGATCGGCCTGCCGCCGTGGCGGCGGAGCAGGATCCCGAGCTGGAACTCGCCGATCACGTTGCGGCCGACCTCGGACCAGCCTTCGCCGGGCTCCAGCTTGGGCAGCTCGACGACCGTGGGCGGGTCGGGCTGGGCCCGGTACTTCTCGGGGTGGAGGACCTGCTCGGTGGATTGGGGCGGGTTCTGGTACGCCTCGTTGATCGCGGCCCAGCCGCCGTCGTTGGCGAGCTTGGCGCAGAAGACCATGCCGCGGAGGTAGGGGAAGATCAGGCCGTCGGCCAGGATCGGCGGGGCCTCGCGGAGCCCCGAGCCGCCGGCCAGGGACAGGAAGGGCATCATCAAGGTGAAGATCCGGTCGAGGTCGGCGGCCGGGAAGGTGATGATCTTGGAGCCGTCCCAATCCTCCATCTGCGAGCCGATCATGGCCAGGGTCGCCTCCCCCTCGATCAGGGCCGAGAGGGCGGTCGAGCGGTCGTCATTGCCTTCGATGGCCTTCTGCATCGCGTCGAGGTCGAAGTGCTGGTCGGCCAGGGCGTGGGTCAGCTCGTGGGCGATCACGGTCTTGTTCTCGTCCTTGTCGAACCCCTTCTTGGCCCCGAGCAAGGATTCGAGGAACGAGAGCTTCTTGGCCGCGACGGGCGGCTCCTTGATCAGGTGCATCGTCTTGGTCTTGGGGTCGTAGAACGCCGCGATCTCCTCGGCGTAGACCCGGACGATGGTCTCCTTCCAGTTCATCTCGCGGGGGATGAAGCCGAGCACCTTGAGGGACAGCTCGCTGGTGCGGAACTCGGCGGGGGTCTGGTCCTCGTCGAGCTCCTTGATCAGGAGGGCCCTCAAGTCTTCGCGGGCGGTGACGTCGCGCTTCACCTCGGACTTGAAAGGGAGCTTGCGGAGGCCGGGCAGGAGCTGCTCGAACGCCTGCTTGTAGCGGATCACCGCCTCGGTCGTCTCCTGCTTGTCGGCCAGGCCGTCGCCCTCCTTGAGCAGTTCCTTCCCCTTGGAGGAGTCGGCGGGCAGGTCGGAGGCCCGGGCCCCCGGCGCGGCGAGCAGGGCGGCGAAGGCCAGGGTCAGGCCGGCGGCGATGCGCATGGGTGGGTCCTCGGAGGTGTGGAGGGAAGCGACCGCGCCGATCGATCCGGCCCGGCCGGGTCAGCGAGCCGGCGCGAAGCCGGCCGCGGCGCCCCGGGGCGGGCGGGTGCCGGCCTCGGCCCGGGGCTGAGAGACGGCCCGGCTCGCCGTGGCCGGGCGGTTGGGCGGATAGCTGAGCAGGTAGAGCGCCGAGTAGTAGGCGACCTCGCCCTTGTTCCGGGGGCCGTTTCGGGCCGTGCCGAGATCCTTGTCCCCGAGGAGCCAGGCCGAGTCTTGCTCGATGATGTCGCCGAGGACGTATGGCTCGCTGAAGCCGAGCGAACGGAGCAAAGCGATCCGCGCCGGTTTCGGGGCGCCCACGGCTCGTCCGGTCTTGCCGAGATGCTTGGTGGCCAGCTTGATCTGATCGGGGTCGGGCTTGGTGCCATACCGGTCGATCAGCTCGTTGATCGCCGGGCCCGAACGGACCCCGGAACGGGCGCAGATCCTCTTCAATTCGAGGTGGAACTCCGCCCGTTCCTCGTCGGCCACCCGCCGGGCCTCGGCGACCCGCTCGGCCTTGCGGACCCGGGCCAGCCGGGGGTCGGGCGGGAGCAGGTCGGGGTCGACCTCGGCCGGTTTGTCGGCATCGGCGACGGCGGCGGGCGGGAGCTGGTCGGCCTCGCGGGCCATCTCGCCGCCGGGGCCTTGGTTGGCGGCCGGCTCGACGGCCGGGTCCGAGGGGGCCTTGGCCTCGGCCTCGAGGGCCTTGGGATCGAAGCCGATCCCTTCGGCCCGGGGGAACGGCCGGGCCTCGGGAGGCGCGACGTCCGGGGGGGCGGACTCGGGGGCCGCGGTCGTCAGGGCGGGGGCCGGGAGCATCTCGACGGCCGGAGCCAGGGCGGACGGTGTCGGGGCCGGCTCGGGCGGGACCGGCAGGGGGGTTGGGGCCGGCTCGGTGGCGGCGGCAGGGGCGGCGGGTCGGGATTGGACCACGGCGACGGTGGCCTGGCGGGGTCGCTCCGGCTCCAGGAACTTCGCGCCGAAGACGGCCAGGACCGCCGCGAGCATCAGGAGGGGCGGGATGAGCATCCAGGGGACGCCCCGCTCGCGATACTCGATGACGACCCGGTGGGTCACCGCCGGATCGTCTCCGAGCGGCTCCTCGTTGGGGTCGCCGATCTCGATCATCCCGCCGCGGATCTGGTCATCGCCCATCGGTCGCTCCCCGTTTCGGATCGATCCTCGTCCCGGCTTCAGCCCCCGGCTGCGCCGCCGACGCCGGTCCCTCGGACGGTCTGGCCGCGCGGCTCCAGCAGGGCCTCGATCTCGGCCCGGGTCGGTACGCCCAGCCTGGCCAGGGCCGCCGGGCGGTCGGTCAGGCCGAGGGCCGTCATCACCTCCTCGATCGGCTTGTCGGCCACCTGCTCCAGGGCGACCTGGCGGACGTTGACCCCGCCCTCGTAAGCCTTCTTCGCCAGCGCCGCGGCGGCGTCATAGCCGATCCGGGGGGCGAGCGAGGTGCACATGGCCAGGCTCTTTTCGATCAGGTCGCGGCAGCGGTCCTCGTCGGCCTCGATCGAGAGGACGCCGTGGGTCTTCTTGCCGCCGAGGTGCTTATCGGCGTCGACGCACTTGTCGGCCAGGTGGCGGGCGGCGGAGCCGAGCAGCTCGATCGACTGGAGCAGGTTGTAGGCGATCACCGGCATCATCACGTTGAGGTCGAAGTTCGACCCCAGGGCGTTGGCCCAGGCGATCGTCGCGTCGTTGCCGACGACCTGGGCGCCCACCATCATCACCGCCTCGGGGATGACCGGATTCACCTTCGCCGGCATGATCGAGGAGCCCGGTTGGAGTTCGGGGATCTTGATCTCGCCGATCCCGCACCGGGGGCCCGAGGCCAGCCAGCGGATGTTGTTGGCGACGTTGGAGAGGCTGATCGCCGCCGTCTTGAGGGCGCCGGAGACCTCGACGGCGGCGTCGCGGTTGGCCATCGCCTCGAAGGCGTTGGCGGCGGGTCGGAAGTCGAGCCCGGTGTCGTGGCCGAGCTGGGCGGCCATCCGCTGGGGGAACTCGGCGTGGGTGTTGATCCCGGTGCCGAGGGCCGTGCCGCCGATGGCGAGCTCGGCCAGGGCGTCGCTGGCCTGGTTGAGCCGGCGGACGGCGTGCTCGACCTGCGAGGCGTAGCCGGAGAACTCCTGGCCCAGCCGGATCGGCACGGCGTCCTGGAGGTGGGTCCGGCCGATCTTGACGACGTGGTCGAACGCCTCGGCCTTGGCGGCGAGGAGCTTCTGGAGGGCTTCGAGGGCCGGGATCAGCTTCTTGCGGACCCCTTCCAGGGCCGCGACGTGGATAGCGGTGGGGATCACGTCGTTGGACGACTGCCCCATGTTCACCGCGTCGTTGGGGTGGACCGGCGACTTGCCCCCTCGGGTGCCGGTGAGCTTCTCGTTGGCGACGCCGGCGATCACCTCGTTGGTGTTCATATTCGTCGAGGTGCCGGAGCCGGTCTGGAAGACGTCGACGACGAACTGGTCGTCGTGCTTGCCGTCGGCCACCGCCTGCGCGGCCTGGACGATCGGGGCCCCGAGGTCGGGGTTCAAGAGCCCGAGGTCCATGTTCACCTGGGCGGCGGCCTTCTTGATCAGGCCCATCGCCCGGATGAAGGCCCGGGGCATCCGCAGCGGGCTGATCTCGAAGTTGAGCTCGGCCCGTCGGGTCTGGGCGCCGAAATAGGCGTCGACGGGGACGAGCATCTCGCCCATCGAATCTTTCTCGGCGCGGGTCGTCGGCGTGGCCAAAGCCTGGAACCTCCGGCGGATCGGTGTGGTGCGCCGCCCCTCGACGTACCCCGAAGGGCGGCGGGGCGACGACCATCCTAGCAGATCCCGGCCCCGGGCGCCTTGCCCCCGGCGGCCCGCCGATGCCGCCATCCCACATCGGCCGTCAAGGATGGGCGGCGACGGTTGAATCGTTGGCGGCCTCGGCCTCCTCGTCGGCCGAGGAGAGGGGGGCTTCCCCCTCCAAGGGCCAGGCTTCGAGCCGAACATCCTCGCCGACGACCGACACGAACGGGCAGGGGGGATATTCGGTCCAGGTCCCGCTGTTGAGGTATCGGATCCCCTCGACGTCGGCGACGAGGGCCAGGTGGGTATGGCCGCAGGTGACGGCCCGGCAACCCTTACCCCGGGCATAGTCGACCGCCCGCTGCATCACGAGCTGGCTGTTCCGCTGCCACTTCTTGGAGACCCGGCGGATCCGCCGGGCCGTGCTGTGGGGGGCCCATTTCTGGATGTAGTAGAAGAGGCCGCAGCCGATGCTGGTCAGGAATTTGTAGCGGGTGATGAAGTGGTCAAACTGGTCGCCGTGGAGGATCAGGAGGCGGACCTGGCCGTTGTCGTGGATGTACTCGTCGAGGATGTCGACGCCGACGATGTGGCTGATGATGTCGGCCGGGCCGTCGTGGTTCCCCCGGACCCAGGTCAGGCGGAAGTCGTCGCGGTCGGAGTTGCGGCGGATCACCTTGAGGCAGGCGAAGTGCCGCTTGGTGAGCCGCTTGAAGTTGAGGTCATCGAAGATGTCGCCGTTGATGACGAGTTCCCGGGTCCGGGTCGCGGCCCACTCCAGGAAGGTCTCGAGGAGCCTGGCCTGGCAGACGTCGGAGCCGAGGTGGAGGTCGCTGATGACGATGCAGTCGTAGGGCAAGGCCCGAGCGTCTTCGCCCTGGGCCTCGGCGTTGGCGGTCGGGGTCTGGGACATGGCGCGGGTTCCTGGTCCGGTGCGACGATCCGACCCTTTGGGATTGTAACATGATCCGGGATCACCAACCGGCGTAAAACGCCATCCCGGGCGGGTCTCGGACGAAACCGGCCTCGGCCAGCCAGGGCGCGGCGGGGCCGGCCAGGGTCGCCGCGCCGTTGTAGGCCTCGACCTTGAGGACCCGGCGACTGGGCCCGGCCAGGCCCGGGAGCAACGAAACCGCCCGCCGCAACTCAGGTTCCGACGCCGAGGCCAACCCGGTCAGCCGCTTCCCCAGCCCCTCCACGATCAAGATCGGCCGGCCGGCGATCAGGATGAGAAAGTTCGATGAATTCCGGCTCAACCGCGCCGTCCCCCCTTCCAGGAGCGGCACGTCGAGGGGGGCGCCCGAGCCATAGAGGTTGGCCGGGTCGAGCGTCGCCAGCAAGACCGGCTCCTCGCCCGAAAGGGGCCGCGAGGCGACCGCCGCGAGTTCGCCGGCCGCCTCCTCGGTCGCGTACTGGACGCCGGAGAGACCCTCGACGAAGTACCCCCGCCGCAATTCGCCCCGCATCTCGGCCCGGCCGAGCCAGGGGGCCAAGTCGCGCCAGGGGGGGGCCCAGGGGTCGAGTTCGGCCGTCTCGCGGGTCAGGACGCCGTAGCGGTCGAGCAAGGCCGCCGCCCAGGCCAGGTGCGCGGCCTCGGGATCGTCGACCGGGACCGCCGGCACGACGGACCACCGCCCCTCGGGGCGCCGGGAGGCGATGTCGCGGAGCCGGGGGCGGACTCGGCCCAGGGTCGGCCGCTCGGGCATGGAGGCGGCCGAGAGGGCTTGGGACATCGCCTGCCCGCCCGGCCGGAGCGGGTCGAACCGGTCGTTGGTCACGAGGCCACGCCGGGCCAGGGCGTCGAGCGCCGAGCGGGCCGAAGCCGGGCCCAGGCCGGTTTCGCGGGCGACGTCGACGGGGAAGCTCGCCCCGCGTCCCCGGAGGTGGGCGAGGACGGCGCCTTCGGCCTTCGACAATTCCTCCGCACCCTCGCGGACGGGCCAGGGGGCGGCGAAGTCGCGGGCGACGATCGCCACCCGGGGCTCGCCGCGCCCCTCGACCTCGGCCCGCCAGGTCCAATCGCCCGAGCCCAAGGCTTCGTCGAGCCAGCTTGGCCGGAACCCCTTGACCCGGCGGGGGAGCAATTCCCCTTCCCAGAGTTCCGCCGTCGCCGCGAACCCCTGGAGCTGGTCCAGGGCCAGGGCGACCGCCGCCGAGCCCTCCCGGCGCGTGGCCGGGTGGACGTGCTGGCGCCGGGCGACGAAGTCGGCGAACGCCTCGGGCGAGACCGCCACGCTTTCCCGACGCCGGATCGCGATCGAGAGCCGGCGGACCTCTTCCAGGTTCGTCCGATCGGCCCACCTCGGCCCGTCCGCCCCCTCGAACGGCTCCAGGCGGACCAGGTTCCCCAAGTCGGCGAACCGCTCCAGGAGGTCCGAGGCCAGCGCCGGCTCGATCGGGTAGCGCGAGGTGATGTCGACCAGCCCGATCAGGGCGTGCGACCCGAGGAAGCGGCGGACGATGGTCGAGATGGCTTCGTTTTGCGATTTCTGCCCGCCTCCCTCTGACTCCCTCCCTCCTTGCGGGGGAGGGTCGGGG
>JAABUQ010007816.1_pt1 | contig 15280 bp, 17 predicted proteins | sample 5560001 | NCBI WGS metagenome assembly JAABUQ01 (sample SAMN10711888, study PRJNA513371) | rock metagenome | isolation source: Antarctica rocks | place: Antarctica: Victoria Land, Finger Mt nord | collected 2015-12-18 | reverse complement strand
GACGACCTGGGCGATCATCCCCAGCGCGACCGACAGCAAGGCCCAGGCGATCATCGGCCTCAGCGCCGTCCCCCGAGCACGACGCTCCGCAACCGCGAGCGGCCAGAACGCCGACCCCAGCCCGATCATCACCAGGACAGGCGCGCTCTCGGGCAGGGTGGCGAGGGTCAGGCCCCCGATTCCCAAGGCCAGCCATGCCAAGATTTTGAAGACAGAGAGAAGTGATATCGACGCCCGGCCGTTCATTATGGAGACTTTACAAAAACTGGAGAAGAGATTGTCCCGATGGTCCGCTTCTCTATACTAGACTAGATACGCTGAATGGAGTCTCGGGACGAGATCCGCGGGGAGGGTTCAGGACGATGTGGAACACGGCGAGCGTTTGTCTGCTGCTGGCTCAGGCGACCCTGGGAGGGCACGGCCATCGCGGGGCGAAGGTCCTCGCGATCGAGCCCTGCACGACCTGCGGGGCGGAAACGCGTGTGATCCTGGCCCAGATCGACATCCTCCAGCACCATCCCAAGAAGCGGAAGCGCGATGACGCCGCGCACGAGCTGCGCAAGGTCGACTGGCACTGTCACCCCGAAGTCGTCTCGGCCCTGTCGACCGCCCTGCTGTCGGACTGCGATGAGGATGTCCGGGAAGAGGCCGCCCAATCGCTGGCGAAGATGGCCCCTTGCCTCCCGGAAGCCCACGAGGCGTTGAGGCATGCGGCCGAGGCCGACCCCGACCGTGGCACTCGCCGTTGGGCGCGCAAGGCGCTTGAGAGGATGGCCAGGCGGCCTTGCCAGGGCCCCTGTCAGATCTGCGGGCCCTCCGGCGGAGCCGTGCCCGTCGGCCCTCCTCGGCCCGTCGGCGATCCGATCGACCTTCCCGAGGTCCAGGCGCCGGCCCGTATCCTCGTGCCGCCGGCTCTCGGGCCGCTGGAAGACTTGCCGCCGGCACTGGCTCCCGTCGACCCGCCACTCCCCGCCACACCCGAGGAGTTGCCGCCGGCCGACTCCGGGCCCAGGGTGCCCGCCAGGGTCGTCTCGCCACCGCCCGCGGACGCTCCGGTCGCGCCGCCAGCGGAGGACCTGCCGCTGGAGCCTCCGCTGGAGCAGCCCCGGCCGAGCCCTTGACCAGGCTGGTCATCGAGGGCGGCGGAGTGCCCCCTCGGTGAGCGCGGCGGGGTCGCGGGCGATCCGCAGGGCGAAGTCGTTGAAGTTCCTCATCACTCCGCGCGTTTCCTGGAAGACGCCTCGCGCCGAAACGGCGGCCTGCTGAAGGTCGTCGTGAAGAGCCGAGGTCAGGATGAGCTTTTGCAAGGTCCCGTCCGGATTCAGGCCCCCCTTGCCATCTTCCAGCTTGGTCGTCAGCAGGCTGAGGTCATAAGTGACCCGGCTCAGATGGCCGAGCATCACGCCGAACTTCGTGGCGGAGGGGGCCTTCGGGCCCGCACCGAGGTCATTGGCCAGCGGCTTGACCGCGGTGAGCACCTCGTCGAGCTTGGCCGCCGAGGCGCCGAATTTCTGGATGCTGACCTGCAAGTCCCGCTGCAACTGGGGGGTCAGGGTTGCGTTGGCGTTGTCGGCGACCTGGCGCACGCTCTTGAGCGTGGGCCCCATGTCGTCGGCCATGACGTTGAGCTTCTTACCCGCCTCGGTGTAGGTCGCCAGTAAGTCCCCGACCCCCTCGGCCTTGCCCGTGACGGCGGCAATCCCCTTGGCGGCCTTGTCGATCGATTCCAGGGTTCCCTTCACGTTTTCGAATGCGCGGGTGACGGCTTCGAGGGCCTTGGTCGGGTCGGGCGCGACCTCGCCTTCGATGATCGGGGCGTCCTTGGGGGTATTGCCCATGCGCATCTCCTCACTGCTCCGGCCCGGAAGGAGGTCGATGGAAACGTCGCCGATGAGTGCCCGGGCGATCCTGGGCACGGAGCCGGCGCGGATCTTGAACTTGCGCTCCAGGGCGATGGTGACCAGGACCCCGTCGGGTTGCCCAGGCCGGTCCTCGAACTTGATGGCCGTGACCTCGCCGACGCGGATGCCGCTCTTGCGCACGGGGATGCCCTCACTGACGCCGGGAGCCTCGACGTAGTGGACCGTCACGTACGCGCGCTCGCGGAAGAGGGAGGGGGACTCGCCGAACCAGACAATCATCATCGTCAGGACGAGGCCCGCGACGATGACGAACATGCCGATCCGAAACTGCATGACACGCTCGTTCATGGCCGTCCTCGACCGGGGGCTTTGTGAGTGAAATGCGTTCGACCGTCCCGCCGGTGCGGGACGAGGCGAAGCGGGGCGGGGCGGGGCGGGATTCAGTCCGGCGAGGAGTCGCGTTCCTGCGCCAGTTCCCTGAGGCGCTCGCCGGCCTCACCCCGGACAAACTGGCGGACGCGGGGGTCGGGGTGGTCTTCCAGCGCCCCGGGAGGGCCGTCATACAGGACCTGCGACTCGCCGGAGCGAAGGCGTTGCAAGGGGAAGAGCATCACCACGCGGTCGGCGACCTTCAGCACGGTCTTCATGTCGTGCGTGACGACGATGCCGGTGGCCTTCTTGCGCAGCTTCGTCTGAAGGATCAGCTCGTTGATGACATCGCTCATGATCGGATCGAGTCCGGTGGTCGGCTCGTCGTAGAGCATCACCTCGGGGTCAAGCGCCAGGGCGCGGGCCAGCCCGACGCGCTTGCGCTGGCCCCCGGAAAGTTCCGCGGGCTTCTTGTGTTCCAGCCCCGCCGGCAAGCCGACCTCCTGCAACCGCTCCGAGACAACGCGCGCCAGGGTCTTCGCGTCGTAAAGGTCGTGCTGTCTCGGCCCGAAGGCGACGTTGTCGTAAATCGTCAGGCTGTCGAACAGCGCCGCCATTTGGAAGAGGAACCCGAAGCGGAGGCGAACCTGGTTCAGCTCGGCGCCGGAGAGGCTCGACAGGTCGCGACCGTCAAAACTGACGGTGCCCACGGTCGGGCGCAGCAGTCCGATCATGAGTTTCAACAGTACGGTCTTGCCGCAGCCGCTCTCGCCGATGACGCAGAGCGTCTGCCCTCTCGGCACGCTCAGCGAGATGTCGCGCAAGATGACCTGCTGACGGAATCGCATGGTCAGGCCGACCAGTTCGAGGATCGGTCCCGAGGTTCCGGCGCCTCGGGCGATGGGGGGGGCGGCGCTCATATCAGGTTCGCCGCCTCCGGCCAGATCATATTGTACGCGGAGTTCCAGGCGATTCCGATGCAGAAGTCGATGAACAGGATCGCGATGAACGAATAAACAAACGCCTCGGTCGCCGCCCGCCCGACCCCTTCGGCCCCGGCCTTCGAGTGGAATCCCCGGTGGCAACTGATCAGGGCGATGGCCGCGCCAAAGAAGAAGCTCTTGAAGACGCCCGCGAACAGGTCGAGCCCCCCGACGTAGTTCCGCGAGTGAAACCAATAATGGTAGGAGTCGACCCGCAGCATCTGGGTGCTGACCGCGGCCCCACCGATGACCCCCATGAAGTCGGCCATCAGGGTCAGCAGCGGGATCAGCAGCACGCAAGCCAGGAATCTCGGCACGACCAGGTACTGGATCGGGTTCGTGCCCAGCGCCGAGAGGGCGTCGATCTGCTCGGTCACGCGCATGGTCCCCAGTTCGGCGGACATCGACGACCCGACGCGGCCGGCCAGCATCGTGGCCGCCAGCACGGGGCCGAGTTCCTTGACCAGCGAGATGTTGATGACCGAGCCCAGCCGCGTCGCCATGCCAATGGCTTCGAACTGGCTGTACGCCTGTACGGCCAGCACCATCCCGATGAAGGTGCCGGTGATCGCCACGACCGGAACGCTGGATACCCCGATGGCGTAAAAGTTGGGCGCCAGGACCGACCACTTGGGCAACTTACGGAACAACCACCCGATCGTCTTGCCGGAGAACCGGGCGACATCGCCGATGTCGGCCACCGTCTCGTAGATCTGCTCCCCGAGCCGCTGCACGGGGGACGTGCCCGGCTGGGGGATCTGGGCGACGGACATGAGGGAGGCTCTCCTCTCGGCCCGGGAGGTACCGGAGCCCGGTCGAGAAGGGGCTTGCAAACGGCGGGCCTGGGACTCCCCTCCCTGGGCGTCTCGTGCGGGCATTCTCGGGCAATCCGGGGAAAAAGGCAACCCCGGTCGCCTGCGTCATGCGGCGTCGCCGGAGGGGAGGAGGAAGTGGCTCAAAGGCCAAGGTCCTCCAGCAGGCTCGCCAGGTGGCCTTCGATGGCCTGGGCGGTTCGGAGGTAGGTGGCGCGATCCATCCCGATCGGGTCGTCCACGTCGTCGCCGTCGGGGTCGAGCAGGCGCACGCGGTCGACGATCTCCGGGATCTGGTTCAGCAGGGCGCGGCGGTGTTCGTGCGTCATGGTCAGGATCAGGTCGACCTGAGCGAGTAATTCCGGGGTCGCCGGCCGGCTGGCATGCCCGGCCAGCGACGCGCCTCGGGCGCGCACGGCCTCGACCGCGTCGTGGGCAGCGCGATGGCCGCGGGCGGCGGCCAGGCCCGCGGACAGGATGACGTACCCCTTGCGCTCCAGGTCGTCCACGGCACAACCGAGGCGTTCGGCCAGCATCCGCTTGCAAAGGGCTTCGGCCATCGGGCTCCGGCAGGTGTTGCCCGTGCAGACGAACAGCAGGATCGTCCCGGCCATCCGGGTCAACGCCCGCTCGTCGAGCGCACCGGCCCGCTCGATCGCCCAGGAGTCCCGGTCCACGCGGACGACGGTCTCCGGCGCGGCCAGGTGCGCCGGGCCGTCGTCGAGGATCATGTCCAGACCGTCCAGGCGTTCGAGCCCATCGGCGGTGATCGCCGGGGGCTGCCCGTTCCCGTGAGGGCCGGCCAGGACGAGCGGCCCCGGGATGAGCCGCAAGACCTCGCGGGCGATCGGATGCGACGGCCCGCAAAGGGCCAGGGTCGCCCCCGGCGCGATCGCTTCGCGGGCGGGCGCGGGAAGATTGCGGACGAGTCCCCGGGGCACGTCCCCCTCGACGACGAGGGTGAGCGGGCCTGGCCAACCGCGCCTGGCCAGTCGCCTGGCCGTCGGCGACAGGTTGGGCACCCAGTCGTCGGCCTCCTCTGGTCCTCGCAGCGCCAGCGGCAAATGGCCAACGCCCTGCCCCCCGTGGGAGCGAATCTGCCCGAGCCTCGCGACGGCCTCCGGCCTCCATGCCACGGCGGCGAGCTGGTACGACGTTTCCGTCGGCAAGGCGACCACGCCCCCCTGCGCCAGGCAGGCGACGGCGCGATGCACCACGTCGCGCGGGTCGTCGGCCCGTGCCACGTCGATCCGTTCCGGGTACGGCCTGCGATCGTTCATCATCGCGCTCGGAACTCTGGGCGGGGGCGGCCGTGCGCGCACCACTCTAATCTAAGGCGGGCGCGCCGCGACGGTCAACCCGCGGGGGCGCACCCGGCGCCTCAAAAGAGCAGGGTCAGCCCTTCAATCTGCTGAAGGCGGGCGTAGATGGCCCGCACCTGGTCGGCCGTCTGGACGGTCACGTCGAGGGTCAGCGAGACATGCCGGCCGCTCTGGGTGTTGCGAACCGAGTAGTCGAGTTCGCTCGGGGTGGGCAACTCCTCCTGCACCGCCGAGATCACCCGTTCGGCGAATCCGCCCGCCGAGTTCCCGATGGCCTTGATCTGGTAGGTCCCCGGGAAGGGATGGACCGATTCCAGGAGTTCCAGGGAGGGGCGATGGTCCATATGATGTCTCCGTCGGCTCGACGTCCGGGCAGGCGGTCTACGCCCTCATTGTACGATCCGCCTCCCGCCCGTGAAATCTCCGTGCCTCCGCCCGTTGATTTCGCCAAGGCGACGGGTTAGCCTCTGGGCCGACCCGCGATTTTGAGGGCCCAGCCAAGGAGCGTCGCCGCGTGAATGCCGAGGCCCGCCTGACCGCGTTGAACTTGTCGCTGCCCCCGAGCCCAAGGCCGATGGCCACTTACCTCCCGGCCGTCCGTCATGGCGACCTGCTCTACGTCTCGGGTCACGGGCCGTTCCTGCCCGACGGTTCGTTGATGACCGGCAAGCTCGGCGCCGGGCTCGACGTTGACGCCGGCAAAGCCGCCGCGAGGCAGGTCGGCTTGGCGATCCTGGCGACCATGAAGGCCAACCTCGGATCGCTCGACAAGGTGGTCCGGCTCATCAAGGTCCTCGGCCTGGTGAACTGCACCCAGAACTTCACCGACCAGCCGAAGGTCATTAATGGCTTCTCCGACCTGATGGTCGAGGTCTTCGGCGATGCCGGCAAGGGGGCCCGCAGCGCCGTCGGCGCCCCTTCGCTGCCCGAAAACATCGCCGTGGAGGTCGAGGCGATTTTCCAGGTCCGGGACGACGCCTGACGGATGAAACGGCTTGAAGGGCGGAATTGCCTGATCGTCGGCGGGACCGGCGGCATCGGTCTGGCGACGGCCCGCCGCTTCCTTCAGGAGGGCGCAACGGTCGTGGTCGCCGGCAAGGTCGACGACGGCGATGGTCCCCAGAACGTCGACCCGGTTCCGCTCCCTCCCTCCCAGCTCAATGCGTTGACGGGGCTCGGGCCGTGCGCGGGCTTCACCGTCGACGCCAGGCATCCGCGAAGTGTGAGGCTCCTCTTCGACGCGGCGCTCGAAACCTTGGGCGGACGAATCGACGTTCATTTTCATGTCGCGGGTATCAGCGGCAGGAGGTTCGGCGACGGGCCGCTCCACGACTGCACCGCGGAGGGGTGGGGCGCGGTCATGGACGCCAACGCCCTCGGCACCTTCTTGACGAACCGCGAGGCGGTCAAGCACATGCGTCCGCAACCGATCGACGCGGCAGGGCTGAGGGGCACCGTGTTGAACATGGGTTCGGTGCTGGCCGGATCGCCGTCTCCCGACCATTTCGGCACGGTCGCCTACGCCGCGAGCAAGGGCGCGATCCAGGCCTTGACCCGCTCCGCCGCCGCCTGCTATGCCTCGGAACGCATCCGATTCAACCTCCTGGTGCCGGGGCTGATCGCGACGCCGATGGCCGCCCGCGCCACGGCGGACCCCACGATCCGCCGCTACCTCGACGCCAAACAGCCGATGGCCGCCGGGCCAGGCACCGCCGAAGATTGCGCCGAGGCCGCTCTGTTCCTGTGTGAGCCGGCCTCGCGATTCGTCACCGGGGTGGAACTGGCCGTCGATGGCGGCTGGCACCTCTGCGAAGGGCGTCGAGACCGTGAATAATCCCGATGTCCTGGCGCAATATCTCGCCGCCGTCCGCGCGACGCTGGATGCGATCGAGGCCGACCAGCTCCCGGCCATCCGCGAGGCGGCGGCGATCTTCGCGCGGACGATCCTCGACGGGCGGCTGATCCACGTCTTCGGGACGGGGCACTCGCGGATGGCCGTCGAGGAGATGTTCCCCCGCTATGGATCGTTCCCGGGCTTTCACCCGATCGTCGAGTTGTCGATGACCTTCCACAACCCCGTGGTCGGCGCCAACGGGCAGCGTCAGGCCATGTTCCTGGAGAATGTGCAGGGCTTCGGGCCCGTCCTCTGGCGGAACTTCGCGACCGATCCGGCCGATGCGCTCCTGGCGATCTCGACCAGCGGTTGCAATGCCGCGACCGTCGACGTGGCGGCCGAGGCGAAGCGTCTGGGCATGTCCGTGGTCGCGCTGACCTCCTTGCCCCACGCGGCAGCCACGGCGGCGAAACACGCCTCCGGCAAGAAACTCCACGAGGTCGCCGACCTCGTCCTCGACCATCACGCCCCGCCCGGCGACTCGGCGGTCTGGATTCTCGGTCTGGAGACGCCCGTGGCTCCTGTTTCGAGCGTCTCGGGATGCGCGGTCATCAACCTGCTCAAGGCCGAGGTTGCCCGCCTCCTGACCGAGGCGGGACAGCCGCCGCTCGTCCTGACGGCCGCCTGCCACGTCGGCCCAGACCGCGCGAAAGCCCTCTTCGACGCGACCTACGACGATTATCGCCGCCGGGTCGGCGTCCTCTACCGATGATGTTTCCGCGGAGGTCTCGGGACAGATTTCTGGCGAGTACCAGGTTTCTGGTTGCCGAACCCGGGAGATGCTCAGGAACAGGCCGCAAAAACAGTCGAGCGAAGTGGTCGTCTTATATGATTTTAGGATCAAATTACGGAGAAATTCTTGAGAAGTGCTTCTTCGGCACCCGCTCTGCACCTTCACGGCCGTTGCACTTTTTGATTCCCGCGTGCAACAGCGAATGGGGACCTCGGCAAGGAGGCCGAGGTCCTCGCTCGTACGCGGAGGCGACGCCCGATCGATCGCCCCTCGCATGCATGATCGGCCCGGCTTTGCGGTTCAACGTCCGGCCGGCGCCGGCGGCGGATTCTCAAAGACGCGGACCTCCGGATGCATGGTGAAGAGGCGCGTTCCCTCGGGGCCTTCGACGAGGATGCCGCTGGAGCAATTGTCCCCGACGATGGGGTTGCCCGCGTATTTCTCCCAGTGGATCAGGTCCTGGGAACGCGCGACGTTGGTGGTCCAGTCCTTCCAGGGTCGGTGGGCATTCGCGTGGTAGAAGGCGTAATAAACGTCCCCACGCTTGATGATCTGATTGACCGCGATCGCCTCGCGGTCATAGGCATCGGGGCCCCGGGCCAGGACCGGCTCATCTTGAACATTGGTCCAGACGACCTGGTCCTTCGACGTGGCCAGCCAGACGCCCTGGTCGCCCCGCTCATAGAAGAGGAACCAGGTTCCGTCCTCGAACCAGGCTGTCGGCGTGCCGTAGGGTCCCAGAACCAGGGGCTTGCCGTTGGTCGTGCGGATGTCGAGGCTCCCGCGGTCGGTCCAGTGCAACCGGTCGGTGGAGGTCAGCAAGTGGGCGATATCACCCTGACCTTCGGCGAACAGGAAGTACGTCCCCTTCTGCTTGACGACACAGATGTCCTCGACCCACGAGCCCCCGAAGACCGGATTCGCGGGGTCTCGGGCCCATTGCAGCCCGTCGGGGGAGGTGGCATGGCCGAGCATTCGTAATTTCGAGCGGTCGTCGTTGTAGCCGCTGAACCAGAGATGGAACTGGCCATCCTCGAAAGCGATCCAACCGCGCTCGCGGATCTTCCGATCCCAGGCCTTGGCGTTCCCGCCCACGCCCCGGAAGACCGGCTCCTCCTGAACCGGCCGCCAGCGGACGATCGCCTCGGGGAAGTCGCCCTCAGGCCCGGCGGCAAGCCAGAACAGCAGGATCGCGAAGTTCATGACGAAGGGTTCCCGTGGTTGAGCGCGAGGTTGCGGGCGGAGAAAATTCGAACCGACACCAACTTGCCAAGCGAAGCGCCGAGGGTTGCCTTGCAAGAGGGCCCTTCGCACGGTAACTTGGGGAGGTCGGTCGACGGGAGGGGCGGTAGCTCAATTGGGAGAGCGCAGCGTTCGCAATGCTGAGGTTGAGGGTTCGATCCCCTTCCGCTCCACTTTCTCTAACTCCCGCCGAACACTCGACTTAGTGTACCAGTCCGATGCGGACTGAGCGGCCCAAAAGCTCCAAGCATTCCGGTAGTCTACCGGATTGGAGGGCCGCCCATGTCCGTGCATACTCCCAAGTATCGCCACCACAAGCCTTCCGGCCAAGCGGTCGTCACCCTCGGCGGGAAAGATTCCTACCTCGGGAAGTACGGGAGCCCCGAGAGCCGGGCCGAGTATGACCGCCTGCTGGCCGAATGGCTGGCCAACGGGCGGGCCATCGCCCCGCAGGCCGCCAGGACCTCGGGGACCGACCTGACCGTCGCCGAGCTGATCCTCGCCTACGTCCGGTTCGCGGACGGCTACTACGTCAAGGAGGGCGAGCCGACGGTCGAGCCGGGGAATATCCGGCTGGCGCTCCGGCCGCTCCGCAAGCTGTACGGCCACACCCCGGCCGGCAGCTTCGGCCCCCTGGGATTGAAGGCCGTCCGCCAGGCCATGATCGAGGCCGGCAACTGCCGCACGGAGATCAACCGCCGGGTCGCCCGCGTGGTCCGGCTGTTCAAATGGGCCGTCGAGAACGAGCTTGTCCCGCCCGGCGTCCACCACGGCCTCAAGGCGGTCTCCTGGCTCCGCAAGGGGCGGTGCGAGGCCCGGGAGAGCGAGCCCGTCAGGCCGGTCCCCGAGGCGTTCGTGGACGCCGTGGAGCCGCACGTCTCGCCCCAGGTCTGCGCGATGGTCCAACTCCAACGACTGACCGGCATGCGCCCCGGAGAAGTCTGCCGGATGCGGGCGAGCGACCTGGATACCTCGGGCGAGGTCTGGACCTACACGCCGAGCCGCCACAAGGGGGAGCATCACGACCGCGAGCGGAAGGTCTACCTCGGACCCAAGGCCCAGGCGGTCGTGAAGCCGTGGCTCAAGACGGAACTGGCCGCCTGGCTGTTCAGCCCCAGGGAGGCGATGGAAGCCCGGTGGGCGCGGCAGCGGGAGGCCCGCAAGACCCCCGTCCAGCCCTCGCAGAAGGGTCGGAAGAAGGCCAGGCCACGGAAGACTCCGGGGGCCCGCTACACCGTCGACTCCTACAGGGCGGCGATCCAAGCCGCATGCCGCAAGGCCGACGTGCCCCGATGGCATCCCCACCAGCTCCGCCACAATGCCGGGACGCTCCTCCGCAAGGAGTTCGGCCTCGACACCGCCAGGATCGTCCTCGGCCACTCCAGTCCCGCCGTGACCCTGATCTACGCCGAGGCCGACGAACGCAAAGCCATCGACGTCATGGGCCAGGTCGGTTGATTTCGACCGGCGGGCGACCACTCCCATCGCCCGCCTTTTATCCTGTCCAAAAATCCAGGTGTCCAGAATTGCCCCAGCCTGAAATCTGTCGCGGGGTTCGAAAATCCCAGTTTGGGCACTCTAGGGTTGGGGCAATATTGCCCCAAAATTGATTCAACGGTGATTCGGGATGAATTCCACATTTAGGGGGAATGGGCAAGCAACAAGAGACCCGAAGTCACATGAACCGACGCACATGAATGGTGACTCCCGCCTATGATCCAGTATCGCGACCCGGGGCAAAACGCGTCCCTTCGCAATTTGGATCACCGGAGGAGATCAATCACATGGCCGCCGCAGCCGTGGCACTTGCCGCCTTCCTGATCGATCTTGCAACGCAACAGGTCTACCTCATCAGCGACCTCCCGTCCCACGCGCCCATGCGTCGCGGCAAGAGACTGCACAAGGCCACCGCCTACCGATGGGCGAAGCACGGCTCCCGGGCCTGCGATGGCCGCGTCGTTTATCTCCCGACGATCCGGGTGGGAGGGGCGATATACACGAGTTCCGAAGCCTTCCAGTGGTTTTCAGAGCAACTCACGACGCCCGAGGGTCACTCCATCCCGGCCCTGGGCAAAGGCGACCAGTCCCAGCGGCGGGCGGAGGCCCAGGCCCGGACGGATCGGGCACTGGACGCCATGAGCGTCTGAGATCGAGACTCATAGGAGGATATCGACATGCAAATCGAACTGCTGTAACGCCGACGCCTCCGGCCCCCGGGCAAAGGGACGGAGGCGTCGAGGTCAGTCGTTTAATGCGTCGGCCATCGTCGCGGCCGGTCGCGATCCCGGAAACCCGATCGAGCCCATCCCCCGATGACCCCAATCAGTGCCTACCATGATACGGCCTTGGCCCCGGCCGAAGAAGAGAAGGGCCGGCAAACCGCAGTCGGCACCCGGGAAATCATCGCCAGCTTGACCGCTGATGCCATCTACGCCGAACAAATCGGCGACCCCCAAAGGGCGAGCAAGCTCCGCGGCCGGATCGACGCCCTCCGAGGCCAGCAGGCCGGATCGGGGGTGCGATGACATCGGCACCGCATGCGAACGGCACCGTACACTCGGCCTCCGACGCGGCGAAGGCCGTACTGCTGGCCGCCGAAAACAAGGCGATCCCGAAGCGACTCCGGCTCGCGGCCGAGGCCGATCCCGACTGGGCGGACCTGCTCACGTACGTCACGGGCGGACCTGTCGGCGAGCGTCCCGGCAGGATCAAGGCCCATCTGGTCGGGGTGGGACGACGCAAGCCGGACGAGGCCGCCGGCATGCAGGCCGCATTGGACCTTTCGGTTTCGGGGCTGAAGGTCGCCGAACCCGACGGAGACGAGGCCGACGAACCCAAGCCTACGCCCGTGACCTTGTGCCTCTCGGATGTCACCCCGACCAAGATCGAGTTCATCTGGCCGGGTCGAGTCCCGAGGGGGAAGCTGACGACCTTCGCCGGGCCTGGAGGGCTCGGCAAGACGTTGGTCACGCTCGACATGGCGGCGAGGAAGACGACCGGGACGCCCTGGCCCGACTCCCCCGACGTGCCGAACCCGGTCGGGTCGGTCATCCTCATCAGCACCGAGGATGACCTCGAAGACACCATCGTCCCGCGACTGATCGACCTGAAAGCCGACCTGACGAAGGTCCGCACCCTGACCACGATCGAGCGGAACAAGTTCACCCTGGCCGACCTCGACATCCTTGAGCGGGCCGTCGCCGAGGCGGGGGATGTGCATCTCATCGTCATCGACCCCGTCACGGCCCACGTAGGTGCAATAGACGACCACAAGAACGCCCCGCTCCGGGCTCTGCTGGCCCCACTGGCGGAGTTCGCCGGCCGCCACAAGATCGCGATCGTGCTGGTGACTCACACGAACAAGAGCACGGCCGGGGCCGCCGCCGCCAGGGTGATCGGGAGCGTTGCCTACCTCAACGCCGTGCGTGCCGCATGGCTGTTCGTGAAGGACCGCGACGACAAGGCCCGCCGCCTACTGCTCCCGATCAAGAATAACCTCGGCCCCGAGCCAACCGGACTCGCGTACCGGATCGTGGGCGATCCCCCCCGGGTCCAGTGGGAGGCCGAAGTGATAGTTGACCCCGACGTCGATGACGCCGTGGCCCCCGAGGGCCGCAAGGCCCCCGAGGATGGGACGAAGGTCGCGAAGGCCGCCGAATGGCTCGCGAACCTGCTGGCCGAGTATGCCATCCCCTCGGAGGAGATATTCCAGTCCGGCAAGGCCGCGGGATTCACGAAGAAGAACCTCTACGCAGCCAAGGAGTTGAGGGGAATCGAGGCCCGCAATCGGGGGTTCGGCGGCGTCTGGCATTGGGGCATTGGAAGCCCTGATGCTTGGATGCTCCGACCCCAACAACCCGCGGAGGCTCAACCATGACAAGGGCAACAATGCCAACTACCAGCAACTATGGAATATTAAGTTATTCTGTAGTGGTAAGTATGGAGGAGCCCCGGCGGCCAACAATGCCAAGAATGGGACTCCCCATAGTTGGCATTGTTGGCATTCTTCCCTTTGTTGCCAATGAGAGGGGAAGATTGCCGAGTACGGGTGACGTCCACGGCGGGAGGCCCCTGCGATGACGACCTCCATCGACTTCGCCGCCGTGCTCGCGAGGGTGGACCTCCGGTCGATCGTCGAGGCTGACATTGGATTTCCCGCGGGCCGGAAGTGGCGATGCCCGTTCCATGCCGACTCGCACCCCTCATTGGGAATTACACCGGACGGGCAAAGATATAAGTGCTTTTCATGTAAGGCGACCGGCACGGCCTTGGATTGGGTGATGCAGAGGAGCAACCTCACCATCATAGAGGCTGCGAAGCGTCTCCGGGGCTACGACGATGACCCGCCGCGTGGCCTGCGGCCGATCCCGCCGCCCCGTCCGGAGCCCGCACCGAAGCGATACGGATGGCAGGACCCGGCATGGCAGGTTGCCGCCGAGGCGATCGTTGCCCGGGCCGAGGCGAACCTCCGCGATGCGGTCGGGCGAGAGGTCCGGGCGTGGCTCGCGGACCGGGGCCTGGCCTCAGACGTGATCGGCCGATTCCGGTTGGGCTACCTGCCGGAGCCCGGCCAGCACGGGGGCATCCGGTTCGAGCGTGGCGTGTCGATTCCGTGGGTCCATCCTGAGGGATGGTATTCGACGTTCGACGGCGTGCCCGAGTTCCGATGGGTGGGGGCCAACGTTCGGAGGTTGATGCCGGACGTGTGGGAGCCCTGGACCGACGGCGACAAATGCCGGGCCTTGGCGGGGTCCTCGCGAGGCTACCCCTACCCGGATTTCGATGTCGCGGCGGGCGTCGAGGCGATCGTTTTGGAGGGGGAGTTTGACGCCCTGCTCGCCCATCAGGAGTTAGGCCACGTCATCAACACGATCACCGTCGGCGGTGCCCAGCAGACGCCCCGCCCCGAGGCCCTGGCCGCACTCGCGGGGTGCCCCGCGTGGCTCATCGCCACCGATCACGATCCCGCCGGTGACGAGGCCGCCCGGCGGTTCGCTGCTCTCGCCCCGGCCAAGGCCCATCGTGCATTCCTCCCGCACGGCAACGACCTCACGGAGTTCGTCACGGCCGGAGGCGACGCCCTCGGCTGGCTGCGGAGCGAGTTCGTCCGGCTCGGTTGGGATTGGCCCCTCCGAGCAACCCCCCCCTGACAACCTTCCGCGCGGAAGGTTGCCCGCGACCCCGATTCCTGGAGCATGCATGCAGATCACGTTCGCGACTTCCGAGGCCCGCAGTTGGGAGGTTGAGGTCTGCCCCTCGCCTGCCGGAGACACCGTCGCCCTCACGCTGGCGACCCCCGACGGCTCGACATGCACATTCGAGATGCTGCCCTTCGAGGCCGCCGAGCTGGCCGACGACCTCCGCGAGGCCGCACGCCTCGTCCAGGTCGGGCAGGGCAGACCGGCCCTCGCAACCGCGACGTGACCGCCGATCACCCGACCCCGGCCCATTTGGGCCGCCACACCGACCCCGGAGTTTCCGATCATGTCAGACACGATCACCACGACCGAACAGACCCCGACCGCCGCCGAAATGAACGACCTTCGGAACCGCCTCGCGAGGGCCGAGAAGAGGGCCGCGGCGGCTGAAGAACGGACCGCCGCCCTCGAAGGCGAGAAGGAGGAGAGGGACAAGCAGGAGGCCGCCAGGACCATCGACGCGGCCATCAGGGCAGAGGCCAAGGTGTTGGGTTGGACCCGCGACCTGGACCACGCGGCCAAACTGGTCGAGCGTCGTGGCGTCCGCATCGACGACACCGGCAAGGTCGTCGGGGTCCGCAAGGCCCTGGAGAACCTCGTTGAGGATCATCCCGAGTTGGCCGCCCTCCACATGGACGGTGCCCCGCCCGCTCCCCGCGGCGGCACGCCCTCGCCCGCACGACGTCCATCAGCTCCTCGATCCGGCGGCGAGCAAGTCAACCACCTGGGCTTCCCGGCGGACTCCGTCGAGGCCGCCATGACGGAGCGTGTCCTCCCGTTTTTCATGTGACCGACCGGGCCGGGGGATGGTGTCGGTCCCCCGGCCGCTTTCCTACTACGTTCGACGGCCCTGTGCAGGACCGGA
>JAABUQ010007815.1_pt1 | contig 15280 bp, 15 predicted proteins | sample 5560001 | NCBI WGS metagenome assembly JAABUQ01 (sample SAMN10711888, study PRJNA513371) | rock metagenome | isolation source: Antarctica rocks | place: Antarctica: Victoria Land, Finger Mt nord | collected 2015-12-18 | reverse complement strand
CACAACAACAGCCCTCGTCCGTTTCAGTGGGTCGCCAGTGCCAGCCAGATTATCAGGAAGGTCAGCAAATATAAAGGAATTTTAGAAACGGGAGACTAGCGGGCGCCGATGAAGACATTTTTCTGATCGAGACCAGCGCGCTTTTGTAAGCTGTCCGGTCCGGAAAACAAGAACTTCTATTCAGTAGCTTCCCCGATGCGGCGCGTACACAAATGGTGCTCGACGCAGCTCGCCGGAGTAGCGAATTGCAACGTGCGGTCAACATTGAATCCGCCACTCGGAGCGTGTTTAGTGAAGCATGAAAACTGGCGCATCCGGTCGTCTGTGCCGCGGCACGAAAACCCATATTTCTCGGTGGTACAGAGCGACGTAATCGTTCCTGGCGGTTTTCACCGGGATTACTACACCATTGCTTTCCCTCGCCCGGCAGTCGGCATTATCGCGAGAGACGCGGGGCCGAAGTGCTGCTTATTCATCAATTCAGGTTTATCGTCGATGAATTCGTCTGGGCCATTCCCTCGGGCGGAGTAGCTGAAGGCGAACCGTTGCGGGAAGCTGCGCTTCGAGAGCTCGAGGAGGAAACCGGATACACGGCTCAATCCGTCGAGCCTCTCATGCATTGCTATGCCTCCTACGGCTGCAGTAATCAGCGCTTTGAAATATTCATTGCGGACGGCGTCGTAAAGCTTGACACAGGCTTTGACCAGACCGAGGTCATCGACGTACGCTGGTTCGGGCGCAAGGAGCTCCGCGAGCTGATCGAAAGCAATGGCGTGATCGACAACCTGTCCTTGTCGCCCCTGTTGCTCGTACTCCTGAGAGATGGTTCCGCGTGACCACTCAATCCGCGCTCATCATGGCCGTCGGCCGTTCCGATCGCATGCGGTCAGGCGGATGTACGACTCATAAAGCGCTCCGCTCCGTGTGCGGTTCCACCCTGATCGAACACAACTTACGGATGCTTTCCTGGCACGGGTTTACGGATGTCTCAGTCGCCGTGAACTCGTCTGAAAGCGAACTTCAATCATGGTTGGCGACCACGGGTTTGTGTTTGGCTGGGCAATGCGGATTCGAACTGCACGTACTCATTGAGGAGCAGCCGCTTGGCACGATTGATTCTGCGCGCTCCTTTGCCTCCTCGCGAGAGCATCTGCTGGTCGTGAACGTCGATAACTTAACTGATCTGAGTCTACAAGACTTTTACGATTTCCACATCGGCAGGGCGCGGCGCTCACCGTGGCCGCTCGCCAGGAGCCATTTCGCATCCCTTTTGGCCAGCTCGATACCCTTGACTCTCGCGTGATCGCCTACAAAGAAAAGCCGGCCTTTCCAATTACGATCTTGAGCGGAACGTACATATTGAGCAAGCGCGCTATGTCTGCCATCCCTGCCGGGCAGCCTATCCATGCACCATGCCTGATTAATACATTGATCGAAGCCGGGGAGCCGGTACACTGCTCCGCCACACTGCGCGGTGGATCGATGTCAATGACGAAGCCGCGGCTGCTTTAGCCGAGGCGGCATTTCCCCGAAAAGCACTCGCCTCAAGTAAAGGCTGTGCGCGGCGATATCTGCGACGCCTGTGCTCGACTATTTTTTTGTGGATCATGCGGCGGGAGCTTTAATGCGCGCTTGCCACGCGCCCGTATCCGGCAACACATTCAAGGTCGGCACCATGCAGGGGCACAAGTATTCGGGAACTTGCTGCGCGCGTCATCCGTCTCCTAGGGCAAATCGAGCGATGTAATCGAAGACGCTGGGCGACGGAGACCGGGTGCTTCGGACAGCCTGCGTCTGGTCGCCTAAGGAGACCTTGGAAGAAGGCCTTTAGGCTTACGTTGAACGTGACTTGAAGAGATGCTCGTAAGCTGGTTAGTCACAGGTGCGCAGTGATTCGTTGGACGATACGTCTCCAGTTACATCCTGCGTTCTGATGCTGAAGCCGTTGTTGTTGGCTTGGGGCGATCGCCGGTATTGCAGTCGCACTTCTCACATGCTGTTTGCGGTCCGCGGCAGCGTGCGCACGTTCCTCCCGGCCGAGATTTTTCTGCGAGACAATGATCGATATCAATAATGCGGCGTCGACGTCACAGACCGCGATCGGATGCTTTCTCTTCTTCAGGAATTTTCGGCCAGCAAAGATCATTCATCTTGCTTCGGGTCTCCGCGGTGACCGGCGTGACGACCTGATCCGCACTAACGTAGAAGGCACTGCAGCATTGCTCGATGCTATCGGGCGCGCCGGCAATTTCTCGCCCACTTTCGTTCTGTGTTCTTCTGGCGGTGTGTACGGAAACCCTGTAAGCTTGCCTCTATCGGAGACCGCCTCTTGCGAGCCACTCGATGAATATTCGAAAACAAAGCTCGCGGCTGAGTTAGTGACCCGCTCGTCCGCTGCGCAGCAAGGGTTCCGGTTGATCGTTGCTCGGATCTTTAACATTGTGGGTGCCGGGGGCAGGACGAGCGTCATGTTGCCGGACAGATCGCTGTTCAGCTTACCCGATCGTGCTTTTCCGGTGATCGGGTTCTGCGTTTAGGCCCACTCGACTCTACTCGCGACTTTATCGATGTGCGGGATACCGCGAGAGCGCTTGTTACTCTGGCCAGAGATGAGCGAGAGCGGCAGGCGTCTACAACCTTGGCAGCGGAGTCGAGTCGCATGCGGAGAGAAGCACAGGCGCTTCGGGGCACTACGCGGATATAACTCGCTTGCTTGAAGAGGGAGTGAAACTGGAGTTTTCACTTCGCGACAGTGTCGATTCTGTTTGGACTTACTATCAGCGCATGTGGCTCACCTAATTTAATGGTTTCACGACCCGGGCGGTTCTTCTCCAGATCTGCCCACTATCTACGCTCCTACTTACTTTGCCGACGAATATGCGATTTCTAGCTCTCCTGATCACAACCGCTGCCATCGTAGACGCAAGCGTGAATATTACTCCGGAAAAGCCGCCCGCTGTTGCCGCTGGCGGAGTTTTGCATTTGAAAGCCAATGTGCCAGTTGCGTGGTCGCTCGCTCCAGGCAGTCCCGGCAAGATTGATCAGGACGGCACCTATCATGCCCCGTCCACAATTCCTGTGAAAAACATGTTTGGGGGATGTCAGCTTCTGGGCAACGATCATATCTTCAATACGCAGATTGACTCGCTGCCGCTGGATCCTCACTCGGCCGAATGGATGGCCCTCATACCGCCCGCCAAAGTCGGCTACTATCCAGCTGGGGCATCAACATTGCAGACCAAACGACACTGAAGAAGAAAATGCACTTCTTCTATACGCCACAAAATGACGGCGACTTCGAAATGGTGCAATGGCCGCAGTTGAAGCGGGAAGGCGGAATATTCAGCGACTCGAACTCTCCACTCGACCGGCACCAAACCACCATCGATCGGCAGACTTGTCAGGTTTTTGAACTCTACAGCGCCTACGAACCGGGTAAGAACAAAAGCTGCCCCACGTGCACAGCCCAGAGTGGATTTCAATACAACAGCCTCAACCCGGAACTGCCAAGCGGCTCTATCGATGCTGCCGGCCTGCTCATGACGCCGCTCACCTTAGGGCTCGAGGAAATTAGATCCGGAGCCATTCAGCATGCGCTCCGGTTCACGCTCAAGAACAACATCATCGCTCCCCGGTCGGTCTGGCCCGCTCGCACTAATGCAGGGGCTTGGGGCAAAATACCTTATGGCACCCGTTTCCGCCTGAAGGCAGCCTTCGATACATCCCATTTCAGCCCATACGCTCAGGTCCTTCTCAAGGAGCTCAAATTGTATGGCTTGATATTGGCAGATGGCGGCGGCAATTTCGACGTAAGTGCTTTCACCGACGTAACGGAAGATCCCACGGTCGAAGATGCGCTCGGCGAAGTTTGGGGCAAGGGTCCGCGGTCGAGTGATTTCGAGATCGTGGACGAATCGCCTTTGATGGCCGCGCCGTCTTTAGGTAGCGTCAAAGCAGGAACTGAATACGCCACGCCAGACGGGTACGCATCGGTGATAGCAGTCAGCAAAGAGCACAACTCTGAGGTGGGCCGCACCCGCATCGTCCTTGCCGGCGTGACCGTCGGCGTCCCGAATCCTGCCGAATGGGTGCAAAGCGGCGTCTCTTTGCCGTTCAAGTCCTGGGTCAATGGAACAAGTGAGAAGGCAGTTCGCTGGTCGATGAACCCGCCGTTAGGTACCCTGAGCTCCGATGGACACTACACTGCTCCCGATGTGGAACGTCCCGCGACTACGCTTCTCACCGTCGCCAGTGCTGCCGATCCAAGTTCTTCGGCGAAAGTTGCTTTGACTGTTCTGCCCAAAGGAGCGATTCGGGTCGCGGTAGGAAATGCCACGAAAGCGCCGGGCGCACCCAACCGTTCCTATCCGGATTATGGGCCCGACTCAAACGGTGACATGTGGTGGCGAGGCCAAGCAGGTGAAAACAGCTGGGGCGTGGTGGTAGACGACTGGTATGGCCAACCCTGGCCGAAGGCCAAAGACATTCAGCTCTATTACACGAGCCGCTATTCGTTCGGGGATATGGTCTATTCGTTCCAGGTGCCCAATGGCCGGTACAAAATAACGCTGCTCTTTGCACAGCCGCAGTGTAAGACCACGTTCCCAAAGACCATGCGTGTTCCGTTTCACCTCGAGACGCAAGGTAAAATCGAAATCCCGAATTTCGACATGGGAGCGGGAATTGGCGATGCTTGCCTTACGCCCGTGAGCGAATCGATGCCGGCGGTTGTTACTGATAATTCTCTCTACTTCGCGCTGCGGAGAATCACTTCAGGAAAAGATATGCCTAGCCCTATCCTCAGCGCGTTCTCGATCGTGAAAGATGATTCACCAGCGCATCTTTCCGTCACCCCTGCTAAAGTCGCGTCCTTGACGATTGGGCAGCAAATCAAGTTCAAAACGATTGGCTGGCAGATGGGTGATGGTGCAAGCTGGTCTGTCCTGAAGGGGCCTGGAACCATTAGCCCGGATGGCGTCTACACTGCCCCCGCTGCGCCTCCCAAAGACGATCAGCCAATTGTCTTACAGGCCAAGAGTGCGAGCGATCCCTCCAAGACAGCCACAGCGGAGATGGTCCTGACATTCGGCGACTTTGCCCTGACGCCCGCCAAGTCCACTCTCGTCAGGAGTCTGAGTACGCAACTCATCCCTAAGATCGATGACGTCAATTACAGCAATGTGAATTGGTCGCTGCAGCCGAACGTGGGCAAAATCGCGTCCGACGGAACTTACACCGCTCCCGACCAGCTCCCGCGCGATACGGCTGTTACGGTGACAGCGCAAAGCAAAGACGTTCCGGGCAAAACCGCCTCAGCCTTACTAAATCTCAAAGCCAAACCTGATCCCATTCGTATCGATTGCGGAGCGAGCGGATCGTTCAAAGATGCGCAGGGTAATGTTTGGGCGGCAGACTACGGCTTCAGCAATCCGAGCATGGGCTACCACGAGAACGCCGTAATCGCGCGGGCAAGCAGCGATATGCAGTCGCTTTACCAGTCCGCCCGCTATCGGTATGCCAATCAGGCGTTCAGCTACCAGTTCCCACTGCCCAACGGACGATATGCCGTCACGCTGAAGTTTGCCGACTACACGTTCAAAGAGCCCGGCCACTACAACTTCGACGTCGTGCTGAATGGTGAGAAGGTGCTGAAGAACTTTGATTTCGATACGGTCTATGGGCCCAGAACGGCTGTCGACAAAAAATTCGAAACGACAGTAACCAATAAAGTCCTGACCATCGACTTCATTGGTCATAACCAGGGAGCGTCAGTGAACGGATTAGAGATCGTCCCCCTCGGCGATGGCGTCGTTGCGCCCTAAATTCCTGCTAGGAAAGTCCGAGAGTACGCTTATATTGCTCCCAGGCAGCATCCCAGGTGAATGTACTTGCGCGCGCATGGAACGCGGCGGCACGTCGTCGAGCCTCGGCCGGGTTGGCAAGGGTCTCGAATACCGCTTGGGCGAATTGACGGGCATCGTCCGGTCTGCATGTTAAGCCGTGCACCCTGTCCGTCAGGTACTCCGGGATTCCGCCGACTGCTGTAGTCACTATTGGTGTAGAAGCCAACGCTGCCTCAAGTACCGCGATACCGAACGGTTCTTCACGTGGCGCGTGGGCAAAGCATTCCGCGTGCCGGACCCAGGTCCAAACATCGTCGTGCTTCAGGTCGAGCAGCATCTGAACATTCGATCGAAGGCCTAAGTCCTGAACGAGCTGCGTGATAAAAGTCCGTTCGGGGCCGTCAGCTCCAATCAGGACCAATTGCAAATTCGGATGAACATCCAAAACTTGCTTGAAGGCATGGAGGAGCACGTCATGGCCTTTTTTCTTCACAAAAGCTGCCACCGAGACAAGATAAGGTGACTGCAGAGGGCGAGCGCCCCACTCGTCAGGCGGTCGTGAGACACCGTTCCAAACCGGAGTAATTCTCGCGCATGGGCTGATTTCTGTTACTTGTGAAGCCAAGGCACTCGAGCACGCAATCACCGCGTCAGCGCTCTTATAAATCCACACATAGAGTTTCCTCTGGAAGCCGTGTGCCTTACTCGCGTCCGTCACATCCGCGCCATGAACAGAGATGACGAGCTTGGGGGCCAGTCGCAGTTTTCTCAGCAACACAAGCGAAACTATTTCAGGCCCGCAATAATGCGCGTTCACGGCAACAGCTCCACGTGTCAGGCGGAAGAGCCGCACCATCGTTGGCAGGAGATGGGCAAGAAAGCCGGCAAGTTTTCGAGCTTCTAAAAACGGCGGCCGCAGTTTGAGCCAAATTTGATTGTGATCGGTCGGCCGTTGCCATCCCGTCACTACGATTGCGGGCTCGTACTGCCCGCTCATAGCCGTACTCAAGCCCACTATGACGTTATTGACTCCGCTGCCTGCCTGTACCGGCCATGGAGATAAGATCACATACCTTGGCGAATGTCCCGTGGAATCGGCGCGCGTCCGTAAGAGCGTAGAGCGGGATTCTGCTGTGACGCTCATCTACAGCGCTCTCCTACGCATCCGCCGCGCTCCGAAGCTCAGAGCTTTGGCTCGCGCCAGCCCGCCCGCTATGGCCGCCTTCCCTGAGCTCGACATCGCTGTTTCGAGATGGCGCATCACCTCGGGCCATATCATCAACAGAGCGAGCACATAAAACACTGCGCCCAGGATTGCCGTCGAGCTAAGTTGAATCCACGGCGATTGAATACCAAATTTCGACAACAAAGTGAGCCAGAGAGCGCAAATCAGCGCCATGCCTGCAGTGATCAGAACCTGTGGCATGAGGGCACGTCCAAAATCAGAGACCTTCAGTCCGATCAGCTGGAATGGAATAATGAATCCCGGTAACATCGTGATTCCCAGAAAGCTAACGCAATATGCCACCGCAACCCCAAGAATGCCGAAGCGAATCCCGATGAGGAATGCGGTCACGAGAATGACTCCGGACGCCAGGCCCCAACGAAAGAACCAATCCGTTCGTCCCTTAGCCATGTAGATTTGGCCCACCGTCGTTTGTACCGACTGCACTAGGCCCACGGGTGCGAGAACTTGGAAGACCCGGATCGCGCCCACCCATCGAGCTCCGAGAATGGCACGGATCATCGGATCGGCTACCACGCCCAATCCCGCCATTACCGGAAAGCTAATGAGCGCAATCAGCATGCAGCTTCGCGTATAGGCTTGACGGAAGCGCACATTGTCATCTTGTATTCTGGCGAACGCGGGGAAGGTCGCCTGCGCTATAACCGAGCTGATGTTTTGGATCGGAGTCAGCATCAAGTTATATGCCATCTGGTAATCTCCCAGCGGCGCTTTACCTAGAACTTTGCCGACCGTGATATTGTCCGCGTTTCGCGAGAAGTAATTCACAAGCCCAAAGCCCGAAAGGTTCAGGCTGTATTTCGCTATGGATCTCACCTCCGCCCAGTCAAACTGCCAGGATGGGCGCCATCCCGATCCAATCCAGTAGCCGATTAGAGAAGTAATCGAATTTGCAACATTCGCAAAAACGAGACTCCAGACCCCGAACCCCCGGTAGGCAAAGATAAGAGCGACCAGATAGCTGATCAGTCCCGCACTAAGGTCCGCGGCTGCCAGCGCGCGAAACCGCATTCCGCGGATAATCACGGAGCTGTGGACGATCCCGCAGGAAGTCAGCCAGAAGGAAAGAGAGAGAACGCAGAGGATTGGAATCAGCTCTGGAGTGTGGAAAAACTTTGCAGCCAGTGGACTTGCGCTACAAACGAACACGGCGAGAAAAATGCCCAAAATAAAATTCAACCAGAATAGACTCGAAAGCAGTTGGTTTGAGATAGTACGCCGCTGAATTATGGCGCTTCCTGTTCCTAAATCCCTGAAATTCAGAATAAAGATGATCAGGAGATTAGCCATCCCCATCACACCGTAAGCGCTGGGCCCAAGCAGGCGCGCGACGGTCGCTACGGATGCGATCGAGAGCACTTGACGGCCTGCTGTGGAAAGGCCTGACCAAGCGGTACCGGAAACGGCTCGCTGCGTCAGGTTTGGCGTGCTGTCGGTCGGCTCAGCTGCTGTCGGCATCTATAGGTTGGATTGACATAGGAGGTTCACTGCCAGAATGAGTCACACTGTCCGGCTACTTACACAAGGGATAGTGGTCCTGGAAACTGGAACTGCGAGAGCAATTCCCTTGTTCAGTACACTAGTTTAGCGGCAGCAAGATTCATCTCAGAGCTGAATGCCGCAAATACCAGCACCGAGTTCTCGATCCGGCTTTAATAGTGTCCAAATTCAAACCAAGTCGCGGAACGCTCGTCGCCTCCTGGTGAAAGCTCAACCGAGGCAGGGCGGCGTCGCCGCCGGCGTTTGTCGCGCTCGTGCTAACGGTCATTTACATAGTGCTGACAGGCTCTACCAGGCTTCGACTTGCCTGCTCCTCGGCATCCGTATCTTGGGTCTGCTGGCTTTGCCTTTCGTTCCGCAGCAGTCGTACGAGCGGATCGCGTCGGTTTTCAACGCGGGGAAGGCTGGAAAATCGGCTTATGACTCGGCCGACGCCGGTCGCCAGTTGCTCATAGATAGCCTGAAAGCAACGGCCCGCAACCCGATCTTTGGAGTCGGGGCTGGGTGTTATCGAAGACTATCAAGCTGATTTAGCGAAGGAAAAATACCAAGGGGATGTGGCATGAAACCCACAACGGTTATACTCAAATTTCATGTGAATGCGGCATTCCGCAACTCATCATTTACTTGTTTGCCGTTGTCTTAACGTTCAAGTCTTTTGAAGCGGGCAAACCGGTCAGATGTTCCGGGCGTTCCGATCGTAGCGCGCACTTTGGCCATCATGGCCGTAGGCTACAGCGCGTCTATTATTTTCTTGCGAACGGATATAAGTTCACGATGCTCGTAATAGGCACCATCACAATAGCAATTAATCAGATTCTCCTTCGCTTCGAAAGAGTTCCTGAATAAGCGTTACCGGGCGAATTAGGCCTTGCGATTTTCTGTCGTGTGTATTGCAGCGTGAATCTACCTTTATCGAGGAATCCCCCAGCAGCTCTGCTGCAGCTTTCCAGATGAGAATGCTTTGGAAATGAAGAAGCTGAAGGTCCTCTCTCTCGTTGAGGGAAATGTGGTCACCGCCCCTGCGAAGATCGTTCTGAGTTTCGCTTCGGATTGCCGCGAGTTGCTTGACCTTACGCTAGTCTCTTTCCTGCGCCGGCGGTCACCTCGCTCCGGGGCAGTCGTATCGTCGCCCTTACAGGTAGCCGCGGAGGCGAGCGCGATACCGGTTGCTACGATTCATGAATCTGGCCGTTATGACGTACGTGCAATTCCGCAATTGAAACGCGTTATCGATGAGCACAGGCCGGATATCGTTCAAACCAACAGCGTGAAATCTCACTTCCTCGTTTCTCTTTTGCGTAATCGACAGTTTGGATGGGTCGCATTTCATCACGGCTATACAGCCGAGGATCTTAAAATGCGTATTTATAACCAGCTCGACAGGATCTCCTTGAGGGTTTGCGATCAAGTTGTGACCGTGTGTCATGCGTTTTCGGAACAACTGCAGAGCATGGGTGTGCAGCGCGACCAAATTCGCGTTATCCCTAACGGCCTGCCTTCCGATTTCCTGACTTTCGACCAGGCAAAGGCGGACGATTCACGTCAGCGGCTCGGCATTGGCTCCGGCGAGTTCGTTGTTCTTAGCGTCGGACGCCTATCACCCGAAAAGGGGCACCGGTATTTGATCGATGCTGCCGCAAAACTCGTCCGCTCGGGACGTGATCTGAAGATGAAAGTAATCATCGCGGGCGCCGGGCTTCTCGAGCGAAGCTTGACCGAGCAGATCAGCGCTGCTGGCCTCGAGGATACGGTCAAATTGATCGGTCATCAGAGTGACGTGAAACCTCTCTTTATGATCGCTGACGTTTTCGTTCTACCATCGCTCTCGGAGGGATCTCCTATGGTTCTGCTCGAGAGTATGGCGGCGAAAGTTCCGGTAATCGCGACCTCGGTTGGCGGAATACCGGAGGCGGTCAGCGATGGTGATTCCGCTCTGTTAATTCCACCAGCCGACGGACAGGCCATCAGCAATGCGATTCTTAGCCTCTCATCGGATCAGGAGCGCTCGCGACGCATGACCGCAGCCGCCTCCGCTCGACTCCGCGACTCATTCAGCCCGGAACTGTACAACAGCCGCGTCGTCGAGGTTTTCGACAGCGTTTCAGCGGCTAAACGTTCTCTCGTGCCGCAGCGGGTGCAGGTCGAGCAGTGACTCTGCCCGCTTCTCAGTCGAAACACCCACCCATTCCTGTTCTTCTCTTTGTAAGAAAGCTGGATTGGGGAGGCATTGAGCGCGACGTCACCAAAATAGTAGTCGGCCTCGATCGCACCCGGTTCATCCCGCATGTCGCCGTTTACCAGGGCGGCGGCCTTCGGAGCGATGAAGTGAAGCAAGCAGGAGTGCCGGTCCTTGATCTGCAGGTAACAAGCCTCGCCTCTCCTCAAATTCTCTGGTCCGCCTTCAACCTGGCTCGTTGGATACTACGGAATAAGATTCGAGTGATCCACGCCTTTGACGCGAGCGCCGTCTTTGCGGCCCCCCTCGGGCGTTTGCTCCGGGTTCCCCTTGTTCTCTCGAGCACGCTCGGCAACCGGAATCTGTTCGATGAAAAAACCAGAAAGCAAATTCCCATGACGGACCGCCTGGTCGATGGCATTGTAGTGAACTGCGAAGCTATGCGCCGTCATATGGTTGATGATTACGGTGTGTCCGAGGACCGAACCATCCTTTGTTACAACGGGGTAGAGACTTCGGAATTCTATCCCGAGCCGGGACCAAAGCCCGATCCGGTTGTCGGCGCTTCCCTTGTCATTGGTTCGGTATGTGTTCTTCGTCCGGAGAAGCGCATGGAGATGCTGGTCGAAGCGTTCGCGTCTGTTCGGAACATCCAGCAAGGATTGAAACTGTTGATCGTGGGCAGTGGCCCAGAGCTCCCTAAATTGCAGGAGAGAGCTGCGGCGCTCGGTATCGAAAATGATTGCGTCTTTATGCCCGCGGTCGCCTCGGTGGCACCCTACCTTCGCGCTATGGATGTTTTTGTCTCTTGTTCATCATCGGAAGCCTTCTCGAATTCGATACTGGAAGCGATGGCTTGCGGCTGCTGTCCCGTTGGTTCGCGCGTGGGCGGCACGCCTGAGCTCATTGAAGATGGAGAACGCGGGCTGCTGTTTGAAAGCGGAAATGTGCAGGAACTCTCGAGCAAACTCTCTTTGCTGATCAACGACTCCCAGCTTCGGAAAAATTTAGCAAGTAACGCCGCAGCGTTTGCTACCCAGAAACTGAATATGCAAGTAGCACTCAATCGGATCAGCCAAATCTATGAAGAAGGGCTCGTCAAAAAAGGAGGGCTGCAGCGTTGACCAAACGTCTTGTAGTGCTGGCAGGAGCACGGCCCAATTTCATGAAGGTCGCCCCTCTGATGGCCGCAATTGCCGAAGATCGGGAGTTCGAAAATATCCTGATACACACTGGCCAACACTACGACGACAGCATGTCAGGAAGCTTTCTTCGCGATCTCCAGATTCCGCCGCCGCGCCATCACCTCCAGGTCGGATCCGGCACTCACGCCCAGCAAACCGCAGAAATCATGCGTCGCTTGGAACCTGTTCTGATCCAAGAAGCCCCGGCGGGCGTAATAGTGGTAGGCGATGTGAATTCTACTGTTGCCGGAGCTCTGGTCGGCTCTAAACTGGGCATCCCCATCATCCATGCCGAAGCCGGCTTGCGCAGCTTCGATCGAACGATGCCGGAGGAAATCAACCGGATGGTGACCGATGCTATCTCTGATCTTCTGCTGGTAACGGAAGAGAGCGGTCGAACGAATTTGCTCCGGGAGGGCAAGGACGACAAGGAAATCGTGTTCGTCGGAAATCTGATGGTCGATTCCCTGCGCCGTCATCTCGAAGATGCTCTTAAATCGGACGTCCGCGCCCGCCTCCAAATTAACGAGCCGCTGTTCGGCCTTGTCACTCTGCACCGGCCGGCAAACGTCGATAGCGCGGAGAAACTGAGCGAAATTGTAGAGGCACTCTCTGTTATCGCGGAGGATCTTCCGTTGTACTGGCCGGTTCACCCGAGGACTCGCACTCGTCTGCAAACAGGGGGCATCCAACTCTCGCCACGAATTCGCCTGCTTGATCCCCTGAGCTACTTTGATTTCCTGCATATGCAGGCCAAGTCTCACGCGATTTTTACGGATTCAGGCGGCATCCAGGAAGAATCCACCGTGCTGGGGGTCAAGTGCCTCACTCTGCGCGACAATACCGAACGTCCGGCGACGATCGAATACGGAACGAATCGCCTTGCTGGGACCAGCAAAGACTCAATTCTTAAAGCCTGGCTCGATATTCGCGATCGAGACCTGAAGGCAAGGATTCCCCCTCTTTGGGACGGCAAGGCCGGTCTGAGATGTCATGCAGCCCTCAGGCACTTCTTCGATATGCGAGAAACTGGTCGGCAGGCAAAGCATGCCTGAAGATCTCGCGATCATCTTCGCCTACCATTTCCCCCCTGAGAATGCGATCGGAGGGCTTCGGCCGTTTCGCTTCTACAAATATCTTTCGCGTCTCGGCTACCGCGTCCACGTCATAACGCCGGCCAACGTTTCGGAAATTCTCGGCATCGACGCCCAGCAGATCGCCGATCCCTTCGTCGTTCGTGCGCGCCAAGGGATGGGCTGGCAAACCGAGCGGGCAATCCGTAAATTTCTTCTACCTGGGGTCGTTGGTTCGCAATGGGCGATTCATGCTTATCGCGCCGCTCTCCGCCTCATCAAAGCGAATCCTCAGTATCGGGTCACTGTCTTTTCCACTTTCCCGCCCGTTGGAACCCACGTTGCTGCCTACTGGCTGGCGCGTCGCAGGAATCTTCCCTGGATTGCTGATTTCCGGGATCCTCTGGCCGACAACCCTGTCTACGAACACATCAGTCCCTTTACCAAAGACTTGTACCGGAAGCTCGAGAAAATCTTCGTCCGGTCAGCAGACTTAGTGATAGCCAATACGGATGGCGCGCAGGAAGTCCTCAGGCAGAAGTATCCGGATCGGGCCGATCGTATTGAACTCATCTGGAATGGCTTCGATCCGGAAGATCGTCTTCAGCCTTTGCCCTTCAGTTCTCCCGAGCGAAAAATTGTGGCCCACGTCGGCGAGCTATATGGCGGGCGCACTGTCTCACCCATTCTGTTTTCTCTTCGCCGGCTAATAGACCGCGGATTATTGTCCGCCAATCAATTCCGGGTCCAGCTCACTGGTGCAATCGTCGAAGGCTCGATTCCGGACGAAAAGTTCATGGCCCAGGCGGTCAAGGAAGGATGGGCCAAGCTCGACACCGATCGAGTGCCGCAGAAACACGCCCACCAGATCATACAAACCGCTCAGGCGCTCCTGTTGATTCAACAGCAATCCGTCACGCAGGTGCCCGGTAAGCTCTACGAATATCTGCAGGTTGGCCGTCCCATCCTAGCCTTTGTTTCGGAGAACTCGCCTGTGGAACGAATCCTCGAGAGGAGCGGGGTGCCGTACACCTGCATCTATCCCTCTTCGAGTCAGGATGCAATCGACAGGTCAGTTCTTGAATTTTTTCAATCTACGCGAAACGAAGTTCGCCCGAACGAGTGGTTTGAGAGCGAGTTCAACGCCCAGAATCACGCTGCCAAACTTTCAGATTTGATCCAGCTGGCTAATCGAAAACGCCTGAATTCACCAGTGCTGTCGCAACTGTCTCAGGATTAAACGAACAGGCCTGATAAAACCGCCTGAAAGCGAACAAGGTTCATTCCACTGTCGTCTAACACTCGCGGCAGTCTCATAGGCTCGGAATCTGGCAACGCCAAACCCGACTCGCAGGTCGTTGCTGTTTTTACACCGGCGTCCCGTAGCCATCCGAAGAACTCGGGTGAATACTGGCCGCTCGGGTAACAGAAGTGAACCGGAGTTTTTCCCGTCCATTCCACAATACGACGTCGGTTGTCTTCAATCTCTCTTCTGAAAAGCACAGAGTCTTTCGGTGTCCGATGGCGGTGCGTGTGCAATTCAATATCGATCCCGGCCTTCGCTACGTCGTGAACTTCAGCCGGCGAGAGTATCTGTAAGAGCCTCTGGTCAAGAATTGCACTGTAATCTACGCCGAGCTCTCGCGCGATTCCCTGCGCTACTTCATCCTTCGCGCTGGTATTCATACCGTTCTGCTCAGCGAGGTTCAAGATGTGTTTTACAATAACCTGGCGCTCATCGAAGGTTTCTACTGGCAACAGTTCGTCGACGCCCACATGCGGCAAGCTAACCAAGCGCCTTCCAGACTTCCAGATGATGTAATCGAGGACGAGGCTGATGATCGGCAGCCGGTATTCCGCGTAATGCGTCGTCAGGTATAGCGTACAGGGATACCGGAATTCGGATAAAATCGGCGCAGCATATTTCAGGAAGTCGTAAAATCCGTCATCAAACGTCAACGCCACACTGCGCGGTGGAAGAGAGCCTTCCTGGAGGCGCGTAACTGCTTCGCCCAACGAAAGGACAGACGCTCCTGAGTTCTTAAGGCATTGGAGCCGCCCTCTAAATTGCTCCGGAGTCACATACAGATGAGGCCAACACCGGTGCTCATCCCGCAACGAGATGCCATGGTAGCAGAGGATAAGAAGCCGCCTGCTGCGGTGCTGAGAGCTTCCCGCTAGCGAAAATGCCCCAAGCGAGCGCAAGGTCTTTAATGTGGCCGAACCAACCGTCTTTCTCACGGGTTAGCGTCGCA
>JAABUQ010007813.1_pt1 | contig 15281 bp, 14 predicted proteins | sample 5560001 | NCBI WGS metagenome assembly JAABUQ01 (sample SAMN10711888, study PRJNA513371) | rock metagenome | isolation source: Antarctica rocks | place: Antarctica: Victoria Land, Finger Mt nord | collected 2015-12-18 | reverse complement strand
CAAGCGGGTCGAGATCAACCAGGACGACATCAATGTCGTGTTCCGCGTCGACGGCACACTCCCCACAACCGATCCAACCAGCCCGGGCCGAAACAGCTTTTTGCAAGATTGTGGGAGGGGTGATGGCGCACCTGCTGGGCGTCGGACGCGAGGCGGTGGAGGCCGAGCCGCTCGCCCATGCCCGGCGCGCCGCGGCCATGCTGCACAGCGTCGTCGTCATGAAGGGCGGTGAAACCACAGTCGTGACGCCACAGGGCCAGGCATGGCACTTCACCGGCGGGACAGTGGGGCTTGCGACCTCGGGCAGCGGCGACACGCTCGCCGGCGTCGTCGCCGGGCTGCTGGCACGCGGCGCGGCGCCATTGTGGGCGGCAATCTGGGGGGTCTATCTGCATGGGACCGCCGGCTGCGTCCTGATGAAACGGCACGGCGGCGTCGGCTTCCTGGCACGCGAGCTGCTGGCAGAAATACCGGCGCTCATGGCGGAAATAGAGGCGGACACTGCGGCGGAGTTGGCGCCGCACCCTGCGGCATGACCGCAATCACAAACAAGCAGCCATTTTTAGGCTGGACACGGCCATCCCCGTGGCTCCATCACGCTTGGCCAACGCTGCCGCTCCAGGTCCGGTGGCGCATCCCGGCGTACAACACGGTGCCCGGGAAGGTTCAACCCATAAGGCGATCAGCCCAGAGGTGCCCCAATGACGAAGACTCCGAAAACCACCAAGGCCACGGATCCCAAGGCTGAGAAGTCCGAAGCGCCGCCGAAGGGAACCAAGGTCGAGAAGCCGAAGGCCGGCAGCAAGCCAAACGCCCTGCAGCAGCCCCTGCAACCCTCCGCCGAGCTGGCGGCCGTCGTCGGTGAGGGCACGATGGCGCGGGGAGAGGTGGTCAGCAAGGTTTGGGAATATATCAAGGGACATAAGCTGCAGAGCCCGGACGACGGCCGGGTGATCGTGGCCGACGAGAAGCTCCGCAAGGTATTCGGCAAGGATCAGGCGACGATGTTCGAGATGAACAAGCTGCTTGCCCAGCACCTGAAGTAAAGGCAGGCATCGCGGCGCACCCAGGATGAAAATTGAGCAATGGCTAAGCCTCGGGCTGAAGCCCGAGGCGCGGGATATTTATGAGTCCGGGCGTTTCCGCACCATCGAGGCGTCCGGCACGAACATCATCGGCGTTCCCAAGCGGGACTCTGGGCATGATGTGCTCGGCGAAGCATCCTCACGGGAGGAAGCAGTGGTGATCGCGACCATCCTGCGGATTTGCGCTCCGGAGTAACGCCGGCCCTTCCCATTATCGCAAGCCGGCGGCCTATGGCCGCTCGCGTGGTGCTGCAGCCGGACTGGACGAGCGCGCCCCCAGTTCGGCCCCGGACTACTCCGCCGGACGCGCCGCCAACTCCGCGCTCACCGCCCGGGCCTGCGCGTAACGGAGCGGACGCAGCACGCCGATGGCCAGCGCCACCACGACGAAGTTCATCACCGCTGCCACCAGGAACACGGCATACCAACTGCCGGTCGTGGTCTTGATGATGTTGGCGAACGGCACGAGCAGCGCCGAGGTGCCCTTGGCGGTATAAAGCAGGCTGGTGTTGATCGTCGCGTATTTCGGCCCGAAGGCATCGGTGCAGGTGCTGGGAAACAGGCTGAAAATTTCGCCCCATGTGAAGAAGATCAGCGCGGCCGAGATCACGAACAGCCACGGGCTGGAGCCCACGTAGGCCAGCACCAGGTAGGAGATGCCGCCAAGGGTGAACGCGATCACCATCGTCGTCTCGCGCCCGATCTGGTCCGACACCCATCCGAAGAACGGCCGCGCCATGCCGTTCATGACGTTGTCCACCACCAGCGCTACCGCGAGGGTCGAGGCCCCCAGGAACAGCACGGTCTTGCTGATGCCGAAGTCGTCGGCGATCAGCGCCAACTGCGCCGTCGCCATCAGCCCGCTAGAGGAGACCATGACAAACATGATGTAGAGCAGCCAGAAGATCGGCGATTGCAGCATCTCCCTCGGGGTGAAGCTGCGCAGCGACTGCGGCACCTTGCGGCTGGGCGGCGCCGGCAGCACCTCGCCGGGGTCCGGCGTGCGCAGCAGCCAGGCCACGGCGAACAGGATCACGCCCTGGGCGATGCCGAACACCAGGAAGGTATGCTGGTAGCCGCTGTTCTCGATCATCGCTTTGATCGGGATGACCGTGACCGCGGCCCCGGCGCCGAACCCCGCCGCCGTCAGCCCGACCGCCAGGCCCCGCCGGTCCGGAAACCACTTCACAGCGTTGCCGACGCAGGTCGCATAGATGAAGCCGGCGCCGATACCGGAAACCACCGCGCCGAGGTAGAGCATCCACAGCGCCTCCGCGTAGGCGTTGATGACCCAGGCGATGCCGACGAGCACGCCCCCCAGGGCCACCGCGACCTTCGGCCCGCGCCGCCCGCCCAGCATGTCCACCAGCGCGCCGCCTGCCGGGGTCAGCCAGGTTTCCAGCGCGATGAAGATGCTGAACGACCATTGTATCTCGGCCACCGACCAGCCGCGCGCCTGCTTGATCGGCTGGACGAACAGGGTCCAGCCATATTGCAGGTTTGCAATCAGCATCATGCACACAACGCCGAAGACAAGCTGCCACCACCGGAACGGCGACGCCGGCCGAACAACCTCTGGTTGCATCGTTTTCCTCCATCAAACGCTCTTGTTGCGCTTGCGGGCAGGATGCGTCATCACGCCGAATGTTGCTAGGCCAGATTTGCACGCCCTTGAAACCTCTCGCGACTTGGCAAGATTCTGCGGCGCCGCCGCTGCTGCCGTGAATCCGCGGATGCCGGCGGCTAGAAAGGGTTCGGTGCATTTATCCGCGCCAAACCTGCTCCAGCGGACATGGGACCCGGCCGCTACTCCCGCACGACGTAGGTGTGGAACCGCACGGTCCCATCCGGCCCAGGCTCACGGTAAACCCCCTGAATCTCCGTGCTCAGCCCCGGGAACTGGTTCTCCCCGCGCTCGAACGCCAGCAGGTAGTCAATCATCGGCTGTGCCCGCCCGCCCAGCCGCTCCCCGGGCACCACCGTCGCAATGCCCGGCGGATAGACCAGCATCAAGGTCGCCGCGATCCGGCCCGCCACCTGGCTGATCGGCAAATAATCCACCCGGTTCCGCACCAGCATCCGCGCGGCCTCGTGCGGCGCCATCGCCAGCTCCGGCAGATGCGCGGCCTGGAACTGCTGCCGCTGCAAGCGGCTGATGCCGGCCTCGCGGTAGAACGCCTGCATCTGCCCGCACAGGTCGCGCACCCCCATGCCATGATACCGCGCGGTGCGCCGGCGTACGAAGCCGGGGATCACGTCCTGCAGCCGCGCGTTCTCGTCATGCAGCCGCTTGAAGGTCACGAGCCAGCTCAACAGCGTGCCCGCCTTGCTGCTTTCCACCCCCGGCGTCAGCAGGAACAGGATGCTGTGCAGGTCGTTCTTCTCAGGCACGATGCGGTTTTCCCGCAAATACTCCGCCAGCACCGGCGCCGGGACGCCATGCGGCAAGTACTCGCCGCTCACCCGGTCAAAGCCCGGCATCAGCAGCGTCAGCTTGTTCGGGTCCGTCATCGCAAACCCCGGCGGCACCTCGTGGAACCCGTGCCAGTCGTCGCTGCCCGTCATGGTCCAGAACCGCGCGTCGCTGGCCAGGTCGTCGGTGGGTACATCCTCCCACGGCGTCGGCCGCGCCTCGGTCTCGGCCGGCGCCCGCCAGTCCACCTGGTGCGGAACGAAGGGGTCGAAAAACCAGCGCCGGTCCGGGTCGGGATCCCCGGCATACTCCCGGGTCACCATGCGGAGCTTCTTCCGCAGCTCGATCCCCAGCCGGATGGTGTCGTCCCACAGCACCTCGCCGGCGCGGCCCTTCATCATGTGCGCGCCCACGTCGAGCGACGCGAACAGAGGGTAGAACGGCGACGTGCTGGCATGGATCAGCACGCTCTCGTTCAGCCGCCGGTGCTCGACCCGGCGCGTCTGGCCCTTGATGTGGGTGTCCTTGACGTGGATCTGCGACGCCTGGCTAAAGCTCGCAAGCTGCTTGTGGGTGCTCTGCGTGGCGATGATGCCGGGGTCGTCCGGTCCCAGGCCCGCCCCATTGCCCAGCCCCATCGCGAAGCGGTTGCGGAACAGCGGATGGAACTTCATGAAGCCCGCCCAGGCCTCGTCGAACACGATGTAGTCGCACAGGTGGCCGATGCGCTGCAGGATCACCGTCGCATCGTAGATCGTGCCGTCATAGGTGCACTGCTCGATGACGGCGACGCGGAACGGCCGCGGCCGCTGCCAGGCGTCCGGGTCCTCAACGAGCGGGTTGGTCCGTATGGCCTCGCGCAGCCGGGCTTCATCCAGGGCGGCATGGTCCAGCGGCCCGACCATCCCATAGGTGTTGCGGTCGGTGGGCACGTAAACCGGCACGCCGCCGCCCAGCAGCAGCGCGCCATGATGGGCGGCCTTATGGTTGTTGCGGTCGAACAGCACTAGGTCGCCCTCCGCCACCAGCGCGCCCAGCACCATCTTGTTGCTGGCCGAGGTGCCGTTCAGCACGAAATACGTCCGCTCCGCCCCGAAGATGCGCGCCGCCGCCTTCTGCGCCGCCAGCGCCGGCCCTTCATGGGTCAGCAGGTCGCCCAGCTCCAGCACGGAGTTGTCCAGGTCGTCGCGGAAGATCGCGGGTCCGAGATGCTCGACGAAGATGCGCCCGATGGCGCTGCGGCTATAGAAGATGCCGCCGTTATGCCCGGGACAGGTCCAAAGCTGGTTGCCCTGCTCGGCATAATCCACGAGAGCCCCAAAGAACGGCGTCTTCAGCGTCGCCGCATAATTCCGCAGCCGGCTCGCAAGGTTGCGGGCGATGAACTCCGGTGTTTCCTCCGACAGGAAGATGGTGCCGTCCACATGGTTCAGCACGTCCACCGGAATGTCCTCCAGCCGCTTGCGGCGCAGCAGGATCATCACCGGCATCTCCAGGCCGCGCTTGCGCACCAGCGAGATCAGCCCGGCCGGCTTGCCCAGCCAGCCGCGCTTGCCCCAGTCCACCACCATGCAGCCGATGGCCGCGTCGGTCTGGATCGCCAGCTCCGCATCGTCGGTGCTGCGGGCGACCAGCACCTGGAACCCCAGCCGCTCGATCTCCGCGACAATGGCCTGCAGCCGCATCCAGTCGAGGTCGGCGGTGTTGAACGATGGCGCGCAGATCAGGAACTTGAACCGCCGCTCGTATTCCATGGGCGCGCCTTGCTGGTGGGGATGGGAAAGGACGTGCGGCGCGGTGCGGCACGGCGACCGCGGGTAGAGGAATGGCGGCGCCCTGGCAAGGCAGCGAGGCCGCCAGGTAAGATGACAGTTGCAAGGCAAGCACCCCCTTCTCCCTCTCCCTACGGGAGAGGGCCGGGGTGAGGGAGTGGGCAAGTGCAGACCCCGGCCTGCATACGCCTTGATCCGCCTGCGCCGTACGCACCCCACGCCGCAGCCAAAGTCCTCAACCCCACCCGTCTCCCCCCAGGAGAGGGAACAACTAAGCCCCTTAACGCAGCGGTGGCGCGAACTGCAGCCCACCCTTGGTCCACAGCGCATTCGGCCCCCGAGCCAGCCCAATCGGCGTAATGGACCGCTCCCACATGTCGCCGTAATTCCCCACCTGCTTCACCGCGTTATAGGCCCACCTGTTGTCCAGCCCCAGCGCCTGGCCCAGGTCGCCATCACGCCCCAGCAGCCGCCTCACGTCCGGGTTGGTGCTGTCGGCAAAGCTGTCCACATTACCCTGCCCGACCCCCAGGTTCTCCGCCGAAACCTGGGCGTAGTGGACCCAGCGCACGACATCATACCACTTGTCGTCGCCCTTGCGGACCATGCTGCCCGACGGTCCCGTCCCGATCGGCTCCGGCAGGATCGTCAGCTCCCCCGCCCGCGCCCCCTGCGCATAGCGGAACCCCGCAAGCTGCGAGCTGTCGGTCGTAAACGCATCGCAGCGCCCCGACAGGAACGCCTGCTGTATCTCGTTCACCCCGCCGATCTGCACCGGCGTGAAGCCGATCTTGTTGGTGCGCGCCCAGTCCGCCAGGTCCAGCTCGGTGCTGGTCCCAGGCCGGACGCAGATCGAGGCGTCCTTCAGCTCCGCCGCATGCTTCACCCCGCTAGCGGTCTTCACGATCAGGCTGGTGCCGTCCCAGAAGTTGGTGGCCGCGAACAGCAGCCCCAGGCTGGCCTCCCGCGTCAGCGACCAGCCGGTGTTGCGGATCAGCACGTCCACCTCGCCCGATTGCAGCGCGGTGAAGCGGCTCTGCGCCGTCAGCGGCACGAACCGGACCTTACCGGCGTCCCCCAGCACCGCCGCCGCGATGGCCCGGCAGCCATCGGCGTCCAGCCCCTGCATCACCCCCTTGCTGTCCGGCAAGGAAAACCCGGTGATCTCGCCCGACGAGCCGCACAGCAGGTATCCGCGCCCGCGCACCGCATCCAGCGTCGCCGACCCGCTCCCCTGCGCCAACGCCGGCCCCGCCATCCCCAAGCACGCCAGCGCGAGCACAACCCCGATCCGCCTCATTCCGCATTCCCCTCTGCTGAAAACCCGGCGTAGCATGGCTGGGATCAACAGGGGATGCACGGGGATGCCGCACTTGCTGGATGCCGCCGAGGCCGACGCGGACCTGCCGCGCCGCACCGGCGTCGTGGTGATCGGCGCGGGGATCATCGGCATCAGCACCGCGCTGACCCTGGCGGAACGGGGCGTCGCCGTGACCGTGCTGGAAAAAGGCCGCGTCGGCGCGGAGCAGAGCAGCCGCAACTGGGGCTGGTGCCGCACCACCGGGCGCGACCTCGCCGAGGCGCCGCTGGCGGTCGAGAGCGTCCGCATGTGGGACGGCATGGCGGCCAGGATCGGCGCCGACGTCGGCTTCCGCCGCGCAGGCGTCGCCTACGTCGCAGAATCCGCCCGCGACCTGCAGGGCCACGCCGACTGGCTGGAGAGCGCCCAGGAATACCAGATCGGCACCCGCCTGCTGGATGCGAATGAGACCGCGGCGCTGCTGCCCGGCGCCGGACGGCGCTTCCACGGCGCGCTCTACACCCCCAGCGACGGCAAGGCCGAGCCGCAGCACGCCGTCCCCGCAATGGCCGCCGCCGCCCGCCGCCACGGCGCCGTGATCCTGGAGAACTGCGCCGCCCGAGGTCTCGACCTGCAGGCCGGCCGGGTCGCCGGCGTCGTGACCGAGCATGGCCGCATCGCCTGCGACTCCGTCGTGCTGGCAGGCGGCGCCTGGTCCCGCCTCTTCTGCGGCAACCAGGGCGTAGGCTTCCCGCAGCTCAAGGTGCTGGGCTCGGTCCTGCGCACCGCACCGATGGACGGGCCGGACATCTCCGTGGGCGGGCATGACTGGTCGTTCCGGCGCCGCCGCGACGGCGGCTACACCATCGCGCAGCGCAACAACATGCTGACCCCCATCGTGCCCGACAGCTTTCGCCTGCTGCCGCAGTTCGGCCGCTCGTTCCTGCAGAACCGCCGCGAGCTGAAGCTCCGGCTGGACGGACGCTTCCTGCAGGAATGGCGCACCCCGCGGCAATGGTCGCTCGACCAGCCCTCCCCGTTCGAGGCCGTGCGCGTCCTCGACCCCACCCCAAGCGACGCCAGCCTGGCCTTCGCCCGGCGCAAACTGGTTCAGGCGTTCCCGGCCTTCGCCAACATGCAGGTCGCGGGCACCTGGGGCGGGCTGATTGACGTGACCCCGGACGGCGTGCCGGTAATCTCCGCCGTGGACGGTGTGCCGGGCTTCCATTTGGCCAGCGGGTTCTCCGGCCATGGCTTCGGCATCGGCCCGGGCGCGGGCCGGCTGATGGCGGACCTGGTGACCGGCGGCCCGCCCCTGGTGGACCCGGCGCCGTTCCGCTTCGCCCGCCTCGCCACCCCGGCGCGCATGGCGGCCTGATGCCAGCGGCTCGTCGCCCTGAGCAGCCCTGTCATTGCGAGCCGCGCCGCGCCGCGGCAACCCAGGGCCGCCAGCGCAGTCCTTGCCGCACCGGACTGCCACGCCGCACAAGCGGCCCACGATGACCTGAAGTAAGGTAAAGATGGACTCGTGATAACAGCCTGCGTTGATAGATGCACAGTCATCACCGCCCGGCCGAACCCTGCCAAGCCCCTTCAATCCCCATGCAATGCCGACGCAAAGCTCCCCAAGCCCTGCCGATCCAGCACGGCCAGGAACCCCTCGAAATCAGGAGTGTTGCGGCTCAGGTTCGCCTGCGCCGCCTCGGCTGACGCCCGTACGGCTTCTGGATCGGCATCGAGCAACTTGCACAAAAAGGAGTCGGGGTGTTCCGCCACGAGACCGAGTGGCGCCAGCGTGGCCGCCGGGAAGTCGCGCAGGTTCAGCGTCAGTATCACCGACGCGGGCGCCTCCAGCGCAGCCGCGACCACGTGCCGGTCGTCCGGGTCGGGCAGAACCGGCACCCCGGACAAGCGACGCTCCCAGCCTGGCACGTTGGCGCCGGGCAGGACGCGCTCCATGATGCCGAGGGTATGCAACAGGCGTTCGCGCGAGGCCTACCCCGTCGCGGCCAGGTTGCGGACCCACTCGTCATGAATATGCCCGGTCCATCGTGGCCGGAAAATCAGGTCCACACCGAGCTGAACCAACAAGTTGCGGAGGTGGAAGGGATAGAGAACGTTAGCGTCGAGCAGGGCAGCGGGCGGCAGCTCAAAGGCCATGCCGCTCCAGGTCCTCCGTGTCGGCTGCGAGTTCCTCCAGCGCCGCCCGGACCGGCGCCTCACGTCTCTGCAACGCCAGCACGTCCGCAAGCCGCAACCGCCGGTGTGCGCCCACGCGCCTGAACGGCAGAACGCCGGCATCCATCCGGCGGCGCACCAGCGGGCGTGACATGCCCAAGATGGTCGCCGCGTCCTCCGGCGACAGTTCGGCGTCCTCGGCCAGCACCGCAACACCTCCGCCTGTTGCGGCCTGGGCCAGCATCTCGCCTACAGCGCTGGCGGCGGCAGGCGTGAGCTGCACCGTCTCCTTGCCAATTCCGTCCGCATGCATGACCCTCACCTCGATGGTGCGCCCATCCCGCGCTGCCTTGCGCAGAACGTCAGCGGCCTGGGCGGCACTATCGCGGTCAGCTTCAGGCAGGCTGTAGCGGGCTACCGCATCCATTGCCATCGTGACCTCCTTGGCGCTGGTCACAACTGGTATATCTGGAATCCCGCTTTCTGGTCAACACCGGACGCCGGCTGTGCTGGTAGCATGGCCTAGTCCGACCAGGGTCCGTCGGCTTCCCCCAAGCAGAACGCCTCCATATTGGCCCACTGCGCGTCCATCAGGCTGAACCGCTTCATAGCACACCCCTTTCGGAGCTCGGATCACAGCCATCGTAGCGAAGGAAACCCCCGATCCCCACCATGCCCAGTCCTTTTGCCCAGCGCCTTCATGATCCCACCGCAATCCCGCGACGCTCCCGCCGCAATCGCATCCTAGTTTTCATCCGTGGCCGCCAGTGTGGCGGCACGGAGGCTGGGATGAAGCGTTTCTTCAAGGTCTATCTTCGTGTCCTCGCGCAGCTTGCCCCGCACCGCCGGGCCGCTGCAGGCCTATGCGCCGCCAACCTGGCGCTGGTCGCCGTCGGCTTTGCGGAGCCGGTGCTGTTCGGCCACGTCATCGGCGGCCTCGGCGGCGCCGGGCCATCTCTGGCCAATATCCTGGCCTGGGCCGCGATGGGCGTCCTCGGCATCGCAGCGGGGATGGGAACCTCCGTGGTCGCCGACCGCCTGGCCCACCGCCTGCGCCTGCGCGTGATCGGGCGCGCCTACGGCCACGTCCTGCAACTGCCGCCGGCGCACCACGCCCGCTATCCCACGGGCACCCTGATGAAGACCCTATGGGGCGGCGCCGACGAGATGTTCTGGCTGTGGCTCGGGCTGTTCCGCGACCACCTCGCCACCGTGCTGTGCCTGATCGGGCTGCTGCCGATCGCTTTGTTCCTCAACCCGGCGCTCGGCGCCGTGCTGATCGCGCTGGCCGCCGCCTTCGCCATCACCGCGACCTTCACCATCCGCCGCACCCAGGACGGCCAGCGCCTGGCCGAGGACGCGCACTCCGCCATGGCCGCGCAGGTCGGCGACGTGCTGGGCAACGCCCCGCTGATCCGCGCCTTCGGCCGCGCCCCGCTGGAGGCCGAGGCCTTCGGCAAGCTGGCCCACGACGTGGTGCGCCACCAGTTCCCGGTGCTGGGCTGGTGGGCCGGCATCGGAGTGATGAACCGCATCGCCAGCACGGTCGCGACCGTGGCCATCGTCGGCCTAGGCGCCTGGCTGCACGGCCGGGGGCAGGCAACAACGGCCGACATCGTGACCTTCATGGGCTTCGCCGGCATGCTGATCGGACGCCTGGAAGGTGCGGTGGGCATCGTCGCCCACATGGGCGGCATCCTACCGCGGCTGGAGGACTTCTTCGCCATCCTGGACGCCGCCAGCACGGTTCCCGACCCCGTGGGCCAGCCGGACCTGCCCGCCGGCCCGGGCCGGGTAGAGTTCCGCGGCGTCCGCTTCGCCTATCCCGGCGGCCCCGCCGTCCTGGACGGCGTGGACCTGGTCGCCGAACCCGGCGAGACCATCGCCCTGGTCGGCATGACCGGATCCGGCAAGAGCACCGCCATGTCCCTGCTGCAACGCCTCTGGGACCCCGACGAGGGCGCCATCCTGGTGGACGGCCACGACCTCCGCGACGTGAGCCTGGCCTCGCTCCGCGACCGCATCGGCACGGTCCCGCAGGACACCATGCTGCTCAACCGCACCATCGACGAGAACCTGCGCGTCGGCCGCCCCGACGCGACCCAGGCGGAGGTGGAGCAGGCCGCGCGCATGGCAGAGGCGCACGACTTCATCATGCGCCAGCCGCAGGGCTACGACACCCTGGTGGGCGAGCGCGGCGCCGCCCTGTCCGGCGGCCAGCGCCAGCGCCTGGCCATCGCCCGCACCCTGCTGCGCGACCCGCGCATCCTGATCCTGGACGAGGCCACGAGCGCGCTGGACGGCGCCACGGAGGAAAAGGTGGTCCGCGCCATGCAGGCCGCCGCCACTGGCCGCACAACCTTCGTGATCGCGCACCGCCTGGCGACCATCAGGGATGCCGACCGCATCTTGTTCTTCCGCGACGGCGTGGTGGCCGAGGCAGGCAGCTTCGACGAACTGGTGGCACGCGATGGCCTGTTCGCCGCCCTGGCGCGCACCCAGCTCCTGGCGCCCGCCAGCGCGCCGCAGCGTGATGCCGCGGCGCCGCACCTGCACCTGGTTTACAGCCGGGGGGACGACGACGATGCCGGCGGGCACGGCCCACACCAGCCCGGGGAGGCGCTTGAACTCTGCGCCGGATAGGAGCCAATCCCAGTCGGCGAAGCAGAGCCTACGAGCGCCACACCCGCCCAAGAAGGAAACGGTCGCAGCCCCGATGTGGTGCATCGGGGCAAGCGCCCGACGCCTTCACGGACGGGACACACCGCTGGGACCAGCCCATCGCCGGCCGGGGTAGCCCCTTACGGTCAGGTGACTGATTGTGGAAAACACGACAAGGACGCTTGCACCTGCAGGCGTCCCATACGTTTATCTGTCGTCCAGTCCCGGTCCCAATAAGGAAGCCGCACCATGAAGGCCCAAAGCGTCCTAGACACCATCGGCCGCACGCCGCACATCCGCGTGTCCCGCCTGTTCCCAGACGCCGACGTCTGGATCAAGTCCGAGCGCAGCAACCCCGGCGGCTCCATCAAGGACCGCATCGCCCTGGCGATGGTCGTCGCCGCCGAGGTATCAGGCCAGCTCAAGCCCGGCAGCACCATCATCGAACCGACGTCCGGCAACACCGGCGTCGGCCTAGCGATGGTCGCCGCCGTCAGGGGCTACAAAATGATCCTGGTCATGCCCGAGAGCATGTCCGTCGAACGCCGCCGGCTGATGCAGGCCTATGGCGCCACCTTCGACCTGACCTCGCGTGAGGGCGGCATGAAGGCCGCCATCGCCCGCGCGCACGAGCTTTCGGCGCAGACCCCGGGATCATGGATACCGGACCAGTTCGGCAACCCCGCCAACATCGAGATCCACGTCCGCACCACGGCGCAGGAGATCATGGCCGATTTCCCGGACGGGGTGGACGCCATCATCACCGGCGTCGGCACCGGCGGCCACATCACCGGCGTCGCCCAGGTGCTGAAGCCGCTATGGCCGAAGCTGCAGGTGTTCGCGGTCGAGCCAGCGGCATCGCCCGTCATCTCCGGCGGCAAGCCCGGCCCGCACCCGATCCAGGGCATCGGCGCCGGCTTCATACCCGACAACCTGCACAAGGACCTGCTGGACGGCGTGATCCAGGTCGAAGCGGAGGAGGCCAAGGAGTTCGCCCGCCAATCCGCAACAAAGGAAGGCCTTCTGGTCGGCATCTCCTCCGGCGCCACCCTGGCCGCAATCAGCAAGAAGCTGCCGGACCTGCCACCCGGCGCCACCGTCCTAGGCTTCAACTACGACACCGGCGAACGCTACCTATCCGTCCCCGACTTCCTCCCAGCCTAAAAACCACTTCTTCCCCCTCTCCCTCCGGGAGAGGGTCGGGGTGAGGGGGTCTTGCTTACGGAGCGGGGGCACACGCGCCACCCAAACACAATCCCATCCGGGCAAGGTTTGTGCGCGGCGACCCCCTCACCCCAACCCGTTCCCAAAGAACCGGCATCCGTCCAGCCAGCCCAAACGTCCAGCCCCCCGTCAGAACACCATACGCAGCAGGAAGTACAACACCCCAGCCAACACCGCCGCCGCCGGCAGCGTCAGCACCCAAGCCATCGCGATGTTACGCACCGTGCCCCATTGCAGCCCGGACCCGTTCGCCGCCATCGTCCCGGCAACGCCGCTCGACAGCACATGGGTGGTGGACACCGGCAGCCCGTAAACGTCCGCAGTCCCGATGGTGATGGCCGCCACGATCTCCGCCGCCGCGCCCTGGCCATAGCTCAGGTGCGTCTTGCCGATCCGCTCACCCACCGTCACCACGATGCGCTTCCAGCCGATCATGGTGCCCAGGCCCAGCGCCACCGCCACCGAGACCTTGACCCAAAGCGGGATGAACTTGGTGCCGCTGTCCAGGTCGCCCTTCCAGCCCTTCAGCGCCTTGTCCTCGGCATCCCCGAACTTCATGCCGCCCTTCTGCATCAGGCGCACGGCCTCCGATGCCAGATACATATCGTTGCGGACGTTCTGCACCGCCTCGGCAGGCACCCGGGCAATGGCGCCATACTGCTGCACCTGCCGGCCCATGTCCCCGGCCAGGCTGCTCATCGCCGCGAACACCTCCGGCTTGTCCAGGCTCTTGTCGCGTATCGCCTCTGTTACAACCCCACGCGCGCGGTCAGCCGGGACGGCGATCCCATTCGCATGCGCGGTGAACACCCCCTCCGCCTCCTGCGTGTGCTGCATGAAGCCCGGCGTCTGGCTGTCCGGCAGCGCCCGGTTCAGCGCATAGGCGGTGGGCGCCGCGCCAATCAGGATCAGCATGATCAGCCCCATGCCTTTCTGCCCGTCGTTCGACCCATGCGCAAACGACACGCCGGTGCAGGTCAGGATCAGCAGCCCGCGTATCCAAGTCGGCGGCGGCGCGTTACCCTCGGGCGCCGCATAAAGCTGCTTGGACTTGACGAGCGCCTTCATCGCCAGCAGCAGCCCGGCCGCGCCGAGGAACCCGACCACCGGGCTGACCAGCAGCGCCTTGAACACCCCCCAAACCTGCGACCAGTCCACGCCCGACACGCCGGACCCGCGGTTCATCAGCTCGTTCGCCAGCCCTACCCCGATGATCGAGCCGATCAGCGTGTGCGACGAGCTGGCCGGCAGCCCCATCGCCCAGGTGCCCAGGTTCCAGATGATGGCCGCAATCAGCAGCGCGAAGATCATGGCATAGCCGGCGCCGGTGCCGACCTGCAGGATCAGCTCCACCGGCAGCAGGCTGACGACAGTGAAGGCGACAGTGCCGGATGACGTCAGCACGCCCAGGAAGTTGAAGAACCCCGACCAGATGACGGCAACCTGCGCCGGAAGGCTGTGGGTATAGATCACGGTGGCCACGGCGTTAGCGGTGTCGTGGAACCCGTTCACGAACTCGAAGCCCAGCGCGATCAGCAGCGCGAGCCCCAGCAGCATGTAGGCCCCAGTCGCCAGCACCGGGCCGCCGGCGCTGTGGACGTCGCTCAGCACGCTATAGGCCATGTAGGCCAAGGCGCCGGCCAGCACGACCGCGAAGCCGATGCCGACCGATGCGTGCGGCTTGCCGTCCAAATTCGGACCTTGGCGCGGCGCCAGGCCGGGTTGCGTCAGGGTGGCTTGGGACACCTTCGGTTCTCCGTTCTGGAAGCTAATCTGCATCTAGCTTTTCCAGCCCGGGGCCGGGTGCGACAGAATGATGACAAATGCAGGCGGATCCAGGGCGGCCTTTTGCGCCTTGAACCCAGACCGCACTCACCGCACCGTAGTGGCCTCAACGAAGGAAACGCCGATGCCGGCCCACCCCGGGCTGCACGGCATATCCCCGTATGTGCCGTCGCCGCCCGATGATGCCGGCCGGGTCAACCGCCCCGCAAATTGCCGATCAAGCACCATGGCAACTTTCCTCCCCCAACCTTTCGCCGATTGGCGGAGAACTGCGTCGCTTAGTGGCAGGTACGGCAGCCCCCAGAAGGGACGGTCACGCCAATCCCTACTTCCGCACCCCGGCATCCGGCGCCCGGGTGTCGCTAGGTACCGGCGACGGCGGCGTCTCGGTCTTGCCGATCACGCTCTGCCCGGCGGCGTTGCGCAGGGCGCGGTCGCCGGTCGTCTCGCCATTGGGGGTGCCAGGAGCCGCAACGCCTTGCAGGTCATTGGGCGTTGACGAGCTGCCGCCAACCCCGCCGCCGCCGGAACTGCCCGCAGCAGGTGCCTGGGCCTGGGCTGCGGATGCGCACAAGACCGCAACGACAGTAGCCTGGATCAGGACACGCATGGAACTTCCTCCGTTCGTTATTATAGACCTAACGGAAGCCAGGGTGGTTGGTTCGCCCAGCCGCTGCAGCCCGGAGCGTCAAGCAGACCTCTGGCGGTCCCTGCACGAATAGATGGCTACGCAGGCTTATATACCCTGTTCAGGTCAGAACCCGAAAATCCTTGGGCGAGATGATGCGGAAGTTGTCGGTTACCGCATCGCAATAGGCATTCCACTTTCTGGGCACCTCCTCACGCAGGAACCCCAGGATCGC
>JAABUQ010007812.1_pt1 | contig 15284 bp, 23 predicted proteins | sample 5560001 | NCBI WGS metagenome assembly JAABUQ01 (sample SAMN10711888, study PRJNA513371) | rock metagenome | isolation source: Antarctica rocks | place: Antarctica: Victoria Land, Finger Mt nord | collected 2015-12-18 | reverse complement strand
TGACCCCATAGCACTGCGTGGATGGGTGAGGAGGCCCGGCTGACCCTAGGGTCTTAAACGTATCCAGTCTGGGGCGGCGCTGCCACGGCCCCGGCCTCCGCCTGTGTGCTCCTTTAACCCGTGTGTGTGCATGCTATCATGAGAGAGAGTGCTGTGGTCCTAGCGGGGGGGCGCGCCACGCGCGAAGGCATAGGTAGTTGGGGCGCGGCGGGGGGTGGGGGCTTTCGGGGGGTGAGGTTCGGCCATGGTGAGCGGCGCTCCTGCGCGCGCGTGCAGGCGGCTGCCCGCCCGCGCGCGCGCATGCGCGCCCGGGCGGCGCGGCCCTGCCGCGGGCGCAGCTGCGTAGCAGCTCCGGTGCGAGATGTGAAGTATCTGGGGCATGAACTTGCAACTGCAGTTTTGTGAATAGCTCTGGGCGGCATGGAATTAGGGTGGTCGGACTGTGCGCCGCCCATGGCACTCCCCATAGTACATGCTGTTTAACACTAGTTCTGTGTGTCATGCCTGGCCAACGCTCTCGGCTCGGTCCCGTTATGCGCTGCACACACACAGCGCCCCACTTGGCAGCACTCTGCAGCACGCTGTACATGCAGGCCTTGCAGCATGGAGCACGCAGTCATCACATTGCAGGCCAAGGCAGGCTTTCAACCCATGCTTTCAATCTATTGCATGTCATCCGCCAGGCTTCTTACAAGGCAAGTGTACGCTGCATTGGTTGGCAGAGTTTACCACCGAGTTTGCTCTGCTTAAGGGGACAGAGCAGCAGCGCCTGCCACTCATCCGGCTGTGAATGTTTACAGAGCCGCCACCGGCGGCTGCATCGCTGAGGAAACACAGACATGCGCACAGCCTGAACAGGAGGCGCGGGCCTGCAGGCGCTAGGAAACCACATGTCTGCAGCAAGGAGCAGTCCAGATCTGACCAAACCCGAGGCTCGTGCGCGCACATGCAGGGGGCCGGCGCCGCAATGGGCGTCGGCGCCGCAACAGGCGGGGCAGACAGCCGCGCCCGCACCCTGCCAAAACTTGCTTTCTTTATCTTCTCGTTGCAACTTGCATTCATATTCTCGTGGCGATTTGCACTCTTTATCTTCTCATGGCATGCTGCGCACGCAGACGGCGCGCGCGACAACCCCGCCCCCGCCCACCTCACAGACAACGACAGACACCAGCACGCGCACGCAGCAGCGCCACCGGGCGCCACACAGACCGGGGAAGCACAGAGTGGGGTAGGGCCCCAAGCTCCCTCAGAACCCTAGGGGTTTTAAGCCGCATCAGAACTCAGCGATCTTCTCCGCCAGCTGGGGACTGAAGTTGGCGGCAAACTTTGCCAGCGACCCGAGCGCGCCCTCGCCCGTGTAGAACGCCTGCACGGCAAACCCTGCACGGGCGGCGCGCTGCGGGTCAAGAACTGGCCGTTTGAGAGCGGCATGCTTGACCTGGCCGTCCCTACACATCATGCATAGCAGTCCTGGAGCGCACGGATTTGCGCGCATGACATGCTTCAGGCCTAACATGACTCCTCATGGTGTACTTCCTGATGCTCAACCTGATGTGGATGCACCCTTTGCCAGCCCTAGACCAGACACATCGTTTCCTGAGACAGGCACATTCGGTGTGAAAGTCAGGCGGGCGCACCCAGGAAGGCCACCATGGCCAACCGGCCATGCTTCATCTCCGCCTCGCGCAGCTTGGCCGTCCGCGGCGAGTCGTCCGAGGCCAGGCCGAGGGGGTCGAAGTAGTTGCCTGCGCGCGCGCGCGCTCTCAGCTCGCAGCCGCAGGGCCCCTACTGTCGCATGCCCAACAGCTGCAACCCTCCAGCTCACATGCCCGCCAGCTGGAACCCTCCAGGCTTGTCCTTTTCTGCTGCAATCTGTCATGTGCTTTACGGGTGTGCAAGCTGAGATGGCGGCAGGGCCATGAGCCTGCACAGCACAGTAGACGCCTGGTTTGCTGCTTTTGCTAGCGGCCAGGCTCGCCGTGCACTCACAGCTGGGGCTTGCGTGCTATGCGATACCATGACGTGCCGGCCGCCCTCAGCCAACGAGCCCGCTCCTCGGTTGAGTAAAGGTCAGGGCTGGGTTCAGGGCTCGGCGCACCCGGGTAGATGCGCTCCTCCAGGTCGGTGGCGCCGTTACGGTACACCTCCGCGCCGCCTACCAGCAGCGCCTCGATCCAGACCAGCTGGCTGATGGAGAACGGCAGCGTGAAGCCCAGGTACTGCGCGCCGTCCAGCTCCACCTTGCCCGCGTCCACCCTGCAGGGCAAGCGGGGCGGGTTCTGGGTTCAGGTTACAGGCAAGGCAAAAGTAACAGGATTAGAATTAGGTTAGGGCAGGGTACGGGGGGCTATGGGATGGGGCGCGGGCAGGCGCGGCCGCACACGCAAACTCACCCGCAGCCTTCGGCACAGCCTCTCACTGCTCTGCATTGCACAGCGCTTGCATTGTCCAAGAGGTAGGTCGACTGGTGCGTGCATGCACCATGAGCACTCTACATGCGCGCACGTCTGCCTGCTCTTAGTAGCCCTTGCTGACGCCCTGCAGGCTCAACTCGCTCGCCAAAGGCAGCCCTGCGTCATGCAGGTCCGTCGTGGTACCCAGAGCGGCGAGCCAACGGGGCCAGGACTCACCAGCGCAAAGCATGCAGCGCTGTCAGTGCATTAGACAGCGGCGGCCTGTCCTCGCAAGGAACCCGCCCATGCTCTGCAAACACCTTGACCCAGCCCTGCAGCCCTGTCACTACGTGAGACAAGCGCCGGCCGGCGCGCACCAGGACACGCCCGTGCTGGCCTCGGCCACGATCACACCGAGCGCGGCCAGCATGGCCCAGCGGCCGTGGATCAGCTCGTTTTCCCTGAAGCGTTCCAGCGAGAAGACCTCGTTGTACGGCTGCAGCGCGGTCTCGCTGCTCACCTGCGCGCCGCCGCGCACGCGCCGTTTCGCGCCTGGCTGTGCGATTCAGCTGCCGCTGCTAGGCGCCCGCCTGCTGGCAAGAGCGCCAATGCGGTGCCGCCGGCCACTCAGCCTCTTGAAGGTGGACCCACAATGCTTACTACCCTGCACTCTAGAGCAGGCGGCGTGGCTGAGGAGAGTCTCCCGACGTCACACGATGAACACCCTCCATACACCGCGCATTGGGCTTCATATTACTGGAAGATACCCACGGCTCCCTGGCGATCTCATGTGCGCGCCTGCGTCTTGCCGGGCGTGAAGGTGCCCAGGATCGCGCCCGCCTTGTTGATCGCCTGCGGCGCGCACCACGCCTGAGCCGCTGCAGCAGGCCGGGTGATGAGGCGGGCGGCGCATGCATCTCTGCCGATGCCCGCATGCATGCGAGTGGGACCGGCATGGCTCAGCAGTCTAGCCGCACGCAAATGCAAGGGCGGCATCGCTCAAACAGCATCCACAGGCAACTGCCCCCACAGTTGGTTGTCCATAGACAGGGGTTATGGTGCGTAGGTAGGCGCACCGAGTTCTGGTCGTTCTGGTCAAGGTCGACCTGCCGCACGACACACACACCATCGGTGACGGGCGCGTGAGCGGCCCTTCAGTGATGTCTCGCCGTCGCCATAGCCCGCGTGGCACGGCAGCAGCGCCCTCGCCGCCCGCAAGTGCGGCAATCCCAGGGCTCTCATGCAGCGCGCTCTCCCTGCAACACAGCTTCCCTGCTGCGCGGCGCGACTGCAGGCACCAAGCGGGCCCGGCGGCACGCATGCAAGGCACGCCGCCGCCAGGTCGCGTGGCGGGCGTGCCGGTGCACCCCAGGGCCTGGTCAGGCCCAGGGCGTCGGAAGCTGCGGCTGCCGGGGCGGCACTGTCGCCTCCCTCAGGGAGGGAATGCCCAGGCTCGGGCCCGGCCCTGGGGGGGGCGCGCCTGCAGGTACTCGCTCGGCTTGGCCAGGCCGAGCGGGTCGAAGCCGCGGTCGCCCGGCAGCGAGCCGTCCAGCCAGTCGGGCCGCGTGGTGTTGGGCAGCCACAGCGCGTCGCCTGCGCGCGCGAGCCCATCTCAGTTACCCCACAAGGCGCGGGGTGGGCCTCCTGCCACGCCTTACGAGCACCGCCAAGCCTGATTTCTACATGGAGAGTCCATCAACTCTAGACTTCAACCTGGACAAGGCACACATACGGCATGCCTTTCTGACAGCAGCAGCACCAGCACCTCTCCTGCTTGCTGAGCACCCCTGTCCTGCTTCCGGCGCACGAGCCAGTGGCGCACCCTGGCTGCGGCGGTAGCCGGCAGTCTGCTTCAGGCCGCCCACCTTGTTGGCAGCCCCCTTGGCCGCCCGCTTGACGACCTTGGCAGCGCTCGCCATGACGGTCTTGCTGCCATTCTGAACGCCCACCGAGGCGCCCAGGAACGCCTTGTTCATCAGGAAGGCCGGCATCGCGGCAGCCTGCGTCCTGGGGACGCACACGCTGGTCTCAGACGCTTGCTCCAGGAAGGCTAGCTGCCCGGCAGACCGCAGGGCTGGCACGAGGCTCGCGACACTGCCGCGTGCGTAGCGCGGCGCCTTGCCTGTCAGGGAGGCCCGTGCACAGCAGGGCGCTGGCAGTCTCAAAGAAACAAATGGCGCGTCAAACAAGTCTACTTTCAGCCTGCAAGTGTCCTGCGTCCAGACTGCAAAGATTGCAAACGTGCACTTATCTCAAGCTATCACTGCATACTCACCCGTGTTGGCAAGGCTGGGAGCTAGTTAAACTCAGCGTGTGACCTGTTCCAGCTCCTAAGAAGTGCTGGGACCAGCATTGGCGATGAGGGTTGAAACAACAGTACCGAACAACGGCTGGGCAACCATGAACGCACGCTTTGGACACCTGACGGCAACCAGTCTCATACGCAGTCTCGACATGTTCCCACGCTTCTGCACCTGCCAATGCTGCCGCAATCAGGCACGCACCTGGTGTTACGACCCGTTCAACTGCTTGCTGGTACACGGCAGAGCTGCCCAGTCCACGGCTCACCAAGCAAGTCGATCTCACGATGAGCAGAATCGCGCCTCATCCTCTTGCTGATACCCCATGTCCTAGGGTTGCACTGCTTTGCCTAGGCTGGAAGCCTTTGTTGCATAGGCATCACAATCCGCTTTCAGACGTATTACATTGTGTACCGGCACCCACGCGTATCAGCAGGCGTGCTTTAAAAGTAAGCATATGTCAATGATCAGCGAATGCTACTGCATGCACTGCATGAACTGTCCCATTCCAGCATTGAAAGACTGGCAATTTGGTCAAGATATAGACAGGCTCCAATGACGTCCAAAGGGCATGAAGTCAGTGTGAGCATTTACCATAGCAAAGGCACACTATATGACATGGGCGCTGCCAAGGACTTGAAGTCAGGACAGACATGCATGCACGCATGCAGTGGTGTCTGTGATGATGCAACGCGTTGGTGTGCCAGAGATGACCCAACGTGGTGCTCTCATCACCGCCTCATGAATTTACACGCCACGAGTCAGATGCTCATCAGTCTTTATTTTACAGGCACCTCGAGCAATGCACTCTGCTCGTGGCCATGTATAGACACATCGAGGTTGATGGAGCACACCCTGGCCTGATGAGCAAGCGTACACGTCAGTGATGCTGATGAGCAGACCTTATTAGGGGAGACTCAGTGCGCAAACGCTGTAAGAATATAGCAAAGAGCCGTGTGTCACACAAATGCAGCATAGAGCCGTGTGTCTCACAAAGACACTCACACATCCACGACAGCCCTAGCCGGCTCCTGCTGGATTGTGGCCTTGTGCAGACACAGCTTCCTTCACCTTGAGGTTTGAGCAGCTCTTGCACAGGTCTTTTGCAAACCGCAGAGTCCTGGCAGCGCTTCCCGCCCGCGTTGCGGCGCTTGCGCTTGGTCCCGGGCGCGCCGCCGGGCGCCGGCGGCGGCTCACCACCCGGCGGCGGCTGGGCCCCTGGGCGACGGCAGCAGCCCCGCGAACGCCCTGGCGGGCCGCGCAGCGGGCGGCAGCTTTCAGTATTGATGAGGGCCGCGCTGCGCCAGCGGCCGGGGGCGTGCAGGGCGTGCAGCCGCTGCCGGGCGGTCAGCCGCCGCCAGGCGGTGAGCCGCCGCCGGCGCCCGGCGGCGCGCCGGGGACCAAGCGCAAACGCTGCGACGCGGGCGTCAAGAGCGGCGCAAACAAGCGCTGCCGGGACTGTGTGCAGCTCCCGGAACACCCGTGCAAGCACTGCGCAAACCTGAGCGCTTGGAAGCCGTGTCTGAACAAGGCCACATAGTACAAGCCAAGGATTTGTGGTCCGTACTTCCCCTTGTCAAAAAGGCTTGGTGCCTCCTGTACAGGGCCGCGTGCGCACTCTGTGTCACTGTTTGTGAACTCCTACAGCACAGCCGCAAAGCTCACCAGAGCGGCCAGGATGCAAAATTGTTTTCTTGGACAGCACATTGACCCTTGCGCGGTGGCCTGCTGCAAATTTTAAGTGCCTTTTGGTTGAACAGGAGAGGGCAAGGCTGCGAATGCGCTGATCTTCTGGCGCATCCCGAGTCCAAAGGCGAGCCGTGCTGGCCGTGCTGCGCAGCCTAGCTAGGGCAGCGCCCGTAAACGGCCGCATGTTGGCCGATGCCGCGGGCGTCAAGTTGTTTCACATAACGTCTAGAGGAAGTACCGGCTCAATAAGAACCATGGAACGTGCCGACGTGCGGTGGCTGGTGCCGCTGCTGCTGCTGCTGCGGGTCGCTGCCGCAACTGCGCAGCCGCGCGTGCTGGTACTGCTGGAGGACCTGACCATCAGGAACACGCACAGCGCATACTTCCACGCGTTGGCACAGGATGGCTTTAGCCTGGAGTTCAAGCTGGCAACCGGCAAGGGCCTGCGGCTGCGGGAGTGGGACGACTGGCTGTATGACAAGCTGATTGTCTTTGCCCCGAGCGTCGCTGGTGCGCCCGGCCCACCACCAGGTCCCTGCCTGTGCTGCTGCTGCACCACAGCACACCTGCCGTGCAGGAGAGGTTGGATCCTAAGCGCTATTGGGAGTGATCTGGCCTGATCGGGCTCGACTCCGACCCGGGTGTCAGCTCAAGAGCTCAAGTGCTGCACAAGCCTCCCACACGCACCCGGGCAGCAAACAGGGCACCGCTGGCACTTGCACTTTGCCGACGCGCATCAGCCTGCACGGTGCCGCAGAGCTGGGAGGCGCTGTGGACGCGGGACAGCTGCTGGACTTTGTGGACAGCGGCCGGGACCTGCTGCTGGCGGTGGACTCGCGCGCATCAGATGAGATGAGGCGCGCACGCTGCCAGGCTGTGTGCCATGCACTGCACGTTGATAGGCCTGCCATGCGCCGCCTGCGAAAACACAGGCAGGCTGAGAATGTCACCGCCTACCACACCACTAAGCCCTTCCCCAGCACAGTCGGGAAGCCGCAAAACGCCACATATCCAGCAGCAACTTTCCCGACTGACCGCTCTGGTGTACTGTGCCTGTGAAAGCCGCAAGCAGCCCAGGCATCAGGCAGACCTGGTAGTATACCGCCTCGCTCTCCTTTTGGGAGACTGCGGTGCGGTGGAGCGGGCACACCACCCTGCCCGTCTCCCCAAGGCGCGAGGGTGGCAAGAGACTAGAAGTCTCCCACCCTGCCCATTATGTCACGGGGTGGCAGGGGCCTGGCAGCGGACTGCGGTGCAGACCTGCTGCCGCAGAGCAGCGCGGTTGCTGGCCATGTTCGAGCGGTATGTTCAGGCAGAGTTGGGCGGCAGGGGGCTCGCGGCAGACTGCAGCGGACTGCGGCTGGAGCCGCGGAGCAGCGCGATCGTAGATTAGGTTCAACTCATGGGTTAGGTTACGATAGGGTAGGGTACGCTCATGCACAGCCGGGCATGCTCATGCAGAGCCGGGCGGCAGGGGCCTCGCGGCGGACTGCGGCGTGGACCTGGAGCCGCGCAGCAGCGCGGTGGTGGACCACGTGGACTACGCGCGCGGCCTGTCCGGCGACCACAGCGTGGTGGCCACGAACAACACCGTGCCCGCAAGGTCCGTGCTCGGCGACTTCGATGGCCAGGCGCGCCGCGCCGCCTAGCCTGAGTTTGAGAGTACATGCGCCTGCGCGACCCCAGGCAGGACGCTGCTAGCCCTGGCAGGCCGCTGCGTGCTGCACCCGCTGCTGCGGCGACAGCGCTGCCCACGTGTCGCATGGCTGCCGCCCTCGACGGGCCACAGCAGGCTCCGCGCGCGGCTGGCGTGCGCGTCGTGTGGCTGAGCGGGCGGGCGCGCTCGGCGCAGGCTCCCGTCCTGTTCCGCGGCATCGGCCTCACCGTGTCCGCCGACAGCGAGCTGGTGCGAGGGGGGCGGGCCCAGCCAGCAAGGCTGTTTTGATCCCGGAGTGTCGGCCCCTGATGGCCCGCGCACGGCGCTCTCTGTTTGAGCCCGGAACGCCATGGCCTGCGTGAGCTCATGATCTGGGAGCGGGCCTGCACCGCTCCCAGTTGGGAGCGGTGCACTGCACTGCAATCAGCACAGAAGGTCATGTGACAACACGCCTTCACTACTACATTGCACCGTGTCGGGCGAGCCTGCTTTACCCAGCGTGACGCACCACAGTGCACGGTCGTGTTCTTCAACACTCTCTCCCTGTCTTCATAACATCCCGGGCGGTGTAGAGCAGCTGGACCGCAGGCAATGCAGCTGAGCTGCCCCGCGGCCTGAGGGGACGGGCGCTGCGGGCAGGCCGCGGTGGTACTGCACGCGCCGGAGACCGCGGTGTCGGGCAGCACCGCGCGGCCGCTGGCCGACGGCGCCGCGCTGGCCGGCGCCGACGTGGGGCTCGCCGTCATTGTGCAGGCGCTCGCCCGGGCTCGTGTACTTGGCGTCATGCAGGGTCCATGTCCAGGGGCAGGCGCCGGCGTCGCGCTTGTTGCCGTCACGCGCGCGCGCCCCGGCCTCTGTGCATGCTATGCTGTGCGGGTCATGCGGTCGTGAGCCCAGCGCGACATCAGGCTCGCGGCTGTCGTGCAGGCGTGCCGTGCAGGCCTCCTGCACGGGCTGCTGTGCAGACGATCCCGGTCCGGTCCGGCAGGGGCTCTGCCGGTGGCTAGGCCCGGGTCATGGCAAGCGCGTTGTGGGATGTAGCATGTCCTCCATGCGCGACGCATGAGGCGCCGCGCTGTGCGTTCTATACGGTAGGCTTCATGGCTCTTAGGGTATTTATTAGGTTAGCGTTTCCATAGCGCACAGGTTCCACAGCGTGCCATGCGGCTGCCGCCCTCCGACAGCGGAGCCAGGCAAGCGCCGCCCTTCGGGGACTTCATGTGTGCGCTGCGGGCGGCTGTGCGCGCAGGCGCGCAACGACGCGCGCGTGGCGGTGGCGGGCTCGCTGGACATGTTCAGCAACCGCTTCCTGCAGGCGCCCGTGGACACCGCCGCGCAGGGCCCCAGGCGCGGCGGCCCCAGGAGTGCCTGCCGCCAGGCCGGCTCCCAGGCGGCCACGGCGTTTGTTTTGAAAGTGCTGGATGGGCATGGCCAGCAGCCCGCTGTCAAGACGTCGCTGGGCTGCTGGCGCCGGGCCGCTTTGTGTTGTCGCCGCAGGTGCTCGCGACGGGCGCGCAGGGTTAGGCGCTCGAGCAGTGCCATGCCTGCCTGCGGAGCCGTGCGCTGAGCAGCCCCATGTGCGCGGCGCAGCGCGCAAACGTGCTCGCCCCTCCGCAGGCCCCGCCCCAGCAGGTTGCCCGAGCTCCGAGCGCCTGCGGCGCGCGCGCGCCGTGCAGGGCGGAGCGCGCGGGCAATGCCGCGTTTGCGGCGGAGCTGACGCGCTGGGCGTTCCACGGCCGCGGCGTGCTGCGCGCGGGCGCGCTGCGGCACCGGCATGCGGGCGCGCCGGCGGACGGGCCGCAGCCGCGCTGGTACCGCATCACGGACGTGATCGCGGTCGAGCTGGACATCCAGGAGCTGTCCGGCGGCGCGTGGGTGCCGTACCAGTGCGCGCCCGGGCCGCGCGCCCGGGGCGCGCAAGGCCTGTAACTTGTGGTGGTGCACTGGAGTGCGCAGGCGCGTTGGCGCAGGCCGCTGGGGCCCCCTGCATGCTGCGGCCGGCCCTGCCGCTGACATGCTCAGATGCTGCGGAGTGGTCCGGAGTGGGGCAACAGAGCCCCGCTGCATGTCTGAAAGGCCGGAGCCGGCGAGGCTCCGCGGGGAGCCGGGCGCGTGAGCCATGCCGCCGCCCCGTGATGCACGCTGCGCCTCGCCGCCAGGGCCTCGGACGTGCAGCTGGAGTTTGTGATGCTCGACCCGTACGTGCGCATCGCAATGAAGCACAACGGAAAGGTGAGCCGCTTGTCCCACCGTGCTGAGCAGACACCCTGTCTGCACGATCCTTGCGCTTTTTTACTGACTGGCAGCAAGACCAGGGGCAGCGAAGCATATAGTTGCCACCGGGTCTGTTCCTCAGCATGTGTGCTGTGCATGGTGTTGCACACCGCGGCAGGGGCCCAAGTGCATATGCTCTCCTCCACAACACACTGGCACACCTCCTGTGTTCCAGCCATACTAGGTTCATAATGGCTGGCGTACGTCACACAGAGCGGGTCATCATGAAGCTGGTAGGCAATGTGTGGGAATGGCGCCGCGGCCGCAGGGCACCTTCACGGCGCGCTTCAAGGCGCCGGACGTGTACGGCGTGTTCAAGCTGCGCGTGGCGCACCGGCGCATGGGCTACACGCCCATCGAGCTGGAGCAGCAGGCGCGCCGCTTGGCACCACGTGATGCCGTCCGTTAGGTCTGCCTGGCCTCGTATGCCTGGCATGCGGCGGCTGGCTGCCGTCGTGAGCCTGCACGTCGCAGGCTCACGGCAGGTCCCAGCGCCCTGCTGAGCAATGCTTGCAAGCAGGGCCCACCACCACCACTGCTTCCAAGGAGGGACGGGCCCCAAGCCCGCGTCGTGCTGCGCAGTGCGCATGTCCCGCTCACAGTGCATGGGGTGGCTGCGCAGGTGCCCGTGCGGCCGTTCCGCCACAACGAGTTCGAGCGCTTCCTGACGGCGGCCTACCCCTACTACGCGGCCGCCGCGTCCACCATGGCCGCCTTCTTCGGCCTCACGCTCGTGTTCTTGCATCACAAGTGAGCGCGGGGGTGATCCGCAGGGTGGGGGTGGCAGGGTCTCAGGGCAAGACCTCGGAAACGAATAGTCTGGGTGGGCGTGCGGTGGCCGTCGGTCCCTGGCATGTAAGCTGGACCGAGCGATGAACGGGGCCTGCTCCAGCCTTGGCATCGCGGGCCAGCACGTGCGTCATTACAGCCATGGCGACAACGGGCTCCATAGCGTTTTGATCCCCCTTCCCTCTGCACACAGCCAAGGTCATCAACCATAGCCAAAGCAGTGCGTGCGCATTGGCGGACCTAGTGAGACTTCCAAGAGTCAGAACATTCCTCTCGTTACAATTGCAGTGCTCACCTCTCTATACGCAGCGGCTGCTCAGGGGAGAGCACGGTCCCACACTTTGCTGAGCAGGACAGAACGCGGCGCAGCAAAAAGCAGCCTCTCATGCACACAGCCTACGCGACAACTAAACCATACTTTATGCAAACATGACACGTCAGCGCTGGTGATGGTACACGCGAGAGTCACACTCGGCACTTTGACGAGGAAAAAGGGGTCGGTGTGCCAGGTTTGACAGGAAAAATTGGGCGCGCAAAACGACGCCCCTTGCCCCGGCAGAACCTGCCAGAGGACAGAACCTTTGCTGGTATGCACATGCAGGGCGGCCTCATTTAAAAAAGGCCCCTGCTCAGCCATTGTCCGGTCCGCGCACGCAGCTCCGGAGCTCCGGAGCCTCCGGCAACGCCGCGGCGGCGGGCGCGTCACGCGGCGACCGGGACCTTGCCGCGGTGCGGCGCCTCCAGCGGCGCGTAGCGCCGCGCCTCGCCCGCGCGCCCGCCCAGCCCATCCGCCGGCAGGTGCCCGCGCGGCGCGCGCACGTGCCCCGTCCACACCCGCGCGTGCGCCGCCAGCCCGGCGCCGCCCAGCACTTGCCGCGGCCTCGCCAGCGCGCCCTGTTCGGCCGCGGCCGGCGCGGCCGCGGGCGCCGGCGCGGCGGCGGCGGCGGCGGCGCCCGCCGGCTGGTCATACGCGGGCCCGCCGGCCGCGTCGATCATGACCGCCTCGAAGCGTTGCGGCTCATGCTCGGCCAGGCCGAGCGCGTCGGCCGCCGCGCGCAGCCGCGGCGCGAGCGAGGACAGGCGCGTGTCGGCCGCCGCGTCGATGAGCGCCGCGCGGATGGCCGACTCCGGCGCCACGACCACCACCAGCTCCTTGGCGCGCGTCAGCGCTGCACGCGCGCGCGCACGTGCGCCTCAGGCGCTGCGCCGCACAGACTAGATAACTACTACTACTGACTAGTGCGTAGCACTGGCGGGGCCTGTGGCGGCGTGCGGAGGGAGCGCCGGGTCTGGCAGGCCGGCAGCGTCCGGCGCGAGCAGCGAGCGTGCTGCTTGCGAGGGCTGCCACAGCCTTCCCGCAGCAGCAACAGGCCCAGCCCCGCCCAGCATTACAACAGCAAGGTGAGCGTGCTCGATGCAAGGACAGTCTCTGCGCCGCAGCTCGCAGCCCGACAACGACAGCCCGCGCCCGCGCGGCGCAGGCGCCGTGCTGGGCACAGGGCGCAGGCCGCGCGCACCGGTGTACAGCAGCCGGCGCGTGAGCAGCGGGCGGTGCGAGGGCGCGAGCGCGAGCACGACCGCGCGCGCCTCGCTGCCCTGCGCCTTGTGCACCGTGGTCGCCCAGGCCAGCTCCAGCTCCCACAGCTCCGGCCCGCTGTACTGCACGCGCCGCGGCTCCTCGCCTGCCGCGCCCGCGCGCACGGGTACGTTCGAGCCCGCACCCGCGCTGGCTCCGCGCGCCCTGGGCTGGGCGCTCCGCAGGCGGCGCTCGCATGGCAGCGCTTGCGTGACAGTGGTGTGCGGAGCGCTGGAGGCTCACGCATGCAGACGGCCATCGCGACCTGCGCTACTGGCCAGATGCTAGGGTCTACGGTTAGGTCATGCCAGGGCTCGCACCGCGCGACAGGGGCGCGAAGTCTGCAACCACGCGTCGCGCCCAGCTTGACAAGACACCAGGATCATGCCAAGGACAGGGTCGTGCCAGGGCCACGCCAGGGCCGCGCCAGGGGCGCGCACCGCGCGTCAGCGGCGTGAACTCGACGGCCACGCGCCGCGCCTTGGCGTCCACCTCGGCCACAAAGCCCGCGTCGCCGTTGAAGACGTCCTTGTCGTAATTGTTGGTCGCCTGCGCGGCGCGCGGCCCCGGCCCCGGGGATCAGCCGCCCAGGCGCGCAGGACAGGAAGGTAAGGCTCTGAGTGTGCACACCCTTTGTCAAACCAGGCGTGTCGGGTTATTCTGTTGCAGTATACAGGGGTGGGTAGGGTAGACTGCGCCCTGGCCGCGCATGCTGACTCGCGTGCTGCAGGGCCTTTGCAGCGCACTAGGCATGCAGAGGTGTGCGAGTGCAGTCTGCGGCACAAGCACAGGCGCCGGGAATACAGGACAGGGCCGCGCCCGTGGCTGCCACAGAAGCAGCGCGGCGGCACTGGAGAGCGTGGCGGCAAGAGCGAGCCGCGATCAACTGCCGGAAAAGGGCCGCACAGCAGTGCATGATGCCAAGGGGGGCGCGCGCAAGAGCCTGAACAGGCAGCGCGGCGCGGCACCTGGATGACGCGGTCGCCGACGCGCAGCATGACCGGCGCGGCGGCGCTGCCGCTGAGCGGCAGCTCAGCGCGCCCGGGCGCGCCCGGGTTGAGCAGCGCCTGCAGCTGCGCATTGAGCTGCGCCACGCCCGCGGCGCCCTTGCGCATCGGCGTCAGCACCTGCGCGCGACCGCAGTCTGCCGAGTTTGCAGCAGGCGCGCAGCTGAGCACAAGCGCGCCAGTTATGTGCCACGCACTCTAGTGGCAGCCCGTCATGCACGCCCATCGTGCACAGGAGCAACGCCCGTGAGACTGCCCTGAGATGCTGCGGCACGCCCGGCGCGGCTCCGAACCCCGTTGTGAGCGCGCCCGGGCGGGGGCGGGGCGCCGTGCCGCGCACCTGCAGGTCGGCGCGCACGTCCATGGACAGCGCGGGCAGCAGGCGGCGCACGGCGTCGACCACGCCCGCCCGCACCGCGTCCTCCGCGCCGCCGCCCTCCGCCACGCGCACCCACAGCGCGTTGCTGCCCGCGCTCGCGCGCACGATGGCCGGCGCCGCGCCGGGCGCGCCGTACGGCTGCGCGGCCCCATCATCAATTTAGCGCAGGACTTGGTTTTGTGCTTGCCAGTACATTGTCCCCTACAGGCCAGGCGCTGCATGCGACACCCCTGACCAGGTGCGGTTCGCGCCACGGCGCTGCTATTGCAAACCACTTTGCGCTTTATCCTACAAAGCCTAGGCGCAGGCTGCTCAAGAAGCTGGTTTTTGTACAAAGCCCGTTTTCGTACAAGCCTCGGCTGCACAAGGAGCTCGATTTTATACAACGCCTAGGCGCAGGCTGTACAGGAAGAGAAAGCAATCCACAACGCCTTGGCGCAGGGGGCGGTGATGGCCGGGGGGTCGGCGGCGCACGGCGAGCGGCGGCGGCGCGGGCGCGGGCGCGAGCGAGGGGAAGGCGCCGCAGTGGATCTGGTGCGCGGACGTCACGATCGCGCTCTGGCGCTCCTGGCGGAAGATGTCGCGCAGGTCCACCACCGGCACCGCGCGCGCCGCGATCGCCGCGCCCAGCACCGAGCCCGGGCCAACCGGCGGCAGCTGGTCCGCGTCGCCTGCGCGCCGCGCGCGCAGGGGCCGGTTGAGGGTGTTTGAGACACCTGATAGCTGTATACATCAATCACTCGAGAGCCTGTGACCATTCAGCAGAGTGAGCACGGGAGTGAGCCAGCAGCACTCAATGCTTCTCGCTGATATCGCCTTATATGCATGGATACACCACTGCAAAATATCCACGCCAAACCACCAGGCCCAGCTGGCGCAGGCGCGCGCGCAGTTGTGCACCCAGCCGCGCCCGCGCTGCTCTCCCGCAAGGCAGCAGCACGCGCGGCCGGCCCGGCTGCTGCGCGAGGCTGTTTTTGGGGCTGTTTTCCGGGCATTTCCGGGCGCGCACCCACGAGCACCAGCTGGCAGGGGTGCGAGCGCGGCAGCGCGTCCAGCAGCGCCGCGCCCAGGCCCAGGTCCAGCATGCTGGCCTCGTCCACCTGCGCGCGCGGGGCCGCCGCGGCGTCCTGTCAACCCTGACCCTACCCTACCCTACCCTAACTCCGACACAGCCTGCCAGTGCTGAGCTGAGCACGTCTGCACTCCACGCTTGTTCTGCT
>JAABUQ010007811.1_pt1 | contig 15284 bp, 16 predicted proteins | sample 5560001 | NCBI WGS metagenome assembly JAABUQ01 (sample SAMN10711888, study PRJNA513371) | rock metagenome | isolation source: Antarctica rocks | place: Antarctica: Victoria Land, Finger Mt nord | collected 2015-12-18 | reverse complement strand
GCCTAATCCATCAACTTGCGGTTAGCGGTGCGCAAGGCGTGAGCTTGTTCTTTGTCCTTTCGGGCTTCATTCTAACCTACACTTATGGTAGGATCGGCGGCATGCAGCAGTCGAAACGACAGTACTACATAGCTCGTCTCGCCCGTGTGTACCCTGTTTACATTTTTGGCCTTCTGTTGGGTGTTGGGGGTGCCCTTTCCACTTCTACCAGCGACGTAACCCCTGTCCACTTATCGCCTGTTATAGTCGCAATCTCAACACTAACACTAACCCAGGCGTGGCTACCCTGGTTCCACTTCGTATGGAATGGGCCGAGTTGGTCGCTCTCTGCCGAAGCGGTATTTTACCTGTTGTTTCCCTTCATGTGTAGCGATATTGGACGACTTCCACTGGAGCGCCTCGGGAGACTCCTGTTGCTCTGTGCTGGAGTGACTCAGGTCGTGCCACTAACTTATATGGTGATCGAGCCAGACCGAGGCTTGTCTGCTGCGGTGCCTTTCTGGCTTGATGCTGCATTGTTCAATCCGTTAGTACATTTACCAACTTTCTTGTTCGGTATGCTCCTCGCACGATTGTACGTGCTTCGTCGCAGCAATACGATATCGCAGCACCACGCCGGATTAGCTCTCGTTGCAGTTGGAGCGACCATCGCAGCACTGATACTGTCGAATCAGTTGCCCGGCATGATGGTGCGCGACGGCCTCTTTGTCCCTGTCTTCGGCTTACTTATCTATGCCTTGGCTTGGAATAGCGGATGTATTGCTACGTTCTTAAGCTATAGAAGCATCATACTTTTGGGCGAAGCAAGTTATGCCCTCTACATTCTGCACTGGCCGCTACACTACTGGTTGTGTCGCATAATAGGGACATCAGAGAGTCAAGTTCAAGGTTCAACTCCATTTTTTCTTACTTATCTGGCGCTACTTACTGGATGTTCGATCTTTGCTCTCTATCTAATTGAAAAGCCGGCACGGAGTGCAATTAGGCGCCTGTTCTAACCGCACAAGTAATTGACACTATCTTTGCACTTCTCGATTATCGTCAAGTAGGTGCTGCTTTGCATGCTATATATTGCGGTTAAATAGCTCCTAACCACTACATCTAGTGGCCAGGCAAATAGTGCAATGTTGCTGTATAAGGGATCATCCACTAAGCAACAGTGCTGCACACTCGCGCAAGACAGTTGCGAGGACACAGGAAATTCTACTATATTGCTACTCGCGAACCGCCTCGACATGGTAGCCGACGGTAAACTCTTCGATAGGCAATCTCTTGTCAAGCCGCTCGAGCCATATGGGCGCCAGAACACAAAACAGCACCGCAACGACCACCTTAAAGGGATAATACCGGCGGCGTCCTGGCTGCCGCACAATGATAACCCCTGCTCGGTGCACTTCTTGTAGGAGATGGCGAAAAAACCCTCCATTGGGCTCGATAGAAATGATGCGGAAACCTGCTTCGGATAGAAATTTCCGGTAGAAGTGCGGGGTGTACCCACCATAGAAATGATAGGGTTGCTGGTGCAACCCTGAACCTAGTGGAGCGGTGATAAACACGCGTCCCCCTGGGCGAAGGGTCCGGCTTATCTCTCGGATGACAGCGATGGGCTCTGGGACGTGCTCCAGAACTTCCGTACAAAGTACTGCGTCGAAGCTGCTGTCGGCTACCGGAATCGCCGTCGCATCGGCCACATAGTCTAGAGGAGCGTACGGCCACTGGTCGGCTAACAGCCCTTCGGCGGTGCCCTTGTACTGGGCAAAATCGTGTGCTCGATAGGTGCAGTGAGTGAACAGCGATCTGTATCTGCCGGTACCAGCACCGACATCGAGTACCAAGCTTGCTGCCTGAAGGCTCCGCGCTCTAGATGCAACCCATGCATCGCGCCGAGCTTGATTAAAGTCGACAATCGTCTGAGATCGCTTCATTAGCTTACGTAACACGCTCATCAGCTTCCCCGCTACAGACACTATACATACACAGCCGAAGTACATCTACTACCGGCATATCCTGGGCACCTACTGATGCGCAGTTTCAGTGCGTCCATGCGCGTCGGCAACGACCGCAACTGGTATCCGTTGCAGTCGCTGCGCCGCTCCTTCGTCCGGTCACGCATGGGCCGCGCCTAGAGATAGTCGGGCACCTGCGCCTTCATAATCTGCTGCACCACCTGCTCGTCCAACTGGCCAAGTGTCCGATCCTACGTCAAGAGTCCCTGAACAAGTTACTCTTCCCCAGTGCCCAGATACAAGGCCATCTACTCCTCCTTGATGGCTAGTGACTTGAGATGTTGCCGCTCTGGGATGTGAGAGGTTTGCCATTTATGCACCTACTCATTAATATGTCATCACACTTAAAGGAAGCCCTATGGTCTGGAAAATATGGTGGAAACGGCGCTCGTAGGTGTGTTCTGCTAACGTGCGTCGGTAACCTGCTTCCGCTATCTGCTGACGCTCTGTCTCGTGTACAAGATAGAACCGTGCTTTTCGTACAAGGTCATCCGTATCTTCAAATGTGATAACCTCGCGATCGGGCATGTAGTACTCGTTGAGATTCTCTGCGGTCCCGGTGAGCAGGAACCCACCGCAGCCCGGAATCTCGAAGTTTCGCCCCTTAATTTGCTGCACCGTCTGCGACCGATGCCACGGCGACCACCGCTTCCAATCCGTTCTTGTTGAAGCGTTCGAGAGGTTCAGGTTGATGCGACTCTGATTGAAAACTTTGATCATCTCTTCCTGTTCCAAGCGACCAGCCTCCCAACCATGTCCCCATGCTCCCACCGTTACTCCCGCGTTCCTAAGGGCAGCGATAACATTCTTGCGGGAGCCATGTGGTTGCCCGACAAAAGTGGCATCATATTGAGACTCAACATCGAGATGACGATATGAGAAGTGGTTGCAAGCCCATTGAGTCTTAACCACGTTGGCATACCCGATACGGTGATACTTAGGAAGTGCGCTTGCGGCGGTGGTTGACACCCAATTGAAGGCGGGAGCCCATCGAGACGAGAAATTTTCGAAACGCCAATGATCATCACAAAACCAATTAAAGGTCGTTGTATCCGTGTGTCGGGAGATATAACGGATTACATCAATATCGAGTTGTTCTTGGGTTAGGACACTGAACAGTAATTCTGGCTTCTCAACCCTCGCAATGTCGAGAAGACGATCATTCATTGCTCCTTTCCCGCGCTGCTGGTATTCCGTCAAGAAGTCAAAGTAGATTATCTCTTGACCTGTATGGAGTAACGTATCATAGAAATTTTGATGCTCAAAACTGAATCCACGCAAGGGGTCACCATAGTCGTACTTGGCAGCCACGTACAGAATTTTCACGGGTCACCTCTGTATGAAAAGACCACGGCGTCGGTCAACAGGTATTCGGAAACTACTGACTAGGCTTCCAGCATATGCACTGAGAGTCCTAAGATTACTCGGTCCGCGACGGACGATCTCTAATAAGAAAAAGGCGCTATGGGACGCCATTACGATGAAAGCCTCCACGTGGCCACAACGTAGCAACTTCATGTCTATAGCAGCTGCACATCGAGCATTGTTGATGAGATGTCGCATTGCAGTACCATCTGAGTATGGGCGAGCGCCATAATGCTCAAGTATGATCAATGGGGATCTAACCACACTGTAGCTGGAGACTAGGCATCTATAGATATAGTCATTGTCTTCACCCCCGTTAACGTAGCCAGATCCCACTCCTAAGTAGACATCGAACGGACCGATATGGCGCGCAGCAATGCGGCGGACGCTCATAGTGGCTCCCATACCATCCGGTTTCATAAAGGCGCGGAGACCGGAAATGCTGTGCTCCGTCTTTACTGGATAGACTGGCACAAAGTAATCTCGGGGATTGTGTTGTATCGCCTTGACTGTACCGAAGACGAGCGCTGCATGTGGATAGCGAAGGAAGGCTTGAGCTACTTGCTCCAGCCAGTCGGCTCCGACTGTGCAATCGTCGTCTAGAAATGCGACGATATCGCCATTCGTCATCTCCAGACCTAAGTTGCGAGCGCGTGACAACCCTTTCTGATGCATATGGCAGTACATGAGATTCGGCAAGGCATTAACAGAATTCTGTACTGTCTGCGCAGTGGCCTGATCATCGCTCTGATCGACGACAAGGACATCCCAATCTGGGTAGCTGATACTGGACAGGCTGTTTAGACAGCGACGGATGTCCATTGGTCGATTGCGACTTGCAACGACGACGGAAATGTGTAGGTGTTTAGCCAGCTCAGATCTATCGCTCATAGAATATGTCCTTCTCCGTCACAAGTACGCCTACAATTGACAACTCAACAAACTGATTTATGGAACCAAAACATGCCGCAAGCGTAAATGCTTCTCTTGAACGTGGTAAGACTAGCGTGTTCAACAAAACGCCCGTTGTCATCCACGCCTGAAAATTCGACGAGTTCAAGCTCTGCAAAGTAGTCGCGGATAGTCTCTGGCGAATGAATGCGATGAGCATTAAAGCAAAGCCGCGGTTTGCCTACAGGCACGACAAAAAATAGGTCGCCTCCAGGAGCAAGCACACGTGCCATTTCCTGAGCCGCTTTCTCTGATCCCTTTGGGTCGAGTGGATCGCCGTAGCGCCCTAACCCAATATGCTCTGCAACATGCAAGCATGAAAGCGACCCGATAGAACCATCCATGAAAGGCATCGAGAGAATGTCACCACCGATACACGTAAGTCCGGGCAGACAGGCTTCAAGTGGACGATAATCCACGAAGGTTACGGGGACAAAAGCGCTCAATAGGCTAGCTACGGAGATGTGAGAGCCAACATCGACATGCTCAATCGGCTTATTTGCGACGATTCGACGCATAGCCCACGCGTTAGTGTAGAAGTAATGGGCATCGATTGAGTGCTTTGTCGTACGATCATGAAGCTGTGGAAACGCATTTGACAGCTTCATGATCTCTGCACCAGGAAGCTGGGCATATTTCCGCCAATCAGCGACATAGTGCCGATAATGCTTCAAACCTATCGCAGTCTGGATTGGGTCTACGACCGGCGAAACGCATCTCCACGACCAAGAGAGAGCTTTGCCAAACGCTGGCCTCAGGTTCGCTGCTCCAGATAACACTCCAATATCCTTTCCGCGTTTGATGCCCATGCAATCCTCAGACCACATTGGCGCGTGTGCGGCTTCTTCTCCGTGGTGCAACCGTGCTTGCTTCTCTAGGTATAGAGGGTGTTTGGCAGTCCCGCACTGACCCAAATGGGCTACTTTGACAGGGCCTTGTCGATCTTAACAGACGGGCTGCTCGCGCTTCCAGCCCCGATTTGGGTCCTTTCCATTGGAACGTGATCCCACAAAAGTCCTATTGCCACCCGTTAGGGAGCGGGGCTAGCATGCGTGCGAGAGTCTCGCACACATGCCCCTACCTGACGTGGAGCTTGTGCCGACTCGGGGATAGGCCGGCGATGCGCCGCTCGCTCTGACAGGGGGCAGGCAGATGCCAGCGCCGTGTAGTAAAGTAAGGAGAAACCGCGCATGACTCGTAAGCTCGTCGCTGCCCTGGGCGTGTCGGCGGCGCTGGTGGGCGTCACCACCATCGGCGCCAGGGCCACGGCCATCCCTCCGCCGACCACGCCGCCGCAAAACGTGGCCGCGCTCAACCCGCAGGTGGTGCTGACCGACATCAACGGTACGGTGACGGCGCAGAGTGCATCGTTGCAGCGCCTGATCGTGGTCGGGCAGGACCTAGACCAGCGTCCCTTCGTGGCCGCGAACACGATCTATGCCGTCATCAATACCGCCAACCACACCATGCTTTCGCGGCGCAACACCAACGGCACCATCGACAACACGGCGATCGACGAACAGCGCGGCGTGGCCTACCTGACCGTGGCCACCGTCCCCACCCGCCTCAGCGGCGCCGGGACGACCTATCACATCGACCTGTGGACGGTCAGCCTGCGCACGGGCAAGCTGCTCTCGGACCGCCTCTTCTACGAGGGCGAGGCGGAGACGATCAACGCTATCGGCGTCGACGCCCCCACCGGCCACGTCTTCGTGGCCTCGACGCGCCCCGGCAGCGGGACCTATGAGCTGACCATGATCGATCCCAGCGATATGTCCCTGCACATCCAGAGCCTCGACGGCCCCCCGCAGAACGTGTTCGTGGATAGCGCGCGCCATCGCGTGGTGGTGACCCTGTCAGTGGGCATCGCCGCCACGACCAGCCAGTTCGACGGGTACGACACACGGACCGAAAGGCACGACTGGTCGCACCTCTTCCAGTACATCCTGTCCAGCTACTCCAACTTCGCCCAGGTCTATAACCCGCGCACGCAGCAGATCTGGTCGGTCGCGCCGGGTGGCCTGGTCACCGTGGTGGACGCGGCGACCGGGCACATCGCGCGGCAGATCCAGATGGGCTATACGCGCCCCGACGCCTGGAGTCAGGTCGGCTTTGCCCTGGATACGGACCGCAACGTGGGCTACGCCCAGTGGGCCGGCGCCCCCGATTGCTTCATCGACCAGGCGAACGAAAGGGCCGCCATCCGCGCGACGATGATCGACTATGCCGGCTATCCATGCGGCGTCGCGGCCTCCACGCTGATCGCCGTCGACGAGGCCACGGGGTACGTCGTGACCGCCGACGGCCAGGCGCTGCATGTGTTCAATAGCAGGGCGCACCTGATCCGCACCGTCGGCTTGCTCGACTCCAAGGGCCAGCCCTCGTCGTGGTTCACGTGGGCCACGCTGCAGAACGGCTCGCACATGACGGTCATCTTTAGCAGCGACGTCGCGCACCAGAACGAGGCGACCGGCGCTGTTACCACCGGCGCCATCGTGTTCGTGCCCATCTCGTAGGCGCCGCCAACACCGTCATGCCCTCTCTCAAGCCGAGGAGGCCCTCCGTCGTGACGGAGGGCCTCCTCGGCTTGAGTCATCTACGACCTGGACGGTCGAGGGGAAAACCGTGAGTGCCTGGCTCCTCAGCTTTTGGCGCCTCCCGGTCGGGGACCGCCGCTGGCCCCCGCCGTCCGCCCCACGCCCAGTTGAGTCGCGCGGCGCGGCGCGGGAGGACAGGACCGTGACGACCGCCGTCGCCGATAGCCCAACGCGCTCCATGGAACACGAGCAGGCGCGAGGGCACGTCCCACGCCTCGGGCGGGGCCGGTGGCGGGACGTGTGGCCTCGCGCCTGGGGACACGATGGGCTGGCGTTGTACGGCGCGCTGGGGCTGACCCTCTGCGGGCTCGTGCTGCGGCTGTGCTTCCTGTTCCAGCCGATGCGCTACGACGAGGCGACCACGTACCTGGCCTTCGCGTCGAAGGGTTTGGCCACCATCCTGGTCAGCTACACCGCTCCCAACAACCACGTCCTGCACACGATCCTGGTCCACTACGCCTGCGCGCTGCTCGGCCCCTATCCCTGGGTCATCCGGCTGCCCGCCCTCGTAGCCGGGACGCTGCTGATCCCGGCGACCTACCTGGTGGCCAGGCTGTTCTATGACGCTCGTGTCGCCCTGCTGAGCGCGGCCCTCGTCGCCTCGTCGTCCGCGCTGGTGCTGTACTCGACCAACGCGCGCGGCTATACCATGGTGTCTCTGATCTTCCTGGCCCTGCTGGCTCTGGCCTGGCGCCTACGGGAGCATCGGAGCAGGCGCGGGTGGCAGGCGTTCGTCCTGCTCTCCGCCGCCGGGTTCTTCACCGTCCCCGTGATGCTCTATCCGTTCGGGGTCGTGGTGCTGTGGCTGATCCTGTCGGCGGCGCTGGGCGATGTGCGCGTCCCGAAGGCTCACCTCCTCAAGGACCTGCTGAAAGCGGTGGTGGGCGTCGCGGCCCTGACGGCGACGTTGTACGCGCCGATCGTCGCCTTCGACGGCCTCAAGGCGCTGGTCGCAAACGACTACGTCCAGGCGCGGGGCTGGCCGGCGTTTCTCGCCGCGCTGGCCGGGCTGTGGGCCTTCGTGGGCGCGCAGTGGGATCAGGAGTATCCGGCGGCGATCCGCCTCGTCCTGCTGGTCGGCCTGGCCACCGGGGTCGGGCTGCATCGCCGCGTCGGGGCCACGAGGGCGCCGCTGCCCCTGGCTGTGGTCGGGTGGTGCGTCCCGCTGCTCCTCTTGAGCGGGCGCGTGGCGTTCCCGCGCGTCTACCTGTTCCTGCTGCCCGTGGGCGCGATGGTGGCCGCCGCAGGGCTCGTGGCCCTCGCCGATCTGGCGCTGCATGGAGCGCAACGGTTTGCTCCGCTGCACGCCTCAACCGGCCGCGGCCAGCGCGGATTGCGGCGCTACCCGGCAAATCAGCCCTCGACGTCCGCGGACCTGCCGGCCAGGCCGGGCGGCCAGAGGGCCGGCGACGCTCCGCTAAACGGGGCTGCTACAACACGGGCGCGGCGCTCCGGGCGCGGGCTGAGGGTTGTCGTCGCGCTGGCCCTGGCGGTCGCGGTCGTCAAGGGCGTCGACGACGTTCAGCGTCAGACGGCGTACTCGTCCAACGACACGGGGACGCTGCGGGACGCCGCGGCCATCACGGCGGACCTCAAACCGTCGTTGCGGCTGGGGGACGCCGTGGTCAACCAGTTGCCGTCGGACGCGCCGCTGGCCTACTACTTCCTCCGCTCCGGCATCCCGCTCTCGTACGTCTATGCCGTTCCGCGCCATGCCCCTCGCCTCTTCGCGGTGGTGAGCCTGGCGGAGGGGCAGACGCTGCGGGGCGTCTTGCGGGCCGAGCGGATCGCCACGCGGGCCTACACCCTCCCGCGGCTGCTGCGACGCTACCGCTACGCCGACGTGTACGACATGCGGCGCGTCATCAGATAGGGAGCCCCTCATCCCTGAGTCCCGCATAGCGACGGATACTCCTACCAGGGTTATATTAGCCGCGAGCCAACTGGCACGTCAGGTATAGCGGCGCTGTCGTGGGAGCCGTGGCGCGTCGTACATGGTATACTTGTCGTATTAGTGTTACGAGAAGAGGGGATGCCATGATAGCAGGGCGAATTCGTAAGGCGGGGAACAGTTACATTGTCACCATTCCGCCCAAGGAGATGGAAACGCGCGGCCTCCACGAAGGGCAACTGGTGGGTTTCGATCCGGTGCCGGTCGAGTTGCGGCCGGCGGCCCCGCCGCGGCTAGCTCCGGAAGAAGAGGCGGATCTTAGCGGCGACGTGGCGCATGAGCAGGTCAGGCGGGAGTGGGACGAGCGCCTGGCACGCGACATCGCCGCACATGTCGTGACTCAGGCGGAGTTGGACGAGGCGCGAACGGAGCTTGAGCAGGGCGCGCCATGGGCGCAATCCCTGTAGTCTGGTCCCGGCGCGCCTTGCGCGATAGGGACCGCATCCACAGCTATATCGCTACGCATAGTTCCCCCGCGCGCGCCTACACTGTCATCCGAGCCATCGTCGAGCGCGCGGACTGGCTCGCCGACAACCCGGATGGCGGCAAGGAGATCGCGCCGATGCGGCGCGAGTTGGTCCTGTCGAGCGTCCCCTATGTGATCGAGTACGAGCGACGGCCCGACCGCATTCGGCTCCTGTATATCTGGCATCACTCACAGGATCGACAGGCCAGGCGGCGCTGATGTGATCGACGGCCACGTACGTCTCGACATGCCCGAATCCGGCAGGAGAGCCGTTGCGGTACGCTCGGCCATCAACGTTAAGGGAGGATAGAGGATGAGCGCACAGGTGATGGTCACACTACCGGATGATACCTATCGTCGCGTGGAATATCTGGCGTGACTCACGAATCGGGACATTGCCGACATCCTGGCCGAGACAATCGACCGCTCGCTGCATCCGCTGGGCGCTCCGCCCCGCCTGGTCAGCCTATCGCGGACCTCCCCAACGTCGATGTGCTAGCCCTGGACGATGCACAGATGGATTCCGCTCAGGAGCAACGCTTGAGTCTGTTGCTGGAGAAGCAGCAGGCCGGACATCTGGCGGACGAAGAACGGGGCGACCTTCTTGCGTTGATGCAGGTGTACCAGGACGGCTTGTTACGCAAAGCGCAAGCCCTGAACGAGGCCGTGCGCCGTGGCCTCCGGCCACCGCTCGTCCCGTGAGCGTATCCGATCTGGACTAGGCCGGAACCAACAGCCTTGCCTCCACCTCGTCCCCTGGCCGCGCCAACGTCATCGTCGCGACAAGCCGGTCGAGGCCCGTCACGAGGTCGCGGGCGCAGGTGACGTCGAGCAGCGCGCGCAGGCGATCGACGGCGGCGCGGGAGCGGTAGACGTCGCCCTGGCGCGCGGACGTGAAGGTGTAGGGCAGCGGCCGCCCCGTGACGCGCTCGATCGCCGCGACGACGTCGAGCAGCGAGGATTCGCGTCCCGTGCCGACGTTGGCTACGTGGTGGCCGCACAACGGTCGGGTTGCGGCGGCGAGGTTGGCGCGCGCGACGTCGCCGACGAAGACGAAGTCGCGCGTCTGCGTGCCGTCGCCGCTGATGGTGACAGGCCGGCGGGCGAGGGCAGCCTCGACAAAGCGGGCGATCACGCCGCTGTAGGGCGAGGCGGGGTCCTGGCGCGGCCCGAAGACGTTGAAGTAGCGCAGAGCCACCGTCTCCAGGCCGTAGAGGTCGCTGTAGAGGTGGGCGTAGTCCTCGCCGACCCGCTTGTGCAGGCCGTAGGGCGAGAGGGGTGCGGCCGGCAGGTCCTCGCGCAGGGGAACCTGGTCGTTGGCGCCATAAATGGCGGCCGAGCTAGCCAGCACCACGCGCCGCACGCCATTGGCGCGCGCGGCCTCCAGCACGGCCAGCGTGCCGCGCGTGTTGTCGTCGTGGCTGCGCAGGGCGCGGCGCAAGGACAGCGGCACGGAGACGCAGGCGGCGAGGTGGATGATGGCGTCGGGCCGGAAGCGGCGCACGGCGCGCTGCAGGGCGATGGGCGCGCGGATGTCCCCGCGCACCACCGCGATGGCGTCGGCGACCGCGTCGAGGTAGGCCAGGCGGCCGGTCACGAACGAGTCGTAGACGAGCACGTCGTGGCCGGCCGCGACGAGCGCCTCGACCGTCCACGACCCGATAAACCCGGCCCCGCCGGTGACGAAGATGCGCATTAGCGTGTGTACTCCATACGGGACAAGAGGGGTTCGCGACCGCAGTCGCGGACCCTATCCTGCTCCCCTCTCCCGCGGCAGGGAGAGGGGTAGGGGGTGAGGGTCTCTCAGGCCGCGTGGGTGACGCGCTGGACGGCGCGGTACCAGTCGACGGTGCGACGCAGCCCATCGGCGAAGCCCGTTGTGCTGCGGAAGCCAAACAGGTCCGCGGCGCGGGTGTGGTCGAGCTTGCGGCGCGGCTGGCCGTTGGGCTTGGTCGTGTCCCAGCGGATCTCGCCGGCGAACCCCGTGGCGCGGGCGATCTCGCCCACCAGCGCCCGGATAGTGATCTCCTCCCCCGCGCCCAGGTTGACGGGCTCGGCGCCATCGTAGCGCTCGGCCGCCAGCAGGATGCCCTCGGCCGCGTCCGCCACGTAGAGGAACTCGCGCGAGGCGCTGCCGTCGCCCCACACCTCTATGTGGCGCTCGCCGCGCTCCCGCGCCTCGACGCACTTCTTGATCAAGGCGGGGATGACGTGTGAGGAGGCGGGGTCGAAGTTGTCGCGCGGTCCGTACAGGTTGGTCGGGAGCACGTAGATGCCGTTGAAGCCATACTGCTGGCGGTAGGCCTGCTGCTGCACCAGCAGCGCCTTCTTGGCGATGCCGTACGGCGCGTTGGTCTCCTCGGGGTAGCCCTCCCAGAGGTCGTCCTCGCGGAAGGGGACGGGCGTGTACTTGGGGTAGGCGCAGACGGTGCCGACGGTGACGAACTTAGCGATGTCCGCGCGGCGCGCCTCGTCGATCAGCTGCGCGCCCATGATCAGGTTGTCGTAGAAGAACTCGCCGGGCCGCTCACGGTTGGCGCCGATCCCGCCCACGACAGCGGCGAGGTGGATCACCACGTCGGGCCGCGTGGCGGCAAAGAGGTCGGCGACCGTTCGCCCGTCGCGCAGGTCGCAGTTTGCACGGCGTGGGACGACGATCTGGCGACAGCCGCGCGCCCGCAGCCCCTCGACCACGTACGACCCCAGGAACCCTGCCCCACCGGTCACGACGACCGTTTTCCCGCTCCAGTATGACATGACGTCCCCCCAGCCCCCTCACTTCAACCGAGCCCGCGCTCTCCGCGTGCAATCGGTTGGATTGACGCGACGCGCGCTCCCCTGGCGAGGTAGACACCGGCCGCGCCTGCCTCATGTGCACCACTATAGACGGTGCGAGGGCAGGCCGCACTAGCCTGAACGGGCTATGGCCCTCACCCCCGGCCCATGCGGATTGGTCTCTCGGCTCCGCGGAGCCGACTGCCCAACCGGCTCTCCCTGGGCGCGGGAGAGGGGAGCAGGACGTACCGGTGCGCGGGAGAGGGATTGAGGGGGTGAGGGCGTTCCCCCTCGCCCCTTGAGGGAGAGGGGGTTGGGGGGTGAGGGGTAGTGGTCGTCGCACCTATGCCGTGGAGACGCTATAATCGTGCGGGATAGTGATAGTGGACACGCTTGTCCACGTGTGACGCGTTAGTTGTCGAGAGGGAGCACACCGCATGTCTGCCGCGACCACGTTCCGGGCGGCCCTGGGGGCTGCCGCCATCTTCTTGATCGTCGGGCTGGCCGCGATCGCCAACCACTTCATCCAGGGCAACCACCCCGTTTTTGGCCTCAGAGTGGGTGGGGTGCTGGTGCTGATCGGGCTCGCCCTGGCGATCTACGCTAACTATAACCGGCCTACCAGCCGGATCTAGCCGTTAGTTATTAGCCATTAGCCATTAGTTATTAGCCATTAGCCTTTGGCAGCTGCCGGTTCAGATGGGCACGACGCGGCGGGTGCGGCTAGCCCTAATGACAAACTAATAGCTAATGGCTAATGGCTAATGGCTAACAGCTCTACGACACCGAGACGACGCGCAGCAGGCGGTCGCCTGCCGGGAGCGGCACGCCGATCTGGTCGCCGACGCGGTGGCCAAGCAGGGCCTTGCCGACCGGCGAGACGATGGAAATACGGCCCTCGACGGCGTTGGCCTCGTGCGGGTCGACCAACTGGAATGACTCGTGCTCGTCGTCCTCGGCGACCTCGACGCGGCTCCCCAGCGCGATGACTCCGCCGGTCACCGGTGAAATCTCGCGGGCCGAGGCCAGCAACCGCTCGAGCTCGGTGGCGCGGCGCTCCAGGCGGCGCTGCTCCTCCTGCAATTCCAGCAGTCCGGCATCCTCGTCGCGCGTCGCGGGGTCTTCGCGCGCGTCGGCCAGACGCGCGGCCAGGGCTGGTAGGCGCTCGTCGTTGAGTTGGCGCAGCTCGTGCTCCAGGTCGGCGCGGCCCGCAGGGGTTAGGGCAATCGTATCGGTGTAGTCACTTGAATTCATCAACATCATATCCTCAAACATAGGGCAGCAGGGTCAAGGCTTGCATAAGGGTTAAGGCTTGCATACTATACCGCATGGTCATCAGCTGTGCAAGGGGATTCTCTCGATTTCTCGATTGGGTCCGCCCCGCGATTGTGATCGTGTGTGCTGGCAGCCTGACCTTAAAAGGTCATGGCAGATTGTCATGTCCCTGCGGGACGCCCCCACGGATGAAAATCGGCAATGTACACAGCAGGGACGGACCTTAAAAGGTCGGCGTGCGAGCCCTGCGCGTGCAATGCGATTGCCGGGTGACGAGCCCGCCTAGACCCTTCAGGGTCCGTGCCCTGCCATGACCATTTATGGTCAGGCCGCGTCTCACAACATGCCGTTTGCCTGTAAAGCCGCCTCCTTAGACGCCTTGTTTAGGCAAGAGGTGATCCCGAAGGAGAGAAGGAGAGAGCGATGCCGTTCCCTGAGTTGTCCGTGAGCCGATGTCTGGAGTTGCTGGAGCCGCCCGGCGGCCCGGTGCGCATGGTACTCGACACCGATACGTACAACGAGATCGACGACCAGTTCGCTCTCACCTACGCCCTGCTCTCGCCCGAGCGCGTCAGGCTGGAGGCCGTCTATGCCGCGCCGTTCCAGAACGGGCTCGCGAGCACCCCCGCGCAGGGGATGAGCCGGAGCTACGACGAGATCGTCCGGTTGCTCACGCTCCTGGGCCGCTCACCCGAGGGCGTCGCCTATACGGGCGCGACCGCCTGGATGGACGGTCCCGAGCAGCCCGTGCAGAGTCCCGCCGCCGACGACCTGATCGCGCGGGCGCTGGCCGACCGCCCCGACCCGCTCTACGTGGTCGCGATCGCGGCGCCGACTAACGTGGCCTCTGCACTCCTGATAGCGCCGGAGATCGCCGCGCGCATCGTGGCGGTCTGGCTGGGCGGCAACGCCGGCTACTGGCCCACGGCCGCGGAGTTCAACCTCGACCAGGACCTGCACGCCTCGCGCGTGCTGTTCGACGCGGGCGTCCCGCTGGTGCACGTGCCCTGCCTGCCCGTGGCCGATCACCTGATCACGACGCTGCCGGAGATCGAGCGCTTCGTCAAGGGGCGCGGCCCCATCGGCGACTACCTGCACGAGGTCTACGCGGCCTGCGAGGCCGACCACTTTGGGCGTTCACGCGTCATCTGGGACCTCGGGCCCGTGGCCTGGCTGGTCAACCCCGCCTGGGCCGACAGCGCGCTGGTACACAGCCCCATCCTGACCGCCCAGCGCACCTGGAGCCACGACCCGCACCGCCACCTCATCCGCGAAGTGCGGTCCGTCCAGCGCGACATGGTCTTCGGCGACCTGTTCCGCAAGCTGGAGAACGCCGCCGGGTCCTGATGGCCCTGGCGGGGCGATCATGGGGCGTCCCGGAGGGACAACGCGCTGATGGACGGCGCCTGAGTGTCGTTCCCCTCGCGGCCCATCCGCGTGGGAGACGTGTCACATCGGGGACGGCCTGTTTCGTCATAGAGACGGAGCATGTTGACGACGAGAGGCGAGGTTATGTCTGAGGTCGAGGTTTTCATGGCGCACCGGCTGCTCCTCTTCGGATTGGCGTACCGCATGCTCGGCAGCGTCATGGATGCGGAGGACATCGTGCAAGAGGCCTTCCTGCGCTGGCAACAGGTCGCGAGCGCCACCGTGGAGACGCCCCGGTCATACCTCACTACCGTGGTGGCGCGCCTGTGCATCGACCACCTGCGCTCGGCGCGCGTCCGGCGCGAGCAGTACGTCGGGCCGTGGCTGCCGGAGCCGCTGGTCGGCGGCTGTCCGTGGCCGTGATAAAGTCCCCAGTAGTGGCCAAGAAAAGTCCCCACCCCTCAAGTGAGTGAGCTTGCCAGCGTCCCCCCGATTGGTGATGGTGAAGGTGCCAACCTGAACCATGCCGC
>JAABUQ010007810.1_pt1 | contig 15285 bp, 17 predicted proteins | sample 5560001 | NCBI WGS metagenome assembly JAABUQ01 (sample SAMN10711888, study PRJNA513371) | rock metagenome | isolation source: Antarctica rocks | place: Antarctica: Victoria Land, Finger Mt nord | collected 2015-12-18 | reverse complement strand
GCTGAGTACACGGCCTACGCGAGTGAGGCCGTGGACATGGGGCGCGGACTCGCCGAGCATCTTACGGTCATGGGCCTGTCGGTCAGTGGCGTCCTGGCAGCGTGGTGTGCGCAGACGCGCGCGGACGTCGACCTGGCGATGCCAATTGCACCGGCATTCGCGCCATACGGCGTTGGGCCGCAGTTGGTGCCAGCCTTGACCCGGACGCTGCGGCTGTTGCCCAACCTGTTCGTGCCATGGGACGTTCGGAACCGCGGGTCCAGTGCACCCGGATGCGGATACCCGCGTTTCTCCACCCGCGCTATGGCGGAGTCATTCCGCCTGGGCCTGGGGGTGATCAAGGCCGCTACCCAACATCCGCCCGCCGCGGGCTCCATCCTGATAGTGACCAACGCTCGCGACATGGCCGTCAACAACGCTGCCACGAGCTCGGTCGTAGCACAGTGGCGGAAGCATGCCAGCCCCAAGGTCCGCGAGTACACGTTCGGTTCCGAGCTTGGCAGCCTGCACGACATCATCGGTCCGTATCAGCCCGAGGCTCGCGTGGAGTACGTCTACCCGATCCTGTTCGACCTCGTCGACTCGAGTGCCTGACCTTCTGGGATTCTTACAGCTACTGGTTTAGAGCGTCCCGGCGAGCTCCTTCGACAACAGACCCCCGTCGCGGACGTTGGTGTAGACGTCCGCGGCGCCCAGGAGCATGCGGCCTGGTAGGCCCAGGTCTTCGAAGCAGCGGGCGATCTCTTCCATCTCACCGATCCAGCGGTAGGCCTTGGGCGGCATCGTCGGCAGGGACCGCTCGACGAACTGTCGGACGGCGGTCAGGCTGGCGCCTTCGTTCTGCTCCTGTCGGAGTGTGTCTTCGACTCCGAGCAGACGGCCGGCAACCAATAACTCCGCCCCGAGCGCTTGCAGGCCCTTGGTCATCGCCGCGTAACACATCTTGAGCCCGGAGGCCTGGCCAACGTCGCCGCTGAGCACTCGCACGTCGAGGCCAAACTTGGCCAACGCCTGGAATTCGCCGGCACCAGCGCCGGAGGCGAAGATCCGGTTGCCGGGTCGGGTCGGCGGCGGGCCGATGATGCCTGCATCCACGAAGCGAGCGCCCGCGGCAAGCACCGTCCGGGCAATCCCCTGGACCGTGCTGGGCGCCACCGCGTTGCAGTCGGCATACAGCAGGTCCGCTGCAGTCGCCCGAACGGCCGCCCCAACCTGGTCCGCGACCGCGCACGCGGTCGACGGTGGCACGATCGACAACAGCACGTCCGACTGCTCAACCAATGCCGCCAGGTCGGGCACCTCCTCGAAGCCAGCCGCCACTGCTCGATCGCGCGAGCCGGCGCCACGCCCAGCCAAACAGGTCAGCACCCGCAGCCCGTGCTGATGCAGGACCGTGCCGACGCCGCTGCCCATCTCGCCCGGGCTCAAGATGCCTACAGTGCTGATCGTGCTGGGGGCCATCATCACAGCGTACTGACGCCCAGCGTGGGCTGGCGAATCAGCCGGCGAGCCGTTCGATAATGGCGGCGTTGGCCATGCCGCCGCCCTCGCAGATGGCGGTCAGGGCGTACCGGCCCTCGCGCCGCTCGAGCTCGTTGAGCGCGGTCAGGATGAGCCGCGTCCCGCTCGCGCCAAGCGGATGGCCCAGCGCGATCGCACCACCGTTGACGTTCAACCGACCGATGCCGACCCCGAGCTCCTCCTGCCAGGCCAGACAGACTGGCGCAAATGCCTCGTTCACCTCGAACAAGTCAATGTCCTCGACGGACACGCCCGTTCGTTGAAGCACCTTGCGTGTGGCTGGGATCGGACCGGTCAGCATCATGACCGGATCCGAGCCCACCTGCGAGAAGCCCACAAATCGGCCTCGCGGACGTATCCCAAGCTCCTCGGCCTTCTCGCGCGACGCGATCAGCACCGCGCCGGCACCATCTGAGATCTGGCTGGAGTTGCCGGCCGTCAAGAGCTCCAATCCTTCGAAAGCGGGTTTCAAGCCGGCCAGTTTTTCGGAGGTCGTGTCGGCGCGAATGCCCTGGTCGGTACCGATCGGGCCGCCGTCCGACGGGACGGGCAGGATCTCCCGGGCAAGCCAGCCTCTGGCGGTGGCGTTGGCGGCGCGTTCGTGGCTGCGCGAGCTGAACTCGTCCAGGGCTCCGCGTGACAGGCCCCACTTCCGCGCGATCATCTCGGCGCCGACGGCCTGGTTGAACTCCTGGACCGCGTACCGCTCGCGAATGGCCGGGGTCATCGGAGTACGCTCCGCGGAGATCACGTTCGACCCGAGCGGGACACGGCTCATGTTTTCGACGCCGCACGCGACCACCAGGTCATAGCCGCCAGCCATGACGCCTTGCGCCGCGAACTGAATCGCCTGCAGGCCAGACCCGCACTGACGGTCGACCGTGGTGGCCGGCGTAGACTCGGGCAAACCGGCGTCGAGCCACGCCTGCCGGGTGACGTTCAGTGCCTGCTCGCCCACCTGGCCGACACAGCCGCCAATGGCGTCCTCCACCAGCGCCGGATCCACCCCCGTGCGCTCGATCAATCCCTTCAGCGTGAAGCTCAACATTTCAACCGGATGCCAGGTGCTGAATTGGCCGTTCCGTTTGCCGAAAGGCGTTCGCACGCCCCCCAGGATGACCGCTTCACGCGGGCCGGTGGTGCCATTGCCGTTCATCGTGTCCGCTCCTCCCGCTCGTTCGACAGCGCTCTTACCCTAGCTGAATGACTGCGAACGTGGCTCCCTGTGGATCGGTGATCACTGCCATCCGACCTTGCGGGATGTCCATGGCGGGCATCATCAGCCTGGCGCCGAGCTCTTGCGCGCGTTTCACCGTGTCGTCAGTGTTGGCGACCGCAAAATACACCAGCCAGTGCGGCGGCACCTGAGCCGGGATCTGCGGATTCATCACCATACCGCCGCCGATGCTCCTGCCGTCGATTTGCCACTCGATGTACTCGCCCTCGGGCATCGGGTTGGACTTGGCCGTCCACGGAAAAACCTTGGTGTAAAACGCTTTCGCTGCCGGCATGTCGCGGGTCGACAGCTCGTTCCACGAGAGGCTAACTGGTGTGTTGACCAGCTCGGCGCCCGTCATCTTGTCCGGCTGCCACACCCCGAACGCCGCTCCCGTGGGATCGCCGAACACGGCCATGGTGCCCTGATCCATAACCTGCATTGGCGGGACGATGACCTGACCGCCGGCCTCGGTCACCTTTCGCGCGGTGTCCTCCGCGCTCGCCGTGGCAATGTAGGTTGACCAGGCCGTCGGCTGCTGCGGGCTCATCAGCGGTGAGGCGGCCGCTACGCTCTTGCCGTCCTGGCGGAGCATGGTGTAGTGGCCCATCTGCTTGCCCATGTCTTCGGCCTGCCAGCCGAACAAACCTGCGTAGAAGCGGACGGCGGCCTGGAGATCAGATGTGCCCAGATCGACCCACAGCGGGGTACCGGGCGCGTACGTCGGCTTGCTCTGGGTCGCGCTCTTGCTGTCAGTCACAACGAGTTTCTCCTTGACTAATTTAGATACGTTCCCATTGCCACGGTACGCCAAGCGCTGTGGCAAGCCAAGCTGTGCCGGCGGCCGGAGTGACGAGGTTGTAATGCAAGCTGACTCGACACCTCGACTCTTAACAGGCATTGTGTCGACGGCACCCCCATGGCCCGCCCACACCTGGTGCAGCTTCCGCTGCCGACGCTTGCCCCGCTGGCGTATCCGCGCGCCTCAGACGGACTCGTGCATCAGTGCGCATGGTGTCGGCGCGTGCTCGATCGCGCTGGACGGTTTCGGATCTGGGCTCAGGCGCTCCAGGGCGAGGTCAGCCATGGGCTGTGTTCGAACTGCGCCCCGCTGCTGCGCCCGGTGGGTTAGGCGAACGGCAGCACAAGCTGGCCTGTAGTCGGCAGGCGGTCCGAGACGAAGATTCGGCCTTCGTCGGCATCCATTCGAGTGATGCGCACCTCGATCTCGTCGTCCAGCCGTTGCCGGCCACGCGCGCCAGACAATACGGCATCCAGTCCGAGCACTTCGACCCGCACGCCCCGTTCGGTGCGACCTATGAGGGTGCCGAAGACCGGCCGGCGGGCGAGCATGGCTGTCTGCAAACGCCGCCAGGCTAACGTGGCCGCGACCGGTTCGAGGCGTATGCGCCAGCCGGTGAGCGACGAGGCCAGCACGCTATTCAGCCCACGCCAACCGCCGATGCCGCGCAAGTCGATCTCGCCCAGGAGCACGCGCGCGTGGCTGATGCCTGGCACAAGCAGCATTGGCGGGACGTGCCCCAGGCCCAGAGCATCGGCAATATAGGCACTCGGCGAGCGCTGCCAGGCGACGACGTGGATTCGCTCCCCGTCCAGCCCCTGGCGCACGCGGGCCACATGATCGGCACCGAGGCCGAGGACGATGGGCTCCGGAGCGCCAGGTCGGGTACGAATCGCAACCTTGGACAACACGCCAGGGCGCCTGGCAATGGCAACGATGTCGACGTTGCCGGCGTCCGAGGACAACGCGGGCACTTCCTGGCGCAGCAAGTCGCCAACATAGACGCCCGCCAACGAGCGCGCGCCATACGGGTACCGGTCGAGTACATCGAGCCCTTTTGCTTCGTCAAAGCTGGGCAAGCGCTGGGCTTGTGCGTGTATGCATTCAGAGTACGCGCCCCAGAATTCCATACACGTGTTCCGCGCCCGAGTGCTCGACGGGGCCGCGCTCGCAATCGCTACATCGCTCCGCGACACTACTAATAGTGACGTTTCTTTAGAAACGCTTTGGACCTGCCGGCGGGTCTGCCGTGCATCGAGCCGCTCGCACCTATCGGACCGCTATAGAAAGGAGGCTCCTGCCCTGTCTGGAGACACCAGTGTGACTGCAGCAAAGGTGCGCCGTGCCAGGCGTGCCAGCGATACTCTGTGCTCGCGAGAGGTTACTCTGATGCCCGCACGTATTACGATTGAGCAGGCGGCAATCGCCGCGTTTTGCCGACAGTGGGGACTCGTCGAGCTCGCTCTCTTTGGCTCGGTGCTGCGCGACGATTTCCGTGCCGACAGCGACGTGGACGTTCTGGCAACGTTCGCGCCCGGCAGACGGCCATCGCTTGATGATCTGCTGGGGATGCAGGACGAACTTGAAGCGATCTTTGGGCGCAAGGTGGATCTCGTGGAACGCCGTGGCCTCGAGCGTGGCCGCAACTACCTGCTCCGCCAGCACATCCTCACACATTCTGAGCCTATCTATTTCGCATCCCACGTGGCGTGACCCGAAGTATCTGCTCGATATGCTGCTCGCAGCCAATGATGCGCTTAGTAGCCGCCGACTCACGCCACTCCGGGCCCACGACGCGACAACGCCTATTGCGCTCGACCCGCTACGATCCAGGTTCGCGGTGGCCGATGCGACGGGCGTAACAATGTCCGCGCGTCGCTGGGGCCACCTGCTCAAGACGTGGGCTCGGTGGAGGCTAGCATCATGCCCACTATGAACTCGCAGATGCCGGCAGATTTGCGCCCCGAGACCCGTGCAGTGCTTGCCGCCTTGCGCGCCGCGCTACCACTCGTCAAACAACGCCGCGGCGCCGGCGAGGTCCGCGAAAAAGCACCCAACGACATCGTCACCGGCACAGATGTACTTGTGCAGTCGCTGCTCCAAGAAGCGCTGCACGAGCACCACCCCGACATCGCCTTTCTTGGAGAAGAAGGGGCGCCAAACGTGCCGCATAATGCTCGTCGCGTCTGGATGGTTGACCCGATCTGCGGAACGACCAACTATGCGGCCGGCATCCCACTCTTTGCAATCAACGTTGGGCTGGTTGAGGACGGCGTCATAACTGTGTCGGCGGTGGCCGACGGGGGGACCGGTGAGTTGTATGCCGCTGAGCATGGCCGCGGGCGTGGCAGGTAACGTCTTCTGGATTAAGCAAACTCCACGTCAATCCAGCCAACATGCTGATCAGCATAGATCCGGATAACCGCGGCGGGCGGGGTTTGGAAGATTTCCCCACTGCATTCGCGATCGAAGCGCTCCAGCGCCGCCGCTGGGACGTGCGGGCACTCGCTACCACGCTGGCGCTCGTTTATGTGGCCAGCGGGCGTCTCGGTGGTGCGGTATACGCGCCACTCGGCGCAGCGCTCCACTACGTGGCGGGCGTACTTCTCGCAAGGGAGGCCGGAGCAGTTGTCACAGACCAGGCGGGTGCCGATTGGAGGCTCGATAGCCCTATCTGTGTTGTCGCCGCTGCTGCTAGGAACCTTCACACCGACCTGCTAGCCGTGGCCGCCCAGGTGTATGACCGCGCCGTGGGCTGAGAGGAAGGCCAGGCTTACTCATCGGCGTTCGACGACTTGCCCGCTCACTGCGAGCTCATACTGAGCCATCGCATACCAACGGGCAATGGCCGACTCTATCCGACGCGAGACCGCCATGCTGGAGGCAAGCGCGTAACGCGCGACGGAAGGCGGAGACGTATCTAGCCTGGTACAGAAGCAGCGAGGATGAGGAACAGAGGAATGCGCGAACGTCTGCGGAACTCCTCGGGAGAAGCGAACAGGTCCGCGCGAGGTCGAGCCTCGCGGAGGGCGTCCAGACGAAAGCCAGATTGCTGTAGCAGTCCAAGGTAGTCTTCGACGGTGCGGTGGTACTTCACCACGCGCGATCCCAGCCATGACGTCTCCCGCCGGCCGGCGTGGAAGTAGTCGTCGACAAGCCAGCTCCCGCGCGGACCGGACTGATCCCAACCGCGGTCGCACGAGGTGATGACGGGGTGCTCAACCGAGAAGACCAGCCGACCACCCTCGCACAACGACGGCAGGACACGCCTCAGGACGCCCGCCAGATCCTCGACATAATGGAGCGCCAACCGCGAAAGAACAAGATCGAGACTGCCTGGTTCGGCTACGAACGCTTCGATGTTCCCGTGCAGGGCCACACCACGGGTACCTTGCAGGCTGCGCCAAGCGGCCCGAACCATATTGTGCGAGGCATCCACGGCCCGTGTAGCTTTGGCATCCGCGGTCCAAAAGGCGGCGTCCCAATGCTGCGTCGCCGCACCCCAGGTCGAGGATCCGCAAGTCGTGCACCGCTCCAATGAGCTCCAACAGGGTTGGCTCCTCGAGGAGATCGTTAGGATTGGTTGGGCTCAGGCGATGGTTGCGATAGATCTGGAATACAGCCTCCTGATCGTAGAACGCACCACCTTCGAGCGCGGCTTCGTCACTGGTGCTGCCCATCGTCAACGTAGCGTAGCGCCACGGCCCGACGACGAACAGGTGGCTAGGCGGCTTGGCGTGGGAGGATGTTGCCGCCGTGTGGAGACCGAGCTCGCACCGGCGCCCCACGTTGAGATCTGGGCGCTGCCAGCCAAGTAGATCGTCGCGGCAGCCGAATTGGCGGCGCGTCGTCGACGTGGGTCGCCTGGCTGGCTGAGGCGGCCCTTTTTGGGCTGGACCGGCTTGCGGAACGCGCGAATGCGGCGGCCACGGGTTCGGCGCTAGCTCGACCGTCCGACGACTCTAGAAAGAGCTCGTTCTCGTTCTATGTGTACGGTTCTTGCACCCGAGCAAGACAACATGCTGATCGGGCTCCTGTTCGCCGTGCTGGCGGTCGGTTGCGGCGTGGGGGTGAACCGTGTTTTGCGGGCGCCGCTGAGTCTGGCGCCGGTGACGGGACTGGCGGCGGTGGCCGTCATCGGGGTGGGGTGTGGCGCGATCGGCGCGCCGCCACTACTCGGCACTGGTGGGGTAGTCGCCCTCGCACTGGGCGGAGCTATCAGTGGACTGACGTTACTCCGCCGCGCCTCGCCAAGTGTTTACGCCGGCCGGGGACCACTGCTCGTGCTGACCATGGCTGCCGCGATTCCGGCACTGTTGCTCGGCACGGCGTTCGCTGGAGTGGATACGCCCGTTTCTACCCACGACGGCGCCTTCCACGTCGAAACGATCGACAGCTTGCGCCGAGGCGTGCCCGTCCAGATGTGGTATCCAACTGGATTTCACGCCAGCGCCGCCACGCTGCTGGGCCTCGTACCGTGGCTCGACACCGCCCGCGGGACAACCGAGCTGGCCGCGGGATTGCCCGTGCTCGCGTCGCTGGGGCTCTTCGGCCTGGGTAGAGCTCTCGGACTCCGCCCACTCCAGGCCAGCGTCGGCGGAGTGGTGCTAGCACTCACGTATATCTACCCGTACGACAACCACGTCTGGGGCGGTTGGCCGCTCTCGATGGGCATCGTTCTGCTCCTGGGTCTGTGGGCAGTGGCGGCGCGCTGGATCACTCAACCCAGCTCGAGGCTGGCCGCCCTGGGAGGACTGCTGGCCGGTGCGATCGTGCTTACCCATGGAACGGAGGTGTACAGCGCGCTCGTCGGCCTGGCGATCATTGCCGCCCTCGGGTGGCGCCGCATCCAGCCGTTGCGACTCGCGCGCCATCTGCCACTGGCTGTCGCCTGCGCCTTGTTGTGCGCTGCGCCCTACCTCACCGCCCTGTTCGCCTGGACCAGTGCTGGTGGCGCAAGCTCCGCTGGCCTGGCCGCCCTTGAGGACATCGTGGCTCACCCGAACACTGGCGCTGACGGTGATTGGCTGGAGTTCGTGCTCGGCATGACCGGAGCTGCGTCGTTGACCGACCTGCCGTTGCGGGCCGTGCTGCTTTGCATCGGCGTCCGCGGCCGACACATGCAGGTGGTTGTTGCCGCGTGGGCAGCGTTCGGCGCCCTGCTGTTCGCGGCGGTGTTTGTCGACCTGCCCGCAGTCCACTGGCTGTTTGCGGTGACCTTTCCCTGGCTGGTCCGACATCGCCCGCCCCAGATGGTCGTGGTGTTCGCCAGCCTGCTCGTGGCCAGCGGCGTGGCGACAACCGTCGGCTGGATGTGGTCTCTGCGGACGCGCCTGGCACCGCATCCCGGAGCCTGGCGACGCCTGGCGGTTGCGAGCGCAGTCCTGCTTGGCTTCTTTGCCGAGGGCAGCGCCATCAGCATCTACAAGACCCTGGATCAGGTGATCGCCGAGCAGAACACGTACTCGGCTGACGACCGAGCGGCCATGACCTGGCTGAGGCAACACGCCCGCCCCGGTGAGCTGGTCGTCAACGATCGGGCCGCCGACGCGGGTATCTGGGCGCCGTACAAGGCCGGCCTGGCCATCTTGCTGCCCCGTTCCGCGTCGGGCCAGATTGTCGAGGAGCGCAAACCCATTCTGACTCACGTGCTCGACCTGAGCAGTGCCCCAACTGCTCAGGCGGAGGCTTGCGCACTCCACGTCGGGTACCTCTACTTCGGCGCGGTGCCACTGCCCCTGGACACGCCTCTACTGCCCAACCGAGCAGCACTTGGCCGGGCTGCAGAGCTGGAGGAAGTGTTTTCCTCAGGTGATACGGCTGTGTTCCGGATCCACCTGGACTGCGGCTGAAGCCTTGGCCCTCAGCCGATTTCCAGACTTCCGATCGTGGCTCCAGCCGCGTCCAGCTCGAGGGCACACTTCTGCAGATACTCGTGAGCACGGTGGACCAGATTACGGGTCTGGAACTCGACGACACTGTGCCACTCGCGTTCGGCGAATGCGCGGCGCGTGTCGGCCGGATCGAGCGCATACGAGGTCGAGCACCGCCCGGATGTCACCAGCGGCATCGGCCAGCGCAACCTGGTTGCCAGATGTCAGACTCGCAGCCTGCGCCTCAGACGTGGACAGGGTGATCGGGATCGACCACGGCAGACCATTGCTGAGCCGCATGCGCTCGACGACGGAGTCGTAGTCGGCCTGGTTGAGGAAGCCTTCGAGCGGGCTGAAGGCACCGACGGCGATGAGATCCAGGTCGGCCAGAGCGCGCGGTCCGAGCGTAACGCAAACAGCTGGTCGCGCAGCGCCGTGGCCTGGGCGGGTGTTGCCAGACGATTGATCAGCTGCCCGCCGTGGGGAGCGATCTGCGCGTCAGACGGTGCCAGATAGCCCAGCGATTCCAGCTTGTTCACCACCTTGCGGGCGCTCCCCTCGACCGTTTCGAGATCCGTGTCGACGACGACCTCGGCTGCCAGAGGCTCCTCGTAGGGATCGGAGACGCCAGTGAACTGGGCTATCTCGCCCCGCAGGGCCTTGGCGTACAGGCCCTTGGTGTCACGCTCGACCAGGACGTTGAGCGGGCAGCGCACGAAGACCTCGACGAAGGCCCCGTTCTGCGCCCTGGCCTCGTCCCGCGTTGCGCGGTACGGTGAAATCGCGGCCGTTATGGCCACGCCACCACTGCGGCTCACCAGTCTGGCGACGTAGGCGATGCGGCGAATGTTGGTGTCCCGGTCCTCCCTGGAGAAGCCGAGACCCTTGCTCAGGTTCTCGCGCACTTCGTCGCCGTCGAGGACCTCGACGTGTCGCTGGCGCTCACGCAGAGCGAGCTGTACGGCGCGGGCAAGGGTGCTCTTGCCGGCACCAGAGAGGCCGGTCAACCAGATCGTGAATCCCGGAGGCGTGCTCAACTCGGTTCGCTCCTTGTTGATCGTTCGTGCGACAGGTAGTCGGCGGCGGCCAGGACGAGGGCGCCCATGTGGCCGTGGGCTGGGCGAAATGCGGCATGCAGGCCGTGACGTTCGAGGGCGGCCTCGGCTACGGGGCCCTGGACCCCTACGGCGACGTGTGTGAGCTCTGGCGTGCGGCCATGGGCACGCGCCACGCCGAACAGGTTTTCAACCTGGGCCTGGCTCGTGATGAGCAGGGCGTCCACCTGGTGTTGATCGAGGCGGGCGAGCAGGCGCAGGATCGGCTCGGGATCGACTGGCCGATCCCAGACATACGGCGCCAGCTCGAGGACTTCTGCGCCGCGAGCGCGCAGTGCCCGGCTCAGCTCCGGATTGGGCTCACCATAGAGCTGCACGGCAACGGTCCTGGCGCGCAGATCCACTGGTTCGAGCACGGCCAGCACGTCTGCACTGGTATTCGGCGGTGGCGCGGTCAGGTCGATTCGAACGTGTAGCTTTTTCAGGACCGCTGTCGGCTTCGGGCCTCGGACCACGACGATGGCGCTTGCCAGCTGGCGGCGGAGCTCGTGCTCGCGGCCCATGTGCCGGACAGCCTCGAAGACGGTCGTGGTGCCGACGCCGGTGAGGAAAATCGCCACCCCGAGGTTGGCGTCGCAGACTTGCGCCACGCCGTGTTGCAGCTCCGGCGCGTCGGGACGATGCACCTCGCGCAAACACGGCGCGGCCAGCGGTACGCCGTTGTGGCGCTGGATCAGGTCGGCAAGCTCCGCCGAGCGGCGTCCCTCCAGGAAGGCCACCACCCTACCGTTCAGATCAGCCCTGCCGTTCAGATCAGCCATTCGCCACCCCCACGCCCGCTCCCACCACGTCGAGGAAGGTGGCGAAGTAGGGAACGCCGCGATGGGCAGCCAGCGTGCGCGCCAAGGGTGTGCGGTCTCCGTTTCGTCTAGGTACTTACTACTTGAGATAATCTATTAGTTGAGTAGACCACTCAAAAATACGCCAGCAGGGTCTGCCCGCTGTCAAATGTGAACTATCCCGAGGCGCGCTGCAGCACATTGCCTCACGGCGGCGGCAGCCTGCGCGCTGCTGGCCGAAGGGCAGCGCCACCGAGTCGAGACCCCCTCACCGTGCCACCACCACTCCACCCGCGCGAGAGTCCTCACCGCGCCAGGAATTGAGCCGTCGTGCGCCGCGCCGTCAGCGGGTGGGTGTGGCTCTATCTCGGGGACTCACGGCGAGCTCCCTCGAACCTCAGAGACGGGGCACCAGAAACCCGAATTGCAGCACCCGTGGGTCGGGGCTACTCGCCAGTCTCGTACTTGAACGAGATGTTCAGTCGCGCCCGGTAGCTGGTGATCTTGCCGTTTTCGATGGTGACATCCAGCTTGTCCACCTCCGCCACACGGAGGTCGCGAACGGTCCTGGCCGCTGCTTCCACGGCAACTCTCGCGGCAGCGGCCCACGACTCAGTGCTGGTCCCGATTACCTGGGTCACGCGGTAGACGCTGTCGGGCATGTCGAACCTCTCGCTTGCTGGTGCGCGGGCCCTCTCAGGAGAACCGCCCAGCGACCAGTCTACGCTCTCAGGTGCAAACGCGCTCGATCGACGAGCTAGTCGGGCCGGGCAACGGGAGCGTTCTGAATGGCAGCCGCCTCGGCCTCCGAAAGGTCGGGCGATACTTCCGGGGACAGCCCTGCTCCCGCTTTCGTCGGCAGTGCGCTCGGGTCATCGCTCGGCGACGTCGCGCCGTCACCAGGAACCCGCGATCCCTCCTCGTCGGTCAGCGCCTCAGGGCTCGCGTCGCCGACGCTCCGCTTCGGCTCAGGCGATTCGCCGTCAACCGTCAGCTGTATGTCGTCGCTACGGCTGGTCTTGCTGTCCGGGTTTTCGCGCTGCATACCTTCTGCCTCCTCCAAACTCACTCAGGTTCGTGAGACCGCGACGCTTCTTGAGAACGCCGGCCCCATTGCCAATCGACAGGATGCCGCCACTGCTGCCAATCGAAAGAATGCTGCCGGCGCTGCCAATCGAGAAAATGCTGCCAGCGCTGCCGATGGACAGAATGCTGCCGGCACTGCCGATCGACAGGATGCTGCCCGCGCTGCCCAGGCTGGCAATACTGGCGAAGCTGAACAGGCTGGCGATGCTGAACGCGCTGAAGGCACTGCCTCGGCTGGCGACCCCGAGCTGGCGCAGGTCGACTGAGTGCATGGCTCCGCGTCTATGATCGCACGACTACCGTCTGACGGAAAGCACCGATACTCATCAGGCCCCAACGTTGAGCTCGATCAGAAGCGGGCTCAGCGGCGGCACGGTCGCTTCAAATCGCACCCGACCGTGTTCGATTCGAACGTTGGCACCTCGCGCTGAGAGATCGGCTGAAAGGCCGAGCGTTTCGAGCGGCACATCCACACTCCGCACGACCTGCTGACCCGACAGATTGAACAGTACGATCACCGCGGCCTGGCGCTCGTCGAGCACGTGTGCATGGACGAGCTGGTTGAGGCCCACGAACCTGCCGCGGGCAAAGAACGCCTTCAGGCGCCCATAGTCCGCCATAGCTCGTTTGAGCGCCTGGTACAGCGGCGACGCGGGATCCTTCACCCCGCCGATTCCCAGATGACGGCACGTGGACGCATACCACCAGAAGGCGAGCATCTGATTGTTGTCCTGACCGCAGTGGATGTGCAGGTACAGGGGGATGTCGTACGCAAGGTTGTACTCGTACAGCGAGAGCGCCTTGCCCGACAGCAGGTCCATATACGGATCCCACATGTACTCGAAGCCCCAGTTCTCGTCGAATGAGCCCGGCAGCCCGTGCTGGAAGTACAGCGGATGAAAGTCCTGTAGCCCGCCTGTCACGCGGTCGTGCGCCTCGATCAGCAGGTCCGGATAGCGCTCTTTCACCGCCCGGATGACGGTGAGAATCCCATCCGCGTGCTCCTGCATGGTCAGCGGCACCTGGTGACCATGCTCCGGGTCCCAGCAGGCGGACTCCCGATCGCGATGTGAGCGCACCGGCACAGACGGTGGCACGTAGTTCAGGAAGTCGAACATGAAGAACGTGACTCCGGCGTCTGCCAGACGCAGCAGCCGGTCGATCTTCTGACGCTGCCACGCCGGCGAGGCGGCGCAGATCCGCCCACCGCTGTACAGTCCCGGCCAGACGTCGATCGAGCCGTCCTGGCGGCGCCGATAGATGCGTGGGTCTTCGCCGAAACTCTTGGTGTGCATCATCAGGTGCAACGACGTCTTCAGGCCGAAGCGGTCACGCATCGCCGTGACGAATGCCGGGAGCGGACCCAGGCGCGCCTCGTCCCACACGCTGCTGCCTTCGAACATATCCCACACCGGATCGAAGTACAGCGCTTCAGCGCCGATGTCCTTGGCCAGCGCCGCCTCGGCCATGATCTCGGGCGGCTCCTGCAGGGTCGCATTGTCACCTCCACGCCAGCCGAGGTTGTACAGCTCGTTCCAGTGCACCGGCGGGTCGAAGTTTGGCGGGCAGGTGTGGCCCTTCTGTTTCAGGAAGTCCTTGTAGACGCCATAGCCGGCCGTCCAGTCACCCTCGACCGGGTAGATGCGCGTGGGTCCGAAGTCGATGCTCGTCTCGGGGCCGATGGCGCTGGCCGCCTCCGGTGATGCCTGGTAACGTCCCACGCCGCCGAAGCGCAGGCACAGATTTGCACCCCCCGCCACCCGCGGATTGAAGGTCTGGTAGTACGCGTCCGAGCGTTTGCTCGGCGCCAGGATGAACTCGCCCTCGGCCAGTGAGAACTCGATCTGTTCGCGGTTGTACTTGGCGATGAGGTAGCCCTGATCGCCATCCGTCCACACCCAGGCCTCGGCGCCACGGCCAGGTAGCTGGGCGCCGCTCCAGTTGGCTGGCACAAGGTCGTTGGCGCTGTAGTCGCTGGCGAGATGGTCGACGATCTGGCCCCAGCGCCGGCGGTGGGGCACGGGCACGAGGCGCGACCGATCGGCAGCGTCGAGCCAGGCCTGGCGATCCCGGTCATAGAGCGTCTTCCGGAACGCAAAGCGGATCGAGCGGAGGTCATGCGTATCGCGCCCGAACCGGTGGACCAGGCGGATCTGCTCTTCGAACCAGTCGCCAGCATCAGGCAGACGGAACGCGTGCTCGATGGTCAGGTCGGTCGGCCCCAGCAGCCCGAAGTCGAGCTGTCCGACGAAGCGCACCTCCGCGCCGCCGTCGGGCATGGCTGAGCTGGTCCAGCTGCGCAAGCGGACGCCACGCGCTCGAAGCGGCTCCGCCGTGGTGCTGGAACCAGTATCGCTCCTGGTGTCGGATGAGGTGGGCAGGAAGCCGCCCACGCCGAGCGGCTCCAGCACCAGATCATAGGCGTAGCTCTCGTCAGCCAGCGGCCGGTTTCGGACGCGATCGATGACCGACGACGGGTTGAGCCACGGATCGGTGGCGACTCGGATGGCCCAGCGTTCGCTTTTGAGCTCGACGAAGCCCTGGCCTTCGTTGACGGTAGCGCCGTGGCGGGCACCGGCCATAGACAGCCCCATGCGATCCTCCCAAGCAGCGGTTGCGGTAGAACCACGGAATGGTAGGGCCGGCCGAGGCGGGGGTCAAACTGGCCCGGCGTACTTGCCAGACACGATTGACAACCTTGCCGGCGTGCGCCCACGTTGACAGCGGATTGGTAGCGAGGCACCCTGGTACTACCACGCGCCTGGACTCGCGTCGGGAGCCAGAGGGGATGTGCCATGACGGTATTGGATCGGACTCATTCGCGGCGCCGCTTTTTGCGCCTCCTTGGTGTCGGTGGCGGCGCCGCCGCCGGACTCGGCGTGCTCGCGGCGTG
>JAABUQ010007809.1_pt1 | contig 15285 bp, 18 predicted proteins | sample 5560001 | NCBI WGS metagenome assembly JAABUQ01 (sample SAMN10711888, study PRJNA513371) | rock metagenome | isolation source: Antarctica rocks | place: Antarctica: Victoria Land, Finger Mt nord | collected 2015-12-18 | reverse complement strand
TCGGTGACTGTCGTGCCAAGAGGCACTTTCATCACGATGTCTCCCGCGTTCTTGCCGTGCATGTCCTGGCTGGTGCCCATGCCGCCATTGGGGGCTTCGTAAAGGCGCTGATAGCGGAAGTCCAGCAAGGTAGATAAATTAGAGTCGGCTTCCAGCACAACGTCGCCGCCGCGCCCGCCGTCCCCGCCATTGGGGCCGCCGAACGGAACATACTTCTCGCGGCGAAAAGCCACCGCGCCATTGCCGCCATTGCCTGCCTTCACTTCAATCGTCACTTGATCAACAAACATAGAAAATTACGCTTTCGGCTCCACCATCTTGACCAAGCCAATGCTGCCGAAGAAGAGCAGGGTGAGGGGGATCGCTAGGGCAAGCATCGTGCCGGGATCGTTGGAAGGGGCGACCACCATAGCCACAGTAAACAAGCCCACGGAAATCTGACGCCAGTATTGCACCATAAGTGCGGAAGTGAGTATGCCTACTTTGCCTAAGAACATCAAAAGCACAGGAAGCTGAAAGACAAGCCCAAAGGCCAGCAGCATCTTGACGGCGAAGACAATATAGGTCAGGGGGTTTTGCAGCAAGGAAACGCCGGGCGGGACATAACTCAAAAACCAGCGCACCGCCATCGGCAGCACAAGGTAGGCACAGGAAACGCCCAGCCCAAACAGCACCACCGACATGGGAGCGACAAAGTACACGCCGCGCTTTTCCGAGGGCGTCAAGGCCGGAGCGATAAATCCCCATAGCTCCAATATGATCAGCGGGATGGCAAGCACCAGGCCGCCAATCGTCACGATTTGGAGCATTTGAAAGAAGCCGTCGGTGAAGTGGCTGTACACAAAGCCGCTGGCAGGCAGGCCCGGAGCCGTGGAAGGATGGGAGCCAAGACGCCTGACGGCATCATTGATAGGCGCCGCCAGCGCGGCATACACGGGCTTGTACAGAAAGTACATGACAGTCATGCCGAGGATGCAGTAAATGCAGGCGCGGATAATGCGCGTGCGCAGCTCTGCCAGGTGCTCGGTCAACTCGGCTGTCTTCTCCTCCTGTCCCATATCGTCGGCTGTTTTTAGGCGCAGGGCCATGTACTCTTGTCCATCTCTCTGGTCTGGCCGTTACCCTTGGGCAGTGATGTCTGTTACTTTCAGGTTGGTGGTTGTGCTTTGCGGCACAGCTTGGCCCGGATAACCACCTGACGCTTGGCCCGGATAACCGCCCTGCTGGCTCGGATAACCGCCCTGCTGGCTCGGATAGGCTCCTGCGGAGGGAGTGGGAACATAGCCAGGCGAGGGAGTGGGAGCATAGCGAGTTGGACTGGGAACATAGGCAGGCGGCTGTCCAGCTCCCTGTGGGAGCGAGGTATCCGAGTTGTCGGGCGAAGAATAGCCACCGCCCTGCCCGCCGTAGCCACCTGCGTTGCCGGTGGAAACTCCGGCAAAGCCTAAACTGGCAAGCTGGGTATTATCCACCGTCAGCGTCAGCGTGGTTTCGGTGCGGACGAGACGCCCTGAGTTGTAGGCGAAGTAAACAATGCGCTCGTAGTTCACCGTGGGGATTGTGACAGACCCATTATTGGTGGCTGAACCGCCAGAAGCGCTGCTTGCCCCATACGCGGCCCCAATGCTGGCAGACACAGCGCCAGTGGCGGGGGTAAACGTGATTGGGCCGGTATAGGATTCGCGGATTTTGGCGACAGGGTATCCACTCTGCCACTCAAAGCCTTCCAGTCGGCTTTCTGCGTTGACAGTGGCGGGCTTGATAGAGGCCCAATCCAAAGACACTTCCACAGGTGCTTGCCAGGTATCGCCGACAGCGACACGCCGCGCAGATAAAACAGGAATGGAAAACCCGTAATGGCTGCCCAAGCTGAGCGGAGCCATGCTGCCCAGGACGTTGCCGCGCGTGTCTACCGTGCGGTACTTGGACTTGATATTGTAAATGGCATCAATGGCCTGCGGCTGCCCATGATTAATCAAAACACCACCGGGCAGAATACGGTCGCGGATCAGAAAGTCGCCGCCGGTAGTGTCTTCCACCGTGCGCGTGAAGCGAAGGATGGAAGATTGCAGCGTTTGGTTTGCTCCCGTGGCCCCGTCGGCGACCGTGTCGGCTTCGGTGCGGCGCGTGTAGCGCTGCTGAAGGTTGGGGTTCCAGCGGTAGGCGAGCTTGATGCCTTGGGAGGGCACATTGATTTTGTTCGCCACCTTGACGTTGATAGTCTGCTCGCCGAGGCTTTTCCCGGACGTGTTGTACAGCTTGACAGTCAAGGTGTGCGGGCCATCGGCGACAAACTGCTGCGTGTTCGGGTCCTCTGGCGTGATATAGGACGCTTTGGTATCCCAGTCGTAGACCGCCTCATGCTTGCTGGCGGGCAGGACGCGGGCAGTGCGGAACTTGCCGTCAATGGTGATGCCGACATAGCCGTCAGCAGGCAGGTCGCCGGGGGCAATTCGCACCGGGACGGTTTCACGCACAATCGCACCGTTGATGGGACGCAGGACATGCAATGTCTGCGCGTGCGCCTGCACGGCAGGCCAAGCCAGCGCCGCCAGCGCAGCGACGCGAACCAAAGCGGATTTGCTCCTTGTAGGGACACCCATGTCTTACGCTCCTTCGTTCTGCTGCATGGCAGCCTCAATTGCTTGCTGCGCGCGGGCAGCATCCCCGGCAGACACCAGCAGGTCGGCCCAGCGCGCCTCAGACACGCTGAAGACCGAGCCGTAGGCAGGCGTGGCGACTTCGCGAAAGATGACCGCAATGCCTTCCGACTCCAGCACACCCCGGACAATGTTTGCCTCGGACTCGGTGCGCGCCGACAAAACAGACACCAGCGGGACAGTTTCTTCCTCGCCCGTCAGCCCCGTTTCAGACATGCCGTCAAAAGGCGTGACAGGGATTTGCCATTCTTCCAGCTCCTGCTCGGCTTGCGCAAGAGACGACGGGTTGGTGCGGGCCACATAATCGTCAACGTCGGCGACAACGGCATCCGCTTCTCGTTCTTCAGGCGTGGCGTTGGCCCTCGCCTGCTCGGCGTGGCCTTGAAAGTCCGGCATAGTTTGCGTTTCCTCTTTAACAACCGCTTTGGGCGCGTGTTTTGTTCCCTGGTCAGAACCCATTTATTCTTTGCCGCCTAGCGTCCACGATTCGGCGTGCGCACGCTGCCGGTAAAAGTCGCATTCGGCCTGCACGGGGCAGAGTTCGCACGCGGGACGGCGCGAATGGCACACCCGGCGGCCATGTTCTATCAGATGCACATGGAACGAGTACACCTGAGCGGCTTCCAGCAAAGGAGGCAGCAGGTCATGCGCCTGGTCAGGCGTGGCTTTTGCGCCAATCAAGCCTAATCTTTGCGAAACCCGATGCACATGCGTATCTACGGGCAGCACGGCACGCCCTAAATGAAACATCAGCACGCAAGCCGCTGTCTTGGGGCCGACACCAGGGAACGAGCGCAGATACTCGCTGATCTCGCCGTCAGTCCACGCGGCGATGTGGTCCAGGTCGGCCTGTCCGTTGCGCTCAAACACTTCGTGCAGAATGTGCTGAATGCGCGGCGCTTTGGTGTCCGCCAGCCCGCCCGGACGAATCGCATCGGCTACTTCTGTCACAGACGCCTGCCGCACCGATTCCCAGCCGTCCGGGAACGCTTTTTTGAGCGACTGGTACGCCCGGCCTGCGTTGATGTCGCTGGTATTCTGCGAAAGGATGGTGGCGACAAGCGCCCCCAAAACATCTTCCGCGTATTGCTCGCTTTGCCAGACGCGCACGCCATACGCCGCCGTCATCCGCTCTTCAATACGCGCCGTTTTTTGCTTCAGCCGCGCCTGCAAAACATCCTGCCCAGGAATGATGGTGTTATGCACAGGGTTGATTATATCACATCGGCGCTCGCTTGACAATCCCGCGCTCGCGCTGCCGGGTACAATCAGCCCATGAGCGACACCGGCCCCGTATGGAACCTGACTTTTGAGCAGTGGCAGCGCCTCGCCGCGCGCGCTGAGGCCACCCCCGACGCTTTGGAAGATGGCGCGTTTGTCCGTTTTGACTTGCCCGCCGGCGAGCTGCACTTTTACGCAACCCCTTTGCGCAAACCCGCCGGCTGGCCCTACCCTTTTCTGGAGCCTATCCCCGGTGTGCGTCAGAACGGCGCATTTGTCGGGCGCGCGTGGCATGAGCCGGACACCGGCTTTGTCCACTTTGAAGTGATTTTGTACGCCGCCGCCCAGGCCCTGCGCGCCGACTACGAAAGCGATGTGTCCGACTTAGACTACGTGACCTATGAGCAGGCGGTTGACCAAGCCGTGCGCGGCACCCAGTCGGATTTGGCCTGGCTGCATCAGGAGTTTGGGCGCTTGGCGAGCCTTGCGCTGGGGTTTTAGGAACCCCATTCCGTTCCCTTAGCCTGCCGACGCCAGTTCGGCCTGTTTTCCCAAGGGACTGTTGGCGCGCGCGTAGCGGCGGAGGTCATCTTCCAGGGCGGCGCGAAACACTTTGCTGCGCCCCAGCGACTCGGCGATGTCGGGGAGAAAGCCCGGCGGGTCGTAGGCCACCATCACTGTCACCGATGTTTTGTTGCCCTGGCACGGGGACACGGTCACGGTCAGCACATACAGAAAACTTGGCCCCAGGCTTTGCCAGCACAGCGTTTCGCTCTCGCACATGGTGCGCTGCGCGGCAAACTCCAAATGCCTGCCATCCAGCGCAATCACCAGGCGGGCGAGGTCGGCTTCCGGCCCTTTTGCCGTGCCGCGCAGGTGCGACAAAAACTGCGGCAGGTGGTGGACATTGCTCCAATCCTCCCACACGTCGCCGCACGGCGCTTCCACGCTGATTTGGGCTTCATGCGTAAACTGCATCGCCGTTCCCCTTTTTGGCTAAACTCGGCATTGTGTGTTGTTTACCTTTCTAACATCGTGCGCCCGCCCAAATATGGCTGCAGCGCTTCCGGGACTGTGACCGTGCCATCGGGCTGCTGATATGTCTCCAATAACGTGGCGACAATGCGCGGAAGGGCCAGGCCGCTGCCGTTGAGCAGGTGCGCAAACTCAGGTTTTGCCCCCGGCTCGCGGCGAAAGCGAATGCTGCCCTGACGGCTTTGGAAATCCTCGCAATTGGAGCAGGAAGACACTTCCAGCCAGGCCCCGACACCCGGCGCGTAGGTTTCCACGTCAAAACATTTGGCGGCGGCAAACGAAATATCCCCCGCTGCCAGCAGCTTCACGCGGTACGGCAGGCCCAAAGCATCCAGCACATCGGTGGCGTCCGCAAGCATGGCGTCCAGCTCGGCATCGGAAAACTCGGGCAGCGTGTACTTCACCATCTCCACTTTGTCAAACTGATGCACGCGCAAAAGGCCGCGCGTGTCTTTGCCCGCCGCGCCCGCCTCGCGCCGCCAGCACGGTGAGTAGGCGACATACTTCAAGGGAAAGTCGCGCCCGTCCAATATCTCATCGCGGTGGATATTGACCAGGGCCGGCTCGGCGGTGGGCAGCGCAAACAAATCGTCCTCGGCATCGTGGTACATCTCGGGCGTAAACTTCGCCAAATGCCCGCTGGTCTTCATGCTTTCGCGCGATAAAAAGAACGGCGTAGACCATTCGGTATAGCCGTGCGTGTTGGTGTGCAAATCCAGCATCAGCCGGATCAGCCCGCGCTCCAAAGCGGCCCCCACCCCTTTGTAAAGCACAAACCCGCTGCCGGAAAGCTTGGCGCCCCGCGCAAAGTCAATCAAGCCCAGGTCATTAGCAATGTCCCAGTGCGGCTTTGCGTCAAAGTCAAATTGGGGAATGTCGCCCACAGTTTTGATGATAACGTTGTTTTCCTCCCCCCCGCTTGGCGTGTTGGCATGGGGAAGATTGGGCACATAGAAAAGCAGGTCGTCGCGCTCGCCCTGCACCTGACGCTCGGCGTCGTCCAGAACAGCAATCTGGTCGCCCAGGTCGCGGGCACGCGCGCGGGCGGCGTCCGCTTCGCTTTTCTTGCCCTCGCGCATCAGCAGGCCAATGCTTTCCGAGTCGCGCTTGCGCTGGGCGCGCAATCCTTCCACTTCCCCGGTGATGGCGCGCAGGCGCGTATCTAATAGGAGCACGGCATCCACCAGGCCGGGGTCGGCGTGGCGCGCGGCCAGCCGCTCTTTGACAAAATCGGGACGGTCGCGCAGTTGTTTAATATCCAGCATGAAGCACTTTCAGTTTTGTTTGCCGCCTCGGTTTTCTCGGGGCAAGGGTGCGCTCATTGTAACCGATTGCGGGCTGCCTTGTCAAACGCGCGCCTTGCCGGGCGCACCCAATTTACCCTGAATGACGACGGCGGCTTTGGCTGGCTTGCGCGCGCTCTGGTGGGATTGCAAGAGTATTGCCAAAGTGCTATAGGCTTGTTTCCACGGTAAACCAACGACGGAACGATTTGCTGCGTCGTTGGTCTGCTTGTGCAAAGCCGGGGCAGCGCGCAAGCGAAGAGGAAGCAAGGCCGGGTCAAGGCCGTGCCGAATAAGACCTCTCGCTTGACATTCCCCGCGCAAATTGCCCATGATAAGACTATGAAACTGCCCGGCTTCGTTTTGGTTCTCCTCCTGTGCGTGACGTGCGCCCACGCTGCGCCGCAAACCGTGCGCGATGCTCAGGGACACGCGTTTACACTCGCGGGCAGGCCCCGCCGCATTGTCTCGCTTGCGCCCGGCACGACCGAAATGCTGTACGCCCTGGGCCTGGGCAAGTTCGTTGTCGGCGACACCACCTACTGCGACTATCCGCCCGCCGCCCGGCAGGTGGCGAAGATCGGCGATGTCACGGTCAACTACGAGAAAGTAGTCGCGCTGCGCCCGGATTTGGTGGTTGCGTCGGATGCCAACAGCGCCGCCGCTGCCCGCCTGCGTGGGTTGCGCGTGCCTGTCTTCGCTATTGCCCCCACCTCCTACGCGGGTGTTGAGCAAAGCCTGCGCGTTTTGGGCCTGCTCACCGGAACCGGGGCGCGCGCCCGTCTTGTCGTAGGCCAAATGGAAGCCGCCCGCGCCTTTGCCGCCCAAACCGCGCGGGGCAATAAGCGACGCCCGACTGTCCTGCCGGTTGTCGGTGTGAGGCCACTGTATGTCGCGGGCAGCGGCACGTTTATCAATGACCTGATCGCGCAGGCCGGCGGGCAAAGCACCGTGTCTGCGGTTCCCGGCTACGCGCCCTACAGCAAAGAACTCGCCTTAGTGCATTCGTCCGAGTATATCCTGGCCGACAAAGCCTCGCAGGCGGCCCTAGCGGCAGACCCTGTTCTCAGCCATCTGCCCGCTGTCCGCAGCCGCCATTTCATTTCTATAGACCCCAACCTGCTCAATCGCCCCGGCCCGCGTTTGGCCGATGCTTTGCGGCAGATCGCGCGCGCCCTGCATCCGGGGACGCTGTGAAGCGGACGTTTATTTGCTTTGCCGCGCTCCTCGTAGTGCTGTTGGTGTCTATGACGTTAGCAACGGGGCTGGGAGATGGACATCTGAGCGTCGCGCGGACATGGGCCGCGCTCCGAATGGGCGCACGGGGCGAAAGCCCGGACGCCGTGATCGTGTGGCAAATCCATTTGCCGCGCATTTTGCTGGCAGCACTGGTGGGCGCTTGTCTTGCGGTGTCGGGAACGGCATTCCAATCGCTGCTGCGCAACGACCTGGCAGACCCGTTCCTGGTGGGCGTGTCGGCAGGGGCTTCGGTGGGCGCGGAAGGGGTGCTGCTGCGCCATCAAGAGGGCGCGGCGCGCGGGTTTGCCGTGCCGCTGTCCGCCTTTGCCGCCGCCACGCTGGCAATGACATTGGTCTACGGCATTGCGCGGCGCGGCGGGCGCGTCCTGGTCACAAACCTGCTGCTCGGCGGGGTGGTTGTCAGCGCGTTTTTGGGCAGCGTATCGGTGCTGCTGCTAACACTCGCGCACCCCAACGATTTACAGCGCATCCAGTACCGGATGAACGGGTCTCTCGCGGACGCAACCTTCGGGCAATGCGTCATTACATTGGCCTTCTTTGCAGTGGGCTTCGCTGTGCTGATACTGCAAGCGCGCGCCATGAACTTGTACGCGCTGGGCGAGGAAGCGGCGCAGCAGCTAGGGCTGGAAGCCGAACGCTTCAAGACATTGCTAATACTCACCGGGTCAATGCTGGCTGCGGTGACTGTGGCGTTCGCGGGAATTATTGGGTTCGTGGGATTGATGGTGCCGCATATCGCGCGGCGGCTGAGCGGAACACCCGATCACCGGCGTGTCCTGCCCCTCGCGGCCTTGGCAGGCGCAGTGCTGATGGTGTGGGCCGACACGCTGGCCCGCACCGCCTTACCCGATGGGCGCGAGCTGCCGGTTGGTTTGGTGACGGCATTCCTCGGCGCACCCTTCTTTTTGTCTCTGCTGCGCCGCCACACGCGTCACGGTGCTTAGTGTGCATCAATGAAGGGTCATCAATGCCCGCGAGGAAGCAAGGCCAGGCCGACCATGCTCAGCGCATAAACAAGGAGCACAATCAGCGAGTCCAAACCCATGCGCGCGATTTGCCGCTTGGGCCTAAAGATGAGGCCGTAGATATAGATAGCCGTCAGCAGCACGCCTAGGCCCGTGAGATATAAATCGCTTTTCTGGGCCTGCGGCAGCACAGCCTCCCCGGACACCAAGTCTGCCAGGAGAAACAAAACCGGCAGGAAGGCATTGCCGCCGAAGATGTCGCTAAACGCAAGCTGATAATCCCCGGCCTTAACAGAAGCTAGGCCCGTAGAGAGTTCCGGCAGCGAGGTAACCCCTGCAAGGACAGTCGCACCGAACAAAACGCCGGTCATATGAATATGCACGGCGATCTGCTCTCCTGTCTGCGCCAAGACTGTGCCTGCCGCCAGAGTGGCAAGGGCGGCAGCCGCGAAGACTGCGACAATGATGCCCGTGCCCTTCTTGTTCTCGTCCTTCTTTTGCTGCTGCGCTTTAGTGTCCTGCCCGGTGTGCTGGTTGTCGGGAGCCTGGCCCTGCTCGTGCCAGGGCAGCCCTTTGCGCGCTTTGCCTAGCAGCCACACCCCAACCACCCAGATGACTGTAATCGCAATGCTCGCCGGGGTCATGCGGGCAAAATGCATAGACGCTGGAACCTGGCTGCCCATGATGACAACGACCAGCACCGCTCCGACCAAAACGCCTTCCAGCACCAATTCCAAAGAGGCGGCGCGGTAGGTCAGCGCATCTTTCTTGCCCAGCCCCCAGATGTCCAGCAGCACCAAAACAACCGTCTGCACGGCAATGCCGCCCAGGATGTTGCCAATGGCAAGGCCGAGGGCATGTTGCCGCGCGGCATTGATCGTAATCGCAATCTCCGGCAGGTTGGTGGTGATTGCCAGCAAAATCAATCCACCCAGCGCTTCCCCCAAATGCATGCGGCTGTCCAGAACATCAGTGGTACGCGAGAGGTGGATACCCGCAACCCAGACAACAGCAGCGGCAAGGGCAAACACGCCCAGCAATGCAGGCAGTCCGAGATGAGAAAACATAGGCGCTTGTTTATCCTCTTGGGCGCAAAGGCAGCAAAAGCCTTGCGAAACACTCGCAAGGCTCTTGTTTTTTGTGACAGTGAGACCGTGAACAGTTTAGCTGGTGCCCATGGTGGCGTTCTGCGCTTCGGTGGTCTTGCCTTTGTCCGCCATGCTGCCCTCGCGGAACAGGTAGGTGGATGAAGTGGGGTCAAGAGACCCGGCAGGCGCTTCCGCAACCATCTTGGCAAAGTGGTCCAGGTCTTCCTGAAGGCGGCTCTCAAAGTGCTTCCCCGCGCCGAGCGTTTCGCCAATCTGGCCCAGCACCCCAGCGGGCGGCGTGTAGCTAAGGCTCACCAACACTTTGGTTTCGTTGGCTCCCAAGGATTGAAAGTCCACATGGCCGGAGTTTTCAATGCCATCGGTGGATCGCCAGCCGATGCGCTGGTTTTCTACCCAGCCTTCGTTGACAGCATCCCACGCATGGTCACCGACCACATTAGCGACCCAGTGGCTGGTTTGGCTGTCTTTGTAGGTGACTTCCTTGATGTACGACATGAACTTGGGAAAGTCGTTAAAGTGCGTGAAAAGCGCGTACACTTGCGCGACAGGTGCATTGACTGTTGTTGAGGCGGAATGCTCGGCCATAGTTTGATCTTCTCTTTCTGGATAACAAGCGCGCCGGTTGTGCCGTGCGCCTGCTGTGTTGGCCCTTACTTACCCGGTTTTTAGAATAGTTATGCCTGTATGCTCCGACATATTCTTAGCTTTACAGTTACGAATGTTCGCCGCTTGCATCGGCAGGCTTGCCGGTCAGCGAATTAGGTGCGTCTAAATTAGCCCCGTCATCCATGCCCACGCCCAAGCGGTCCACCAGCTCGCCGCCCAGCCAGCCGGTGACGAATGCCAGGCTACCGCCTGCGAGCGACAGGCCGCGCGCTGCCACTGAGGGTTTGCTTTCATCGGGCTTCCGCAGCAGGCCGCTGGCGGCAAACAAGCCCAGCACAACCACATTGCCGGCCCCGTGCAGCAGGCCGATACGCTTGGCCCGCGTCCCCTTGGGGATAAACGCCCAGTCCCACCAGCCGAACGGCGCGGCCACCGCCCCGCCGACCAGCCCAGCGATTAGCATCCAAAACGAGGCTTGGGCGAACTTCGGCTTGTGGGTAAGGCTCCAGGCAGCGTCAAACGCCACTGACGTGGTGAGCAGCCCCAGTGGGTACACAATCAGAATCGTGTGCCCTGGGTGCCCAAATATCTTGCTTTTGCTTTCCATAATTCTTTATTCCCGTTCTTATTTGTACCTGTGTTGTTAACCCGTTTCTGCTGCGCCGCCACTTCCAGCGCCTGTGCTATGACTGGGTCCTGCTGACGCTGCAATGCCGTCAATGTGTTTTCTACCCGCAACGAGGGCTGCACCCCAACGTCTTCCAGCACCCGCCCGGCCCGGCTGGTATAGCGTTGGTTAGACAAGGTCACCTGCAGGCCACTAGGCAGCGTGGCATTGTACATGTCGGACATCATTCCCTTTGTCGCCGTGCCCACGCGTATCACATTGGCCCTCTGCGACAAAGCCAGCGTGAAATCTTCGGCGGCGCTTGCCGTTTGGTCGCTGGTCAGCAGCACGACTGGGCATATGTAATGCGGCCCCGGTGCAGGAATAAGATAGTACGGCTGCGGTGCAGTGAAGTGATCGTAGCTTCCTGGCAGGCGCGTGGCTTTGTAGTTAGCCAGTACGCGTCGGCGGCTGAAACGGCCCGCCAGCTCGTAGCCGCTATGGCCGCCGCCGTTATCGCGCACATCCACGAGCAGCGTTCGGCAGTCAGCCAAAGGAACAAGGGCTTGTGCCACCAAACTTTGAAGCAGGTACTGATCTTGTTTTTCCTGTGCAGCGGTGCCTATCACTCCAGTGATCTCCGCGAAGCAGCGCGTCAGGTGCAGATACCCAACCTCTTTGGTGCGGGTTGCATACAGCAGGTGAGTACCCTTAAAAATAGGCCCACTAGCTTGTACGGGAGCAAAGCCGGCGGTTTGCAACTGCCGATACGCCACCCGCCAGAACTCATGTCGTACCGGCCTAAACGTTTGCTTGAACGTGTTGCGCGCGCTTTCGCCTTTGTAAAGCACCATGTCGCCGCGTGCCAGCGTGATATGGCCGTCGTGCAACGGCTCGACCATTGCCTTAAAGACAGATATTAGCGCCGCCTCAGTCGTTTGTGCTGTGACCTGGCGGCGGTATATCCGATAGGTGGTGTTCCAATCTACCCTCTTTTGCGGGAAGAACGCATAGTGGTCGCGGAATGTCGTCCAAAAGGCTTCAAAGTCTTGCTCAGATGGGCTGAGGTTCCGCGACTGGGCATGACCCATGAGTGGCTGCGCATAACCCGCTGGGGCAACAAGAAGCGCGGTGAGAAGCCAGGCGGCGACAAGAAGTTTGTTCATTAGAGATGTTGCTGATTTGCTGTTGCGCCAGCAGGTACTCCCTGGCTCCTTTGGGCCGACAGTCTCATAATGGAGAGTGCGTTGGCTCACTTCTTCAAGGGATCGTGTTTATTTGGCCCGCATTCATGTTCACAGTCTGCTTGAAATGCGCGGCGATTTCTTTTTGTTCGTCCGTCACCTCTTCGCCGCGCCCTTCTTTAATTCGTCCGGCTTGTGGGCGGCTTCCTTGCCGCTCTTGTCGGACTTCACTAGGTACTCAGGGTCTTCTTTGGAGGCTGACACTTTGTGGCTTTTGATTTTGGTGTCTTCGGTCAGCTTTTTCTCAACTATGCCTTCGGTTTTGCCCTACGGAGTGTCCCATGAGACATGGTCGCCTTTTTTCAATGCATCCGACATCGCGCGCTCTTTTTTCTAAGCCCGGCATCCTTGCCGTGCTAGGCAGACAAAAAGCGAGGGCCAAACGCTTGGCCCTCGCTTGCTGGGAAAACTACATGCCCTTCATGTGCATGTTCATCTTCATGTTCTTATGAGCGGACGGATCGGCCCCAATGTTTGCCGCGACATTGTGGATCATAATGGTATGGTCCTGAATGGTCGGCAGGTACTTGGCGGCAAACCCGCGAATGGGCGACTCCTGCCCTTTGTCAATCTCCGTCTTGAACAGGGCTACAGTGGCATCATGGTCTTTCACCTGCCCGCTCATATAAGCCTTGTCAAAGGCGGCCCCGTGCAGGCGAGACAGCTTGCTGTACATCGCCATGTGCATGGGGTCGGTGTGACTGGGGGCCATCATCTTCAGTTTCATCACCGTCTGCTTCAGGTCAGCATTGGCAACGCCATGCTCTTTGATCATGCGGCGGGCCACCATCAGCACGTTTTTGTTGGACGAGTGCGATAGGGCCAGCTTGCTGGTCATTACTTCCGCAATCCCGCCCTGCGCGGCTTTGACCACAAACATCTTGTCGGTTGACGTCATCAAATTGCCGGTGGCGAATGCAGGCACGACTGTTGTCAGCAGTGCCGCGCCGGTCATGCCTAGCAGAACGGCGCTTGCCGCCAATGTGCCGCTTTTTGTTTTGTTCATTTCTCTTCTCGTTTCTACTATTCCCCGACAGCCTAGAAAGCACAACGCCTCCGCGCGCGGGTTTTGCTGTTTTCTTGCCCATTTCACCCTGTTTCTAAACCTGCCTACGGCTCCCACTGTCCGCCTGCCTGCCCATTTGTCACTCGCCTCTACTAGGGAGGCGGCGCAAGATGCCGCTCTAAGAAGTCCTGCATCGGCATTGCCGGTCGCCCAAGCAGGCGCTCCAAAGTAGGGTCAGTGGCAGCAAACTCGCCTTGACGACTGGCAACAAACAATCCCACGACCCCGTCGGCCATAGGTTCTGGAAGGCCAGAGGCGAGCAGAAGTTGCCGGAATGCGTTGTCAGCTATGGTTTCCCGTGTGATCTGCCTCCCAATAATCTCTGAAGCCAACTGTGCGATAGCAGCAAAGTCCAGTGTTTTTGGGTTGGTAAGCGGCGGCGTAATACCGTTAAGAGTTTCGGGATGCGTCAGGGCAACCACCGCTGCCTCTGCCAAGTCGGATCGTGATGTCCAGGACACCGGGCCGTCCTCCGGCAGAGCGAGTTTGTGAGTCTGCTTGAGACTGCCGAGTTGCCACAGAGCAGACTCCGCATAAAACCCATTCCGCAGTGAGGTGAACAGCATTCCCGAAGACTGAAGCAGCCCTTCCGTTGCCGCATGATCTCTCGCCGGACTGAAGGCTGAGTCGGGACTTGCAGCCATGTGGCTTGTGTAAAGAACACGGCCGGCACCAGCGGCCTTCGCGGCGGCAATGGCATTGCCGTGCTGTTCCACGGCGCCTGGCCCAAGAGCGTTGACTGAGACAACCAGCACCTGTGAGGCGCCTTCGAACGCATGGCGCAGGCTGGCCGGGTCGCTGAAATCGCCCTGACGCACCCGAATCCCGCGTTCTGCCAATTCCTGTGCCTTTTGCGGGTCGCGAACACTGACGCCGATTTGATCGGGCGACAGGTTCTTCAACAGTCCCTCCACGATAGCCTCGCCGAGCTTGCCGGTGGCCCCGGTGACAATAATCATGCTGTTCTCCTGCGGTGATAGTTTGCTGCGCGAGGGCTTCCCAGCCCTTGTTACCAATGATAGCATATTTATGGTACCATTGATAGGCATGCCAACAACAACTAATCAGCAATATCAGAGTGCTGCCGAGATGACAACTCAGGCCGACGCCGACCCAAACGCCGACCCAAACACGGCCCGCGGCGACACGCGGGCGCACATTGTGGCAGCCGCGATTGGCCTTCTTGACAGCGGAGGGCGGGATGCCGTCACGACGCGGGCGGTGGCCGCCGCCGCAGGCGTTCAAGCCCCAGCGCTTTATCGCCTTTTTGGCGACAAGCAGAGCCTTCTTGATGCGGTTGCAGAACACGGGTTTGCAGTCTATCTAAAAGAGAAGACGCACCGCCAGCCCCAGCCAGACCCCGTAGATAATCTGCGCAGCGGGTGGGACTTGCACGTGGAGTTCGGGCTGTCTCACCCGGCAATTTATCTGCTGATGTACGCCGAGCCTCGGCCCGGCGCGAAGTCCCCGGCAGCCGACTTGTCTTATCGCCTCTTGCAAAAACACATCGGGCGAGTTGCCGTCCTAGGCCGCCTGCGCTTTTCCGAGGAACGGGCCGCAGACCTTTTCCACGCTTCGGCCTGCGGAACCGTGCTCACCCTTCTTGCCCAGACCGAAGGACGCCGAGACCAAAGTTTATCAGAGATTGCGCGCGAAGCGGCGGTTGCGGCTATCACCACGGACGCGCCCGCCTTTAGGAGTTCCGGCGCTGCCGCCGCTGCAGTCGCCCTTCGTGCTGCTCTGCCCCAAGTCCAATCGCTTTCCGAAGGGGAACGCGCCTTGCTGACCGAGTGGCTCAGCCGCCTTGCGGCAATTCAGCAGGGTTGACAGCACGCGCGGGCGGGTATACCGGGTCAGCATGCCGCAAAGCCGCCTGCTTCCTTGCGCGGCTTTCACTTCTCAAAAGGAGACTTTCCCATGACACTCTCGCTCAAACAAGCCGCCTGGACGCGAATTGTCGCGCTCGGCCTTGTACTGCTCTTTGTAATGCCCCTGGTCGCGGGATGCGGCAGCAAAGGCGATCAAACCGCTTCCGCGCCTGCGGGCAGCAATGTTCCGCCGCCCGGCGCCCAAAGCACCACGCCGCCTGCCATGACCGATGCGCCCGCCCAAAAGCCCGGCATGTCCAACACCAAAAAGGCTGTGATTGTGCTGGCCGGGGCCGCCCTGCTTTATTACCTGTATAAGCGCCACCAGGCCCAGCAGCAGGCGGCGGGGGCAAGCGGAGCC
>JAABUQ010007807.1_pt1 | contig 15290 bp, 12 predicted proteins | sample 5560001 | NCBI WGS metagenome assembly JAABUQ01 (sample SAMN10711888, study PRJNA513371) | rock metagenome | isolation source: Antarctica rocks | place: Antarctica: Victoria Land, Finger Mt nord | collected 2015-12-18 | reverse complement strand
GGTCCAGACCACGCGCATCGGCATCACGCGCAGCGTCGAGCTGCCCTGGCGCTACTACGTGCGCGGCAACCGCGCCGTCTCCGTTCGCAACCGGACTGCGGAATAGGGAGTAATATGGCGTTACGGCGCCCTGAACAGCGCCCGCACGGGGAGTGTAAAGCCAGGCACGATGTCCTCGCCGTCCAGGTGGTCGTCGACGCCGAGCGTGGTGGGGCGCAGGTCGGCGGGATGGTAGACCTGCACCGTTCTCTGACGCGGACGTGGATTGACGACCCAGACGAGCGGGATGCCGGCGCGCTGGTAGGCCCGCGCTTTCTTGCGCAGGTCGGTCAGCCGGTCGCTCGGCGAGATGACCTCGACCACCAGGTCAGGGGGAAAGGGTATGGGACCGGGGCTGCTGATCCCCGAGACACGGGACGCGGCGACGAACGCGATGTCGGCGGCGCGGACATCGCGGGTGACAGCATCGAGCACAAAGGCAGTCTCGGCGGCAAACATGTCACCCAGCTTGTGTCCCAAGACGTGTTGGCCCAGGTAGATGGTGAGCCGGGCGGTAATCCCGCCGTGATCCCAACTTGTTGGAGACATAGGGGATAGCCTCCCATTCACAAGCTCGTAGCGCTCGCCACTTTCGGCCAGACGCATATACTCGTCGATCGTATAGGTCCGATCCAGGTCCAGGCGTCGTTCGGTTGCCATGATGCTGCTCCTACGGTACAGGCATGCCCTAGACGTCTCCGCGCTGCCAAGAGAGGACGGTGAGTAGTCTATTATCCCTAGTGTACACGCAGCCCCCATCGATCAGCGTGGCGAAGATGCGATCGAGCGTGGTGGTGGGGTCGTGGCAGAAGCCTTGCTACCCTATAAAGAGGCGTGTCGTGCAATGAATGTAGGTAAGGCTTACCATAGATCAGCCGCCGTAAGCAAGCAAGAGGCGGATAGTGCTATACCAGCCGGTCGGTCGGCTCAATAGCCCGTACGGAAGGCAAGAGAGGAGAGCAGCAGCATGGTCAATGCCAGGCGCGCCAGCTGGACGGTGGCCGATCTCGCTGCATTGCCGCGGGACGAGTACGACTATGAACTGGTGCAAGGGCGGCTGATCCAGATAGCCCCTCCAACCGTCGGCCACGACGAAACTCGTGGCCGTCTTCGCATGGCGCTGCAGGTCTACGCCGATGCCCACGGCGGGCATGCGTACGGCGCCGACAGGGGCTTCAATCTGACGCTGGCCGATGAGGCGGAGGAGACGGTGCTCCGTCCCGCTGCGGCCTACATGCGCGACGAAACCGTGGCCACGGACGGTCATGGCTATGTCCGCCGCGCGCCCGACCTGGCCGTCGAGGTCGTCTCGCTGAGCCAGTTCCGTCCCGCCATGATGCGGGAGAAAGCGCGCCTGTGGCTGTCGCGCGGCTGCTGTCTCACCTGGATCGTCTGGCCGGACAGGAAGAGGATCGAGGTGTGGCGCGACGGCGACGCACGGTCCGCGCGGATCGTGCATGCGGGCGACGATCTCGACGGCGCGGACGTGCTGCCGGGCTTCCATCACGCGGTGGCCGACATCTTCGAGGGTACGTGAGAGTCGTGACATCGACAATAAACGACCCTGGCGTCTGGTCCGTCCCCTGCCCTGGTTCTTCAGACCACACTTCTCTCTACTCCGTGAAGCGGTAGCCCACGCCCCAGACCGTGGCGATGTTTTCGCTGAGCGGACCAAGCTTCTTGCGTAGGCGCTGGATATGCGTGTCCACGGTGCGGTCGAAGCCGTCGTAGTCGTACCCCCACAGTTGCTCTAGCAGGAACTCGCGGCTAAAGGCCCGCCCCGGGTGCGTCACCAGCAGCGCCAGCAGGTCGAACTCCTTCGGCGTCAGGTCGAGCGTCGCGCCGCCCAGGGTGGCGACGCGGTTGTCCGGGCTGACCCGCAGCGGACCGCGTGTCACCACCGGGGCCACGGACGGCGTCGCCGTCGTGGTTCCCGGCACAAGCACTGAGGTGGCGGCGGTACCGAGGAGGGTATGGCCATCCATCTCCACGCGCCGCAGCATCGCCCGCACCCGCGCCAGCACCTCGCGCACACTGAAGGGCTTGACGATATAGTCGTCGGCTCCCACCTCCAGGCCCAGCACGCGGTCGATCTCCTCCGACCGCGCCGTCAGCATGATGATCGGCATCAGGTGTCGTTGCCGGACCTGACGGCAGACCGCCAGGCCGTACATGCCCGGCAGCATCCAGTCCAGCACGATCAACTGGGGCACGTGCGCCTCGATCGACGCGAGACCGCTCGGGCCATCGAAGGCCTGATGGACACGATGCCCATCGGCTTCCAGATGGCTCCGCATCAGGTTGTTCAAGTCGACCTCATCCTCGACGACCAGGATCGTCGCCATCCGCCCACCTCCTATGCACAGCCGGCTATCGGTAACAATAACCGGAAGATGCTGCCCCTGTCCATTGCGCTCTCGACAGTGACGGAGCCGCCCATGGCCACGACAAGGTCGCGCACGATAGTCAGCCCCAGCCCGAATCCGCCCGAGGCGCGCGCCCGCGACTCGTCGGTGCGGTAGAATCGCTCGAAGATGTGCTCCAGATCCTCGGGCGCGATGCCAACCCCCGTATCGGCCACCGTCAGCGCCAGGCACGCCCCATCCACGGGGTGCAGCCCGATGGAGACGATCCCGCCGGCGGGCGTATAGGTGACGGCGTTGCGCACCAAATTCAACATGACCTGGGCCAGCCGCGCGCGATCGGCCAGCACCGGCGGCAGATCGGACGCCACGTCGCACACGACGGTGACCTGACGTTCGCGTCTGGCCAACGGGGCCATGCTGCGATAGATTTCCTCGATCACCTCGCCCGCCGCGACGGGAGCCAACTCGAGGCGCAACTCACCGGCGTCGACGCGCGCCAGTGACAGCAGGTCGTCCACGAGCGCGCTGAGCCGTTCCGTCTCCCGATAGACGATGCCCAGGTAGGCGTGCTGCTCGCTCGCGGCCGGACCACCCTCGCCTTGCGTGTCGTCCAGGGCCATCAACAAAGGCTCCACGTGGCCGCGTATGCTGGCGATGGGCGTGCGCAACTCATGCGAGACGTTGACGATCAACTGGCGGCGGCTCTGGTCGGCCCGTGCGGCCCTGGCCTGCTCGCGCGCGGCGATGTCCTGCGCGGCCGCGAGCCGCAGGGCCAACGGGTTCACGCCGAGAATCAAGCGGGCGAAGCGTCCCCAGGCAAAGGCCAGCACGTTCAGCAGGTGCAGTGCGCCGACGAGCAGCACCGATCCGACCGCGGCCAGGCCCAGCAGCTCGACCAGCGCGAAGACTGACAAGTGGCCATCCACGACAACGTTCGCCACCCGCAGGTGGACGCCCGGCCCAGCGGGATAGAGATGGAAGAGCGTATCGATCAGGTAGTTAACCGGCAGGAGGATAAGTCCTAGCGGCAGCGTGATGAGGGTCACGGTCACAGTGAAAGCGGCAATCCCGAACGGCAGCTTGAGCAGGAGGTAGCCGATGATTTTCCAGGTAACGGGGCTGAACACGCGCGCCAACGGGAACAGGCGCGCCAGCGGGCGGGTCCACGAGACATGCGGCCGCTCGGGCGGCACGATCTCGACGCCGAGCCAGCGCAGAGCCATCCGCCGCTCGAAGGCCGCCGCGCGCCACCAGACGGCGCTCAGCAGCAGGAAGAGCGGGACGCCGACCAGCATAGCCGTGCCTACGCAGACCATCAGGCCGGGCACCACCAGCATGACGTAGACGACGCCCAGCGGGAGCGATGACAACAAGTACAGCACGTTGCGGTAGGTTTGTCGCCGCGCGACCACAGCGTAGAAGGCGGTGGGCCATTGCCGGCCCGTGTCTCCAATAACGTTATTCATCCGATACCTGTTGCCGTCTCAAAGTCGTGGCTCTATCACCAGCCCAGTGTAGCGCGCGAGTGTGTCCAACGTGTGTCGCGCGGTGGTCATACACTGGACACACTTTTGCCGCAAAGGCGCCATCGTTCGCCCATACGCCGGACACATCCCTCCTCTATGATCGTAAGCGTCGCACCTGGGGCAACGTCACATTGCGAACGCGAGCGGTGCTCCTGCTACAGAACTGTGAGGATGAGACGCGAAAAACGATAACGGATGATGCGCGAATGGACATGACACGAGATTTGAGCATCGAGGCAACGGGACTGCGCAAGACCTACACGACCGGGGCGCAAAAGGTCGAGGCGCTGCGCGGGGTGGACTTTGCCGTAGCGCGCGGCGAGATGGTGGCCATCATGGGACCCTCCGGTTGCGGCAAGACCACGATGCTCAATTGCCTCTCCGGCCTGGACGACGTCGACAGCGGCGAGGTGCGCATCGCCGGCACGTCCCTGCGCGATATGTCCGACAACCAGAAGACCGCCTACCGCGCCAGGCACATGGGCTTTGTCTTCCAGGTCTACAATCTGCTGCCTGTGCTGAGCGCGGTGGAGAACGTCGAGTTGCCCCTGCTGGTCGGCGGGGTACGCTCCGGCGAGGCGCGCAAGCGGGCGCTGGCCGCGCTGGACCGCGTCAACCTGAGTACGTGGGCCAAACACCGACCGGGGGAGCTATCGGGCGGGCAGCGCCAGCGCGTGACCATCGCCCGCGCGCTGGTCACCAAACCAGCCATCGTCTGGGCCGACGAGCCGACGGGGGCGCTGGACTCGGAGTCGGCACAGGACATCCTCGATCTGCTGTGCCAGTTGAACCGCGAGCAAGGACAAACCCTGGTCATGGTCACCCACGCCCTCGACGTCGGCCGGCAGGCCAACCGCATCGTGCGCATGCGCGACGGCCGCATCGACGACGCCGGGCTCGGCATGGGCGCCCACGGTATGACCGAGCTGTTCGCCGCCACGTGCTGATAGCTTTGCGGCCTGCGACTAAAGTCGCATGGCAAACCACGGACACTGAAGTGTCTGACGCAGACGACAAACTCACTAACCATCAGCAGTCCTCCAGGCAATCTTTGGACGGTTGGGACAGCCCGAACCGCGGACATCCCGGCCCATCCACTGCTGTGGTCCTGGATGCCAGCGATCCCAAGGAGCAACGTCTCATCCCACGCGTGATGAACTTCTGACTTGCATGTGGCGCACCTACTAATGGGTTCAGACACTTCAGTGTCCGTCCCTTTGCCATGCGACTTCAGTCGCAGGCCGCGCCCGATTGGAGGCCCTATGAACACCCTCTTCGGCATCTCGATGGACACGATCATGGCCGTGACGCTGGCCCTGTTCGGCGGCGTCACCCTCGTCGTCGTCCTGCTGGCCCTGCGCAATCCCCTGCTGCTCCGGCTGGGGCTGCGCAACATCCCGCGCCGGCGCGCCCAGACCGTGCTGATCGTCGTCGGGTTGATGCTCAGCACCGCGATCGTCACCAGCGCCTTCGGGACCGGCGACACCATGAGCTACAGCATCCGCGACACCGCCGTGACGAGCCTGGGGCGCGTCGACGAGGTCGTGGTCAGTAACGCCACGGCCGCCGGTCCCGTCGCCAGCGCCTTCCCCGCCGCGGTCGCCGGCCGTATTGGGGCCACCCTCGCCCCAAGCCACGACGCCGACGGCGTGACCGGGGCCCTGGTGGAGTCCGTGGCCCTGCAGGATCTCACCACGCGTCAGACAGGGGCCAACGTCGAGTTGCTGGGCGTCCCGGCCGCCTTCCCGGCCGCGTTCGGCGCGCTGACCACGGCGAGCGGCGCGACCGCTCAGCTGTCCTCGCTGGGCGCCGACGGGCTGTACCTCAACCAGGGGGCCCGGCAGACCCTCGACGCCCACCCCGGCGACCGCATCCATCTCTTCATCGCCGGACGGCCCGTGTCGTTCGTGGTGCGCGATGTGCTGCAATCACGGAACCTGGCTGGGGGCGGGCTGATCTTCAACGTCAACAACGGCAACCCCGCCGTGATCCTGCCGCTCGACCGCGTCCAGGCGGCCACCGGCCAGCCGGGCCGCATCAACGCTGTCCTGATCGCCAACCACGGCGACGCCCTGAGCGGCGCTGGCCTCACCGACAACGTGACGAGCGCGCTGCGGGCCTCCCTCGCCAACCCGGCCCAGGTGCGCGCCGCCCAAAGTCTGCTGACCACGCCCACGGGCCTCGCCGCGCTGCACGCGCTCGAGAACGACCAGGCGACAGCGGCCAGGACCCGGACAACGCTGCGCGAACTGGAGACGGAGCTACGCCGGCCGGGCCAGAGCGACCGGCTCAAGAGCCTGCTGAGCGATCCAGCCGTCATCGCCGCCCTGCAGACGGTCAAGGACCCGACGGTGGGCGCGCCTCTGAACAACGCGCTGGCCAGCCTCGCCGCCTACACCGTGCAGACGCCCAAGCAGGACGGGCTGACCTTCGCCGACGCGGCGGGGACCGAGTTCTCGTCGGTCTTCATCGTGTTCGGGCTCTTCTCTATCGCCGCGGGGATCATGCTGATCTTCCTGATCTTCGTGATGCTGGCCGCCGAGCGCCGCGCGGAGATGGGCATGGCCCGCTCCATCGGCACCAAGCGCCGCCACCTGATCCAGCAGTTCCTCTTCGAGGGCTACGCCTACGACCTCGGCGCGGCGCTGGTCGGCATTGCGGTCGGCATCGGCGTGGGGCTGGGCATGGTCTCGGTCATCGCCGCGCTGGTGGGCAACTTTGGATTCGTCCTGCAGCCCCAGGTGGCGCCGCGTAGCGTGGTGGTGGCGTTCTGCCTCGGCGCGCTGGTCACCTTCCTGACCGTGGCCTTCTCCTCCTGGCGGGTCAGCCGTCTCACCATCGTCGCCGCCATCCGCGACCTGCCCGAGGACCTGCGGGTCGACAGCAGCATCGGCGCCGCCTTCCGGCGTCCGCTACTCGACCTGCGCACGGCCTGGCGCCGTCTGCGGCGCGGGCACGTCCTCGGCTCGCTCGCGGCGACTCTTGCCGCCCCCTGGCACTTTGTGACCGCGTTCCGCGTCTTCATCGGCCGCGGACCGCTGCTGCTGCTGGGCGGCTATCTGCTGGTGACGTGGGGCCTGTCCGGCAAACAGCTCTTTCCCTTCAACCTGGGCATCTCGCTGCTGCTGATCGGCGCGGCCATGCTGGTGCGCTGGGCGCTGGCTGTGGCGCGCGTGCCCGAGCGCCTACGCAACCGCATCGGCTTCTCGCTGGCCGGCCTGGTGCTGGTCGTCTTCTGGCTGCTGCCCTTCGATGCCATCCGCTCGGACCTGCAGTGGGACATCGAGATGTTCTTCCTGGCCGGGCTGATGCTGGTGCTCGGCGGCGTGTGGACCGTGATGTACAACAGCGACCTGCTGCTCGGCGCGCTGCTGTTCCTCTTCGGGCGCGTGGGCTCGCTGGCCCCCGCCCTCAAGATGGCGGTCACCTACCCGCTGCAGAACCGCGTGCGCACCGGGCTCACGCTCTCCATGTTCAGCCTGGTCATCTTCACCCTGATGGTCATGTCGGTCCTGACCACCAGCTTCGGCAGCATCGGCCTGAACCTCAACCGCGACATCGGCGGCTACCAGATCTACGGCAGCAGTAGTTCGCTCAACCCCATCCGCGACATCGCGGCCGCCGCCCGGGCCGACCCCACCCTGCGCGGGCACATCTCCTCGGCGGGCAGCATCGCTCAGATCGAGGCCGGCCTGCGCCAGCCCAGCCAGCGCGACCAGTCCTGGCAGCCCTTCGGCCTGGACGTGGCGGACGACGCCTATCTGGCCGGCACGCGCTACACCCTGCACACGCGCGCCAACGGCTACGGCAGCGACGCCCAGGTCTGGCAGGCGCTACGCGCGCATCCCGGCTATGCCGTGGTGATGGGCGACCTCGTCCACCACAAAACGGGCAATGGCAACGGCCGCTTCCAGATCATGGGCTTCTCCTACGAGGACAGGAGCTTCGCGCCAGCGCGCATCAGCATGCGCGACATGCGCACCGGCGCGGTCATCCCACTGACGGTCATCGGCGTGCTGGACGGGCAGGCCAACTTCGCCGACGCCATCTATACCGGGCAATCGACCCTGGCGGCCGCGCGCGACGCGCCGGCCACGCCCACCGCCTACTATTTTCGCGTTGCCCCGGGCCAGGACGTCCACCGGGTGGCGCTGGCGCTGGGCTCGGCCTTTTTGCCCAACGGTCTCTCCGTGACGGAGACGCGGGTGCAGTACGACCAGCAACAGGCCACCGGCGTCGGGCTCAACACGCTGCTGGAAGGGTTCATGGCCCTCGGTCTGGTGGTGGGCATCGCCGCGTTGGGCGTCGTGGCCACGCGCTCGGTCGTGGAGCGGCGGCAGCAGATCGGCCTGCTGCGCGCCATCGGCTTCAAGCGACGTATGGTGCAGGCCAGCTTCCTGCTGGAGTCCAGCCTGATCACGCTGATTGGGACGGCGCTGGGCGTGGCGCTGGGGCTGCCCCTGGCGGCGCAACTGATCGCCCACTTTGCCAGGACCAGTCCCGGCCTGGAGGTCGTCATCCCCTGGCTGCAGGTCGCCGGCATCGTGGCGCTGGCCTACCTGGCCTCGCTGCTGACGACCTACCTGCCCGCCTGGCAGGCGTCGCGCATCTACCCCGCCGAGGCCCTGCGCTACGAGTAGCGCCGCGGCTCCCCGTCGGACTCGCGGCTTCCGCCGCACCGCGACCTGGCCCTCGCCCACCATCCGAGACCAAGGAGGTGGTGGCGCGGCGGCGTCAGCATGCGCGAGGCGGCCCCGGCCATCGCCGTCGAGCGTGTCGCCCCCGCCCATCGCGTCCGCAGCCTATACCCGTCATACGTTCGCCAAAGCATCAGGGCGAACGACTGGAGCTGGGACGCAGGAATGTTGTGACGCCCGCGATAATCGCGGCGACGCGCGCCTGAGACAATGTTCCGATAAAGGCGTCATCGGCCAGATCGCTCTTGTTGATGGTGACGACCTGAGAAACGTTGACGACGCTGCGCCGCGGCAGGTTGGCCTCATCCGCCATCCGTGTCGGCCCCCTCGCCATACGCGTCATCAAGGCCGGCAAGGAAGGCGGCGTCGGCGGTACCCGGCTCTGGCGGCGGGGGCGCGGTGCGCTCGCTGGGGAGCTCGCCCCGCGTCGAATGCGCGGACACGCGCGCGGTAGCCACGCTATCCTCCTCGTCGGCCTTGTCATCGTCGCGCGGCCTCACCTCGACGCGCTGGCCCTCGACGAGGTGCGCGCCACCGTCGATCTCGACCCGGTTGTTGCGTACGATCCCATGATAGATTGCCATGCTATCCTATCTCCTCAAGCAAATCTCTACCCGTACACGCCTCTTTTGTTCTCATGCTACCACGCCCCGTCGCCCCGTCGCCCTATACGGCATGGGGAACCAGGCGCCGCACCGCACCGCACAGCACCGCACCGCACCGCACAGCACCGCACCGCGCAGGGATTGTGACCCTGCGGCGCGTCGTGCATTGCGTAGCCTGCCCGCAACGCTTACCAAACAGCCTGAAGTGCTTGCCCCATGGAGGGCGCGCTTGTGGAGCAGCTCACCCGCGGTAAGGTCATGACCATGGCCCACGCATAAGGGGAGGATACGCGATGCGTGATAAAGAGGGCGGGATACCTGGCGAGATCTCCTCTGCAGACTGTCACTTTGTCCGTTTTCTTGCACGGTTTTGGGTCGATAGTTTGCACCCTGAGGCGGCCGTTTCACGCATGGAAGGGCCATCTCAAGAGCCGCTCGCGGTCCAAAATCGTCCCACTGTCCACTGCAAACATGTGTCAAGGGAATCGTGGCGGAGCGTGGTCCCCAGCACCTACATGGCCGACGCGCTGCGCCAGGTCATGGTCGGCGCGACGCCGCAGTTCAGCCTGGGCATCGACGTCACCGCGATGGTCGCCTTCCTGGCCATCCTCTCCGTCGCCGCCGTGCGCCTGTTCCAGTGGGAGTGATCCCGACGCCGGTCCCCTCGGCACATCTATGGTACGCTGTCTGATGACGGTCTGTACGGTAGTGGGGAGGAGAGTGATATGAGTGATATGAGTGATATGCCGGCGACGCCGTCCAGTAGCCCGTGGCCCGCGGGGTGTGAGGGCGCCGTCTCGCTGACCTTCGACGACGGGCTGCGCTCGCAGATAGAGACGGCCATCCCCCTGCTCGACGAGCAGGGAGTGCAGGCCACCTTCTACCTCAATCCTCCGCGTGACGGCGACGAAGACGACTGGCGGGCGCGGCTGGCGCCGTGGCGCGCCGCGACGGAGCGCGGACATGAGATTGGGAACCACTCGCTGACCCATCCCTGCTCGCAGAACTTCGACCTCGTCGGCCGTGAGCGGGAGGCGATAACTTTCGGCGTCCGGGGGCTGGAGGCGATGACTCTTGAGGAGATCGAGCAGGACGTGCTGGAGGCCGAACGCCGGCTGCGCGCCGGCATACCCGCACAAACCGTGCGCTCGTTTTGCTACCCGTGCTACCAGAGCCACGTCGGCATGGGCGCGACGCGGCAGAGCTACGTCCCGGTGATCGCCCGCCACTTCGTCGCCGCGCGCGGCAAAGGCGAGAGGGCCAACCACCCCGCCCGCTGCGACCTGCACGATCTGTGGTCGTGGCCGGCCGAGCGCATGAGTGGGGCCGAATTGGTCGGACTGGCCGAGCGCGCGGCCGCCGAGGGGCGCTGGGCCATCCTCACCTTCCACGGCATCGGCGAAGGGCACTTGCCGGTTGCCGAGGTCGACCTGCGCGAGCTGTGCGGCTTCCTGGCGCGGCGGCGCGACCGCCTGTGGACGGCGCCCGTGGTCACCATCGCCACGCGCATCCAGCAGTGGCGCAACGGGCCAACAGCCACCCCATGACGCCACGTGGTCCGTTAGGATCTCCCGGCGGCGCCGCGTAAAGGGTTGCCGCGCCCAACCGATGCCGCATAGGAGCAAGGCCCAAGGCGTGCCGGCTGGAAGCCGGCGGTCCCAGGGGGTACGGCTGCCCGAGTAGCGCGCATGAATGATCCAGTCTATCTGTCATCTTGCTGGCTTTGTGGCCCTTTCTTCTGGGAACTCTGTGGCCCCATCGTTGCTGGCACCAGCGTGCCGGTGTATGGAGCGACGGCAGACCTTTCGTGACGTGACTGCGGCCCGATCCCGAGGCGTCGAGCCGGCCTAAGCACCCGTAGTCGGGGCGATAGGTGTATGACTCACTTCCCAGAACGGCTATTCTGTCCAGTGAAACGGCCGCCTCAGGGTGCAAACCATCGACCCAAAACCGTGCAAGAAAACGGACAAAGTGACAGCAGACCGAGGTTCGGATCCTCTGCGAGTGCCTGGAGGTGGTGGCCGACGCGTTGCCGACGCATGCCCCCGTTCAGTTTATGGCCTACGGCATCGCCGGGCTGGGCGTGGTGGCCACGCGCTCGGTCGTGGAGCGGCGGCAGCAGATCGGCATGCTGCGCGCCATCGGCTTCAAGCGGCGCATGGTGCAGGCGGGCTTCCTGCTGGAGTCCAGCCTGATCACGCTGATCGGGACGGCCCTGGGCGTGGCGCTGGGGCTGCCGCTGGCGGCGCAGCTGATCGCGCACTTCGCCAGGACCAGTCCCGGCCTCGAGGTCGTGATCCCCTGGCTGCAAATCGTGGGCATCGTGGCCCTGGCCTACCTGGCCTCGCTGCTGACGACCTACCTGCCCGCCTGGCAAGCGTCGCGCATCTACCCCGCCGACGGCCCTGCGCTACGAGTGAGACCCGTGGCTCCAGGCTGCGGGTCACGAGGTCATACATCGGAGGCCCCCTCGCCCCACGGCGCATCAAGCGGGGCGGCGGCGCCCGCGCGGACATACACAGGGATGCGATCCGGCGGCACGTCCACCGTCATCGCGCGCGGCCCCTCGATCAGATCCCACGTCCAAGGATCGCGCCACGTCCCGGCGGGCACGTAGACCTCCTGCGTCGTCGCCCCCTCCTCGACCGTCGGCGCCACGAGCAGGTCGCGCCCGAATAGGTACTGGTAGGGGTAGGCGCGCACGCGCGGGTCGTCAGGGTAGGCCAGGGGCAGCGCGCACATCAGCGGCCGCCCTGTCGCCGCCGTGTGCTCCGCCTCTCGCAGGATGTAGGGGCGTAGCCGGCGGCGTAGCGCGGCGTAGGAGCGGCAGACGGGCAGCATAAACGGGTCCCTGGTGCGCGCGGCGATGTTCCAGGGCGTGCGGTCGCGGCTGGGCTCACGGTGGGCGTTATACTCGCTGTGGTATTGCATGATCGGGCAAAAGGCCGCCATCATCCAGGCCCGCCGATACAACTCGCCCGTGGGGATCTCCTCGCTGAAGCCCGCGATGTCCCAGCCCCAGAAGGGGATGCCCGACGCGCCGGCGGAGAGGGCGGCCACGATGGAGTGGCGGAACGCATCCCAGGTCGAGTTCTCGTCGCCCGCCCAATGCGCCGGGTAGCGCTGGCTGCCCGCGTAGCCCGCGCGGCTGAACGTCAACCCGTCCTCGCGCCCGCACTCGTGCAGCAGACGGTGGTACGCCGCGGCGTAGAGCACGGGGTAGGCGTTGACCATCTCGTCGCCACGCCGGCCGTCGGCGAAGACGATGTCGCGCCCCCAGATGTGTTCGCCGCCGTCGGTCTTGAAGCCGTCCACCCCCAGCTCCTCCACGAGATAGCGGCGGCGTGAGAGCCACCAGTCGCGGGCCTCGGGGTGCGTCAGGTCAGGCAACAAGGCGCCGGGGAACCACCACCCCGGGTTGCGGTAGGGTGTCCCATCGGGGTTATGGGCGCACCAGCCGTTGCGGATCACCGTGTCGGCGTCGGCGCCATTCTGCGCATGCGTCTCCTCGCCCATGTCTTTGAGCAGGGGGATCTGCCAGAGCAGCAGGCGTACTCCGGCCGCGTGCAACCGATCGATCATGCCCTTCGGATCGGGCCAGAGCCCCTCGGGCGGGAAATGAAAGTCGGCCAGACGCGGGGGACGGTCGGGCGGCAAAGGATCGTACTGGGCGTCGTTCCAGATATAGAAGGTGGCCTCGTCGGCCCACGCCTCGATCACCATGACGTCGCCTGGGATGCCCTCCCGCTCAGCGCGCTCGACCTCGGCGAGCACGCGCGCCTGGCTGTTCCAGTCGTTGCTGCTCATCCACACACCGAACGCCCACTCCGGCGGCAGAGCAGGCAAACCCACGCGGCGCAGATAAGCGTGCAGGGCGTCCAGAGGCGTCGACGCCAAATAGAGACGCGCCTCCAGCGGAGCGGCGCCCGCGCGGTCAACGTCCGCCTCGATCACCAACTCGTCCGGCGTGGAGGCGCCCGCGTCGATCCGTAGCGGGCGCGTGCCGTCGATAGAGAGCGCGTAGCCCCGCGAGGAGAGCACCAGCGGGACGGGCAGGTACGTGCGCGCGCCCTGGTTCTTGTATTGTTCGTAGACGCGCGCGTCGAAGCGCAGGCCCCGCCGGTCGAACGCGTCGAAACGCTCCCCCGTCCCGTACAGCGCCTCATCGTCCTGTAGGGCGACGGCGAGGCGGACGGCGCGCGTTGCGCGCCCGGCGGTGAGCAGGGACAGCAGCGGGCGGCGCGTCGAGGAGCGTATCGTGTCATCGCCACCCCGACGGCGCGCGGCAACCGCGCCATCGATCAGCCCGACCCGCACCTCCAGGTCCGCGCCCTCCACGACCAGGTCGTCACCCTCCTGCCGCGTCGTGGTGGAGACCATGCCCGCGGGCTCGGGCAGCCCTAAAGGAACCGTTGGCCAGACGCGGAGACGCACCTCGTCCGGCCCCGCCACCTCGATGGCCGCCAGTGCATCGCGGCCCTGCCCATCGGATAGGGTCAACGCGACGCCGCTCATCGTGGCCCGCCATGCGGCGACGCGCCCCAACGCGCGCCATGACCCGACGTCGAATACGTAGGGGCCAGTGATGACGCCCTGCCCCTCAGCGGACAGGGCCGTGACCTGATAGGACACGTGCGCGCCATCCAGAAAGGCGCCCAGGTGGGCTTCCCAGCGCGTTCCCTCTCCGTCCCACGGCGCGACGGCGGCGGGGACGACCCGTGGTTCCTCGCCCGGGGACGACACGTGGACCGACACAGCGTCGACGGCGCCGGGCGGGCGCGTGACCGCGGCGATCACGACATCCTCGCTCGCCTGCGGCTCCCGGGGCGTCCGTTCCCAGGGCTGCGGTGTGTAGGGGTCATCGATGCCGTGCGGGACGTGCAAGATCCGGAGGTCGGGCGACGCGCTCTGAACCATCTGATCTCCTGTTGTGTGTCGTGTGCGGTTGCTGTAGCAAGGACAGGGCCGGGCGGCGCATGCACACGGGTGATGCGCCTCCCGGCCCTGTGCTCTGTCGAGGGCCTAATGCAGGAGCGCGTTGACCTTGGACTCCATGTCGGCCAGGGCCGCTTGGGCGGTCAGCGAGCCGTCCTGTACCTGCTGCAGGTCTTTGGTGATGACGTCCTGCATCTGCGTCTCTTTGTCGATCGTCGGCGGCAGCACCAGCGTGTCCAGCGCCTGGAAGACGACCTGCCGGTGCTGCGGCGGCTTCTGAGCCAGATACTGGCTGACCAGGCTCTTGTCGCTCACGGCCGGCAGTTCCCAGGAGGAGGCGATGCGCGTGTGGGCGGCCGTCGAACTGCTGGTGAGGTAGCGCAGCCACTTGTACGCCGCGGCGGCGTTGGGGGATTTGGCCGAGATCACGACGGCGTTGGCGAAGTATTGGTGCGCCCGCTGACGGTCGGCCGGCTCAAGGGCCACGTCCCAATGCACGTTCGACGTGGCGAAGGCGGAGAACATCCAGATGCCGGTGCGATCCATCGCCAGCTTGCCTGCCTTGAAGAGGTCGCCATCGGAGAGGCCGCCCATCTGCGCCTGCGTGGGCATCACGTGATAGCGGTTGGCCTTGTCGACGAGCCAGTTCACGGCGCGCACGCCCGCCGCGCTGTTAAAGGCGACCGCGGTGTGGTTCTTGTTGAAAAACTGGCCGCCCGCCTGGGCGAGCACCTTGTAGAACTCGAAGAACTGCACGGGCTCGTAGTCGCCGTAGTCGCCGTTGCCGGTCAACTTCTGGGCCGCGTTGATCTCGTCGGACCACCTCCAGGTCGCCGTGGGATAGGCGACGTGGGCCTTATCGAAGAGGTCCTTGTTGTAGAAAAGCAGCACGTCGGAGAAGCTCTCCGGCAGGCCGTACTGCGCGCCGCTGGCCTGGAACGCGGCGAGCGCGCGGGGATAGTACACGTTGGCGTAGCTCGCTCGCGGCGTCACCGTGGCCAGATTGAGCAGCGTACCCTTGGAGGCGTAGGAGACGAAATCCTGGTAGTCGAGCTCGAAGGTATCCGGCGCGCTGTTGCCCGCGACGGCGATCTGCAGCTTGGTGAAGTACTGGGCGAACGC
>JAABUQ010007806.1_pt1 | contig 15291 bp, 21 predicted proteins | sample 5560001 | NCBI WGS metagenome assembly JAABUQ01 (sample SAMN10711888, study PRJNA513371) | rock metagenome | isolation source: Antarctica rocks | place: Antarctica: Victoria Land, Finger Mt nord | collected 2015-12-18 | reverse complement strand
ATTATTATTTACTCCGAAGATTTATAATTAAGCTTATTATAAATAAAATATTAATATTATTTTAAATATTAATATATATTATTCTGAAATCTTAAAAAAAGTCTTTATTATAATTTATAATTATATTAATATAATTAAATAAATATATTATAAAAATAATATTATTAAAAAAGGTTTAATATTATTATATATTATTATAAAATAAGCTTAAATCCAAATTAAATCTAAATTAAAAATTAAAATAAAAAATTAAATAATTAAAAAATTAAATAAATAACAAAAAGATATAATTAAATTAAAATTAAATTAAAAATAATTTTAATTAATTTTATTATTTATTTATTTTAATCTAAGTTAATTTAATTTATTAATTAAGATTAATTTTTATTTAATTCTAAATTAATTTTAATTTAATTTAATTAGTTTAATTTTTATTATTTTTATCTCCTTTAATCTTTTTTTTAGTTTCCCTTTTTATTTCCCTTTTAACTTCTTTCCTTATTTTCTTTTTAGCTTCCCTTTTAGTTTCCCCCTTTATTTCTTTTTTAGCCTCCCCCCTTATTTCCCCTCCTATCCCCCTTATAACCTTCTTTTTAGCCTCCTTTTTAATCTCCCTTTTAATTTCCCCTTTAATCTCCTTTTCAATTTCCTTATTATTCTTATTATTTTTGTTAGAATATTTATTAATAATAAATATATTTTTAATTTTTATTATATTAAAATTATAATTTAAATAATCGAAATATTTTAAGTAATTATAATAAATAAAATTTTATAAATATTTTATATTTAATTAATAATTAATCTAGATTTAAATTAAATTTAATTTAAAATTAAATTATTAAAAAGTTAAAAACTTATTAATTTTATAATTTTTATAATTATAATAAAATATTTCTTTTTTTAAAATTTTAAATAGAATATAAATATATATTTTATAAAGCTAAATTAATTAATAATTAATTTTATTTTAATTTTAAATTAATTATTATTTAATCCTTTTTTAAAGGCAATTTCTATTTAATTAAAGCTTTAATAATTTTTTTTATTAAATTAAAGGTTTTGGGAGTTATATTTTTTAATTAATAATATATAAATTATTTAAAGAATTTTAAATTAATTAATATTTAATTTAAAATTAATTTAAAATTAAATTTATTAATTAATTATATAATACTTTAGAATCTTTAAAAATTATAATTTTTTTAAAAAATATTTATTTTATAATTTTTCGATATATATTTATAAAGGGTTAAGGTATTTAAAAAATAAATTTATAATTATATTAATTTTAAATTAAATTTAAATTAAATAAAAATTAATCTTATTATAATAAAATAAAGCTTTTTATTATTTATATTAAAATAATAATAAAATTTATTTATTACAATATATAACCCGTCTTATTCGAATTAATTAATAAATAATCTTAAATTAATTTAAATAAATAAAATTTTAATATTAAAAATAAATTAAATTAAATTAGAATTAATTAATAAATAATTTTAAATTAATTTTAATAAATAAAAATTTAAAATAAAAATTAAATTAAATTAAATTAAAATTAATTTAAAATTAAATTATTATTATTATTTTATTTATTAATTTTTTATTTTATATAAGTTAGTTTATAAGGCGTTAAATTAAATTTTTATATTAAATATAAATATTATTTTTTTTTCAGATTAGTTATTATAATAAATTTAATTAATTATATAATAAATTTATAATTGATTATATAAAAGGTACATAATATAGGAAAGATAATAAGGCGACTATAAACAAAATGAAGATAAATTATACCCAAACTCTAATTCTTAGCGTGGTCGTCTGAGTTTTTTAGTAATAGTCGGATGACCTGCCTCCTCGCTTGTTCTACCAGATACATGTAATCTATATCACGTGACGCGCACAACGAGCGGCCGCCCAGATCACGCTAGACTGAAAATGCTTTGGCACCATATCGTGTCTGACCTCCAGCTCCCCCTCGTCCGTTCCGTACTTCCAAGGTTGGATTTTTCTTCCGTAGGAACACTAGGTATACACCGTGGACCGTGGACTTTGTCGGTCAAGGTCTACGAAAATGCAATCACTCAGGACCAGTAATTGGCTCGTTTCTGGGCGGCGGCTAATCGACAATCCACACAGTTTGGACCCCCTTCCTCAGTCCCATGCTTACTCGGGCCCTTTCCCCGCCTCCAGAACCATCAGCTCGCTGGCTGCTCGGAGTCGGAGTGGTCGGTAGCGCGCCTGTGAAATGCAAGGAAGACGATGCTGTCGAGGTTTTTCATAGGAAAGGCCATCTGCATCTGACAAACACATCAATTCATTATTGAGAAACTGCCCGGCTACCGTCAACCAAATCAAGGATTTCACGACCATGGATCGCACCTCGCCAAAGCAGCTGCTGGCTCTCGGTGAGCTAGGCTTTTGCCTCCTATGGATCGTCTCATTTTTCAATGGAACACTCGACAATATAGACCATGCCATCCAAAAGGGTTTCTTCCCTGATGGCCGAGCCTTGCGTTCGGTCTATACAGGCTTTCCCTTGCTCGATGGCCGCCTAACATTCCTCGCTGCTTTCTACGAGGTGCTCTCCAATAGCTTGTCGACAGGGCCGAGGCTTCTATTCTTTAATCTGAACTTTGTGCTTTCATGTACCTGTGTTTGGGTCTTCATCGAGAGTCGCCGTAGGGGTGTCCAAAACTTGGCATTGAGACAGTGAGTCCCCCTCTTTTTCCCCCAGAAGTATCCACGCCGCAGGTTTGGTTTCTCTGGGCCAATATGACATCACTTGAAAGTCCCGTCCCGTTCGTCATCCTCTGGAACGCTATGGGCGCAGCTCTCATACAGCCATTTTATCTCTACTTCGTCACTCAGAGCAAGGCCACCGCCAGGGAACCCACAATCCCTTTGAATGAGGCTATAGCATTGTTCATCACGACGCTGCCCACGGTAATGTTCCCATTATTCCTCTTTGCCCCGGCGTGGCTCAACTACAGCACCTGGCAGCATCACGGCTACATCGCCGTTTTCCAGGGGATGCCTTCCTAGTGGTCTCTATCTGCTTGATCAGCATCGCAATCATGTGGCAATTTCACGGCCTCGCATCCACAAAAGACGCCAAGAACCCCAATGTCGACACGCCGTGAATCGTCGCGTCGTATAACATGGCCGGCAGCGTTGCTGCCGCCGTCCATATCTACACGGTGATCAGCTCATTGGCATCTGGAAACCCCGACATAGCACTGAGCCGCCTCTTTGTGCCCTCGCCGGGCAAAGTCAATTCCATCACTGCGCCACCTGCCAACTCCACCATAGCCCCCTCCACGACGCTCCCAGCAGAGTGCCACCCGCTCCTAGAAGGCTATCACCTCTTCACTTAATTCAACTACATCATTCTCGCCCTTTCTATTATCGTCTTTGCTCATTGTGCTCTCTCTAATCAGCCAGGGCGGGAGGACGAAAAGCCCACTCCTCAGAAGATGTCTGCGACGGAATCACGCGAACTAGCCTGCCTGGCCGTGGGCTCTGTCGTACTCGCTCCCGGCGCGGCCGGTTCCTTCGCACTCGCGGTCCGCGAGTCTAGATTGAGAGAGCAACCTCTGCCGCGCAAGGTCCAGTGATATAGGCAGATGGCATGAAAGTCAAGTACAGACTCCCAAGGCTGTGTTCCGGTGGCGTACGGCTGGTTCTCCACCTCTTTGGCCTTTGGCCTAGGGACGAACTAGTGAGACTATGGAAGAGAATGACGAGTGGGACAAGAGGACAGGGAGAATGGGTGGAAGAGCGCTCCCCGCTCCTCTAATCGTGCCATGTTTTGCTAGAGGAATTCCATCATTCTCGGCACATTCACATAGCACTTCATCCAACCACAACATCCGCCCTACGAAATGCATCTATCTGATCCATAATTTCCCCTTACGCTCCCATTTTTGATTTACAACCCGCCACTCGCGCTGCATCACTTCGTATGGCGGTAGAGAGACCGCTTACGGATTGATCGCTATCTGTTGCTACCTACCCTTACTTTCATCTCGGGCTGGATTGTCATGTTCTAGGCACTTGGCTGGGCCCAATTCCTGTACCAGCCGCGCGACACGGTCTAGCTAGACTCCCTCCTTGTCTTCTTAGCTCGCCCTGCAGCTCAGAAAAAGACCGTTGTATGGCGCCAGGATTTGGCTACTGTGGGGCAGGACTGATATGTGGGAGCAACGCTGAGAAGCTCCTCGCGCTGAAGATTAGAGCACAACAAATCAGAATCGATTTTTGTTGGCATGACTGCCTCTCACGGGGTATCGCCTACTGAAACTCTGCTCGATCATACCTTGCTATGTATCATCACCATCGCAGTAGATTTGAGGTCAGCATGTTATACTCCGCCCCCCACAGCACTCTTTCCCGCGCTGACCCCCATCTTTAGTTTTACACCCTTGACCCTTGGCGCTGTGGACCATAGCTGCTTAAATGTCTAGCTAGCAGATCTTGGTAATTGAGCACACGGTCGAAGAAAAAATAATGATTAGGCCACGTCGAGGATGGCTGCCACATTTACTAGTCACCACCACACCCACTACCAAAACATGACATTCTCCTCCTACGTTTGCTCCATTCAACAAGCCAAATACCTGGAGCTGGTGTAGCTGATAGGGTATTAAGTTTTCGATATTTGGTAGTGAACGGGTACCAGGTGAGACGTAGTAAGGCAAACGAGGCAGCGACCCCCAAAGTGGCTTAGTTATGGGTCTTTTCTTCACTCGCGTGCTGACCAGAACCGTTCATCGAGACCACCTGCGCTCGCCACCTTGAGAAATTTTGGCCGTGTCGTGAAAGTCTCCAAGTCCTCAAAAGATCATTTCCTGATCTCCGGGGGCAAAGCGGTCAGCTTGATTCCATCTTCTTGAATCTCATTGGCAAATTGCTCGCACTTGCGTTCATCGTCGATGCGCTCTGCGATGATCCGACTCAGCTCTAGCACGCTCGCTGGCTTTCGGATAGGTTGACGAAGAGGCGGTACCTCAGGCATCTCCCGGCTGAATCTCCTCCAAGGAGACGGTACGAGCGATAACGGCGTTCGCTTCTGATCGCTAGGATCTGCCCGGGTGACTGAAAAACTCGATTGCGCGTAGCTAGAGTACGTCGATTAAAGCTTGAAGAATGGGTCAAATGTTGGCGATTTCGGTACCGGGGGTGAAGACACATTCGCAACCTCCGCCAATCACCAAGGATAATGTCGTCATTGCCACTTGAATGGCCACAACGTTGATGTGACGAGGATGAAGGCGTCGCGCTTCATGTGTGGCATGGGGTTCTTTCATTCCTTCCTTCATTCATTCATCCATCCATTCATCCAAACCGGAGATTCCCGCGGGACTTCACCGGTAGCTATATGCTCAGTGGAATAGGGGTGTATAAATAGGTAATGGGGGTGTACGAATAGTACTACCCAAATACCACTGGTCGTCCCCTGTCCGATCCCAAGGTATGCATCATCTATTGACTTGACACCATCTGTGGAAGAAGATCCGCGCCCATGTCTCGTAATAGCCAGAGTTCCTAGCTCCATCCGCGGCTGTCTACAGAGGAAAGGCCAAGCCCCACCGTTCCCGAGCTCAGCTGACGAGGCTTTTTTCCATCTTCGTCTGGTCATTGGTGAGCTTTTACGCGTAGCACATTTGCCATAATCGATGTACTCTGTTAGTCGAGACATGCTGTTCATCGAAGGTGTTGGTGGACGTGCTCAAGCCATAGACGAGAAGAACGGCATGACCTTATTTGTTGTCTCCTTACTTGTACACACCGAAAATCTGCTCATTCCCATGCGCAAGGGAACTACAGGAACCGAAGACGTCGCGGACGCGGAGAGGCGACGACTCTCCGCCCGGGCAGGCTCTGCACATATTTCCACGACTTGGACTCGTGCGGGGCAATGTTTACCCTGACATCAGACAATGTAAGAAGGGTTCTGATGCGAAAGGTGCAACTATGGAGGACCCCCATCATGACGATATCTAATTGGTCGGGGAGAAGGCTTTTACTTCTCCGGCAACATGCCGTCATATGTCGTACCTACCATTGATCTGAAGCAATGATAAGATGCGGAGAACGCGCCTGGTAGTTAAAATGAACGACGTCAGGTCGTAGAGAGCAATGGAGACTTCTTCAAGCTCAATTACCCGTACCCCTGCTCATGCTTCCTGGAATTGCAAAAAGGCGCTAGCGAGAGGATATCACCGTATTTCCTATAAAGATGCAGAAGCATCGCTGCCTCCGCCAGCGAAGCCAGGAAGCATACCTAATCCCGGCCTTGAAGAGCGAGGGACTCTAATAGTCCTTGACGACGACCCCACGGGAACACAGACAGTGCACTATGTTAACTTTCTCACTACGTTCGAAAAAGAAGTTCTTGTCGACCAATTCAAGACCAGGGAGCCGGGATTTTTGGTCCTGACAAATTCGAGGGCTTATCAACATAATGAGGTACGTTGCGTGCCATTCACATTTCCTGAAATGAGATCTGTGAACGCCATGGCTTGAACATGGCCAATTCCAGGCGAAAGACTCTCTGCACACCTCCTCAGGAACATACACGCGGCCGCCGTAGAGACTTCCACCGAGACCAAAATCGCCTTGCGTTCTGACAGCACTTTGCATGGCCACTTCCCCCTTGGAAATCAGCTGACCACCAACACTTTCGACGCCTTTAACGCATGGGTACTCGCTCCAACCTTCTTCGAACGTGGCCGGGTAATAGTGAACGACATCTACTACGCCCTCGACTCGGATGACGGAGTCACATTAGTCCCAATTGACGATACGCCATCTGCAGCGGACAAAAGATTCAAGTCAAGTGACTTAAAAGAGTGGATAGCGGAGAATTTTGAATGTAAAACTGTGCCTGGAATTAGCAGCATCAGCATTGAAGAGCTGAGAGAGGAGCGAGGGGCCGAGAAGATTGCGGAGCGTTTGAAAGCAGTAAAGCTGACGGAACATCCACCCATCATTGTACCGAACACTCTCGCTACCTCGGAACTGGAAGTACTCGTCGTAGCCATAGGACTACTACCGAAACTGAAGCTGCGGTATTAAACAGGGCCAGCTTCGTCTCCACTCGTCTCGGCATTGCCAGAGATCCCACCTGTCTCTGCAGGGAAACTGTTCAGCCCGTCACCGTCTGATGGGCCAGGCGGCCTCACGGCAATTGGCTTCTCCGTCCCGCGCACGACCGCTCAACGGGAGTACCTTCTCGAACATTGGAAGCCGCATATCGTACACCTCGAGATCGATGTCGCGCAGCTGCTCGGCGAACACGAATCAAATCAAGACCATTGGGATCTGATTAATAATGCTGCGCGAACGGCGGATCAGATCCTAGACCAGGGGATGGATGCGGTGATTAGCACAAGCCGAATGCTGATCACCACTGATGATGGGAAGGAAAGTTTGCTGTTAAGGAGTAGTGTGACTGTAGTGCTGGTGAATATTGTGAAGCCGATAACCACGAGGCCGAAATATGTTACCGCGAAGGTGAGAAGGCGGCAATGGTGCTTTTGGTATGGGGTTGTTGAAATACCCGTAACAGGGCGGTATTACAAGCAGTGACATCGCAACCGAAGCGTTGGGCATGAAGAAAGCGAAGGTACCCGGTCGGCCAAGCAGCGACTGGCGTACCTCTGTGGCGAAGCGATTCGAAGTGGCCGGATGTGCCCTATACTGTGGTACGCTCGACTACTGGGGCTGTCTCCTTGCTCGAAGCACAATTCCATCCATCTAGAAACCTGTGGGAAAGACAATGCTGATTTCGCAAACATGCAATTTCCTGGAAATGTTGGAACGGCTAAAACGCTAGGAGAGCTGGTGGCTGCGTATCGTACGAGACGAATGAGGTGGACATTTGTTAGCCGGATGATGGCATGCATGTGATAGATGAGCGATGGAAATTTAGGATGTGAGAGTTCTCAAAAGGGAAATGGCGAGGTGTCGTCGTACGGCTCTTCTCTCAATCGGCGGACCCCGTCAAAGACGACTCCTCGCGGAAAGATTGAGAGATCGTATACCTAATCCTAATGGGCATGATGATTTGCACAAGACGTGATGTAGGAAGACGAGGGCGGGATGGAGAAATTTCTCGAGCTGGAGTCATTGCTCGAGTTGAGCAAAACCTCGGTTTCGCGTTGGACTTGAGACTGGAGTCCTGACGGTTGGGTGAAACGAAATGTAAAAACAGAAGGCGTGATATCTCTTGAATTGGGAGAGGAAATGTTTGGATTGCAGCTTTCATTGCCTCAGAGCCATTGCCGTTTCAATAATACAACGACGAAGCATCCACGCTTCATGCCGGCCATAACGCCATACCCATGCCTCTTCATTATTCGCCAACGGCACAAACACGAGGTAAGTTTTCAAAGAATACGACATCCTCTCTTCTTTTCCCTCCGCCCCCCTCCCCCAATAGGACCACCGCTCATCCCGCCGCCGTTACCACCGCTATACTGCGGACGCATCTGCCTCTCCTCCTTCCGCCTGATCTCCATCCCCACGGCAGTATCGACAGCCAGTTCAAACACCTCGTGTACGCCTTTCATCTCCTTGCTACTGCATTCGACATATGTTGCTCCCATCTGCTTAGCGACGTTCTGTCCTTGCTCTTGTGTGACCGGGGTCAGGCCCTGGGTCTTGAGTAGATCGATGCAGGTGCGTTTGGTACGGAGGTCGGATTTTAGGCCGATGAGGATGAGAGGCGTTGTTGGGCAGAAGTGGAGGACTTCTGGGTACCACTGTTTCGGAGCATGCATGTCAGTGGTAAGTCGGTTTTAGGGTATTTATGATGGAAGGAGGAGACGGGAGGAAGACCCACCTTGTCCATCACATTTTCCAGCGAGTTGGGACAATCGATTGCGAAACAGACAAAGAGCAGATCGGTTTCTGGGTAGGAGAGAGGGCGCAGGCGATCGTATTCCTCTTGCCCTGCCGTGTCCCATAGTGCTAGTTCGACCGTCTTCCCACTCGGCTTATGCTCGGTTTGGGTAATGTAATTCTCGAAGACTGTGGGTACATATTTCTACTTCAACTTAGCCGGTTCCCTTCATCGTTTCTTTCGTCGAACTCACCTCGGGGAAATAGCCCTGGCTGTAGCTGATCAACAGACACGTCTTCCCACATCCACCATCGCCTACGACTACAAATTTCTTCGAGTATGATGGCGGCTGTGTGATATTTGTGCCGGCGGAGACTCGATCTGTAGAGGTGTTGGTACTGGCACTGTTCATGGTCCCTACACTTTGGCGTGTGCTCTGTTGCCCGACTGGTTTCCGGCGAGGAGAAATGGACCCAGATTGCGAGCTCAGATTGCCACTTCGTCGCGAGCCTCGTCGCAGAAAGTCGTAGTTTTCGTAGACTTGTGTAGACATCTTGGTGGGGAAGAGGGTCTCGTTTGGGAGGATTGTAAGATGGAGGGTGGCGCGGCTGTGGGATTGAAGCAATATGTGATGGGCTTCAAAGTATGCACATGGGAAGCATAATATGTATATCAAAGCCCAATTGCAGTGAAATGTACCAGGTGTGCTAGGGAAAGGTGAGGTGGAGAGGGTCCTCGGGGAGTATAAAGCTTTGTTGTCTTCGGTTGTTGACGTGGTGATAATCTTAGCGCCAACGTCTCTAGCCTCCCGCCGTTGAAAGTTTGCTTCCCTCGTTCGATGGTCGCGCTACGAATACCTCGGTCGAGAGGATATTCCGACCACGTCAATTCTGCTACCCTCATGGCTTCTGAGAATGAGGGCGTCAGAGATACGCTGGCCAATTCAGGGCGGCTGTTGGAGCCGCTACCTTCTCTGACCAGCACTCCAAACCTGAAGGAGGAAAAGCTTGATGCTGGACTCAGGAGCTTGGATCATTGTGAGCTTTCGAGATCTTACAAACTGCTTTCGATTGGTCTAATGCGAGGATAGACAGAACCAGGCTACCGTTATGGCGGTATCTCCCTCGCCAATGGGTGCTTCCGTTGTTGCGAAAAGAAACACCGTATCTCGCAGCACTACAGGACTATGTCCGGACCCCTGCCCTTGACACATACTTTTCGATCACGGCCAATCTGGGCACACATACCTTCTTCATGACCTGTTTACCCATGATATTTTGGTGTGGGTACACGGAATTGGCAAGAGCGTGAGCACCCTTTGAGCACCCATTGTCCAATGTTGGCTGAGTCATGACAGCATGGTACATATGCTTGGAACTGGTGTTTTCTTCACTGGTGTTTTGAAAGACCTGTCCTGCCTACCCCGACCCTTGTCACCCCCAATGAAGCGGATCTCCATGTCAAAATCTGCTCCACTAGAGTACGGCTTTCCTTCGACGCACGCAACCAATGCGGTATCCGTTGTTGTGTATACGCTCTTCGCTTTGAACAATCCGGAATTGTCTATCAGCCCGACTTCCAAACTCATTCTGGAGATCGTCTGCTACTGGTATGCTATTAGCATAATGCTGGGCCGTCTCTATTGCGGTATGCATGGATTCACTGACGTGATCGTGGGGAGCCTCATGGGGGCGGTACTTGGTGTCTTGCAGTGCTTTTATGGGCCAGAATTTGACAGGCTCATGCATGAACCGCAAGTCCAGACTCCGTTTGTTCTTATCTTGATCGTACTGGTCCTGATCCGAATCCACCCAGAGCCGGCAGATGATTGCCCATGTTTCGATGACAGCGTTGCCTTTGGGGGTACATTAATAGGTACTGAGGTGGGGAGTTGGCATTTTGCCCAAAGTGGATTCGCTTGGGATTCCCCTACCTCTGCTACTGTACCCTTCAGCCTCGACGCACTGGGCTGGCCAAGGACTATTGCCCGAATTCTGGTGGGCGTTGCGACGATCTTTGCGTGGAGAGCGATCATGAAACCAACGATGTTGAGGTTGTTGCCACCAATCTTTCGAATTTTCGAGAGGTTGGGATTGAGTCTACCGAGGAAGTTTTTTGTGAAAGCTTCGTATGACACCGCACGAGCGCGAAGTGTTTGAAGTCTTAGCTGACAGTCTTCGCAGTGAATACCATCAAGTGCCAGACCAAATTGATGACGATAACGTCATCCCACCAGTGTCCCAGCTTCCATCCATGTTGACAAAAATGCGTCATCCTCGGAAAAATCGCTCAGTATCCGTCGGCCCTCAATCCGAAGCTGACGCCTACGAGACCTTGGCATACCGTGAGGAAAGCCGTAGAGAGAACACTAGGGGAAAAGCTGCCGCTTCTTCGAGCTTTGAGAAGAAAGGAGAGGATACTTCGAACTACTTCAATATCAACGACTCCACTAGTACCTCAAAGCGTCCCACCGCAGGCATGCTACTAACACCTGCTTCATCGAGCGTGGACCTCAATGGATCTTTGACCGAAGGCGAGGCAGCTCTTTATACACCATCGACTCCAGGTAGCGGTGACGGCAGTGATATGATCAGTCGCCGGCCCAGTCAGGAGCGCAGGCAAGACGAGCGTGAGGAAAGAGAGATGTTCTCAAAGCTCGAGAAGCCAAGGGTGAGATATGATGTCGAGGTCATCACGAAATTGATTGTTTACACTGGTGAGCGGAACTTAGAAGACAGACATGTGATAAGATGCTCATTATGCTAATATGCCCAATCTGTAGGTATTGGCTGGATCGCTGTCGAAGGCGCACCGCTTCTCTTCCACTTCATTGGACTAGGAGTATATTCGCCGCCAATATGAGGGAGTTGCAACAGCAATACCAAGTGGTTCACAACACCATTAGCCGAAGCCTGGGTCCCCTTTCCCGTGGCAGAGGCTCCATTCACAATGGTGCAAATGCTCAAACAGGTTAGCACCGACTAGTATCCCCGCGTCCGCCAGCCACGAAGACTGGAGAGACAAAATCACTAACCCACGCACCACGACGCAGGCCTGCGACTCCCGCCCGTGTTCAGTGGTTAAGAAGAAGGAGGATAGCGACTCAGAACGATGGACGCATTCTTGCATTCCATTAATCCAATTCAAAGATTGACGTTTGACCCTGGACCTACCCACATGGCTAGTCCTGGCGATTTTCACTATTGGGGCGGAGCGAGCAGCCAGTGTCCATCGAATTGATATTGTCGCGCCTTGCGCTACATGAGCGGATATGAAAGAGGACCGACATATTGACGTTGGTTCGAAAATGTGAAGCAGACAGAGGCTCACTGCCTAGATAGAATATCCATACATCAAAATACCTACCTCCTCAACAAGCGTAAGCAAAGGCATTCCTCTTTCTGAATCTTGTCGTTACGGCCAAGAGAGCTCGATGGCTTCTCAACTCAATTCCCTGGCATTCAACGTCCCACATGCCAGTGAAGGGAGCGCTCGCTTCCCTAGTCGCCTCGGATTTCTGTTCAATAGACAATACTTCTTAAGATGAGACGTTCCTTTCCGGTGGACTTTTCGCAGCTTCCACATCCATTCCTTACTTCTCGGTATTTCTCGCGCTTGGCTCCTTCGTGCCGTAGACTCCACCGCCGAAATCCTTATTGGTCGATTTAACTACCCGCCTCGACAATTCCACCTCGACGCCCGTCCTCAATCGCGCGACCATGTTCATGTCCATATAATGGGACAGCAATTCAGTTTACATGCGCAGACTCATCGCGCCTTCGGCTCCCTAAAAAGCGATGCGGTACCCTAGAGCTCCATGCCTCCTGGATGAAATTCCAATCTCAGATCTCGAAGCCGCGATCCAATGGTCTGTTCGAATCACTATCTCCGACTTTGCTATTCGACTCAATCGCACCCGTTCAGCACGCAAAGAATGAGATGGGAGTGGTCGTTGCGGGTGGGTCAGGCAGGCTAAGCGTCCTTCTGTTGACGACCGTGCGCGAATCGAAGTCCCTTTTGATATGAAAATGGCATCTTTATATTGGAAATTTTCAATGTTTGGAAAGGAGGGGACGGTGAGAGCCTTCGCAGGTGTGGCAGAACGCGAGAGATGCGGCAAGAGGAGGGACGCAAATAATGAAGAGGGGGAGTACGTTGATAATATGGGATCCTGGGAAAGCTCGGGCAGGGATGCTGGATCGCTGCTAAAGTACCGCAAATGAGGAGACACAAGTGGTAGCGGTTGCTATTGAAGGAAGAACACTGACGCGAAGGGAGGAATGGGATTCAGTGGGCATTGCTCGTGGGGAAGGGATGGAACAGTTGCTTGGGTCTTGCGATCAATGATGTGATTGGTATAGGGAGGCATTATTGGCACTGAAATGAGGGGGAAAGTACGGCCGTCAGGAAGGAGACATTATCTCTAGTGGACAAAGCTAGGCTCAGTCGTTCGGTGTCAAAATAGGCCACCAGAGATGGAAAGACAAGAAGCACCTGGCTCAAGGGTTTCGAGGTTTCCTTCGTAGCTGATCATCAAACGGCAGCATATCCAAACGAGTTGTGGATTGAAAGAAAATACAGTAGGAGGGGAGGAGGTTGCGATGGCACAATGTTTGGAAAGAGTGCAGGGCGATTGAGCGCCGGGTAGCACTGTTGCCAACAGTCTGACTCGTGAATTGACTACGGCATGATTTTTGCAACCGACAGAGTACAAGAATGGCTGACGCCGATGAAGACTCAGCCATACGTGCAACACCAGATACCACAGAAATCGATCTGTCGGATGAAACCCAAGACTTTCGCTTTCTGTCCTCGCTTTCCCTGTATGTTGCCCTGCCATGTACAATTCCTTGACTTATGATTCCTAGCACCTCAGACCAACCCACTCTTCCTCGACGCGGAGAGAAAGACTTCGAGCACCATGGCACATTATCACAAGAAGACACCCTCGCGGCCTCCCGCGCAGCTATGCACAACGCCCTTTCCCAGCAACGGGTCCACATGCCGAAGAATACCATAGTCTGTCTCTACGATCCCGAGACTGAGACCACCGTAGTTGAACATCCCAAAGGTCCCCACTTCAAGACTCTGGGCAAAAGCGACTCTCGAAGTCGACTCAGCCTCCTCCCAGAGGAAGCCCTGTACCTTGTGGAAAGGGGGACGTTGAATCTTCAATGGCGGACCAAGGATCTTCGCGATATACCTATGAGCTTGCAAACAGCATATACCTATCTCATCGGTAGCCAGGGACTGACACTAGAGCGCTACACCGTCTACACCTCCCTGAAGCGGAACGGCTACATCATTCATCGCAGTCCGTCCTGGTATCCAAAAGACCATGATAGAGACATTATCCCTCCCTACTCATCCCCAGTCCCAGAACCTCTAGGTATCTTCACCCAATTCTACAACCTCCTTTTCCCCGCCAGACCGCCACCAGCCCCGCCACCCCAAGGTCCACTAGTCACCCCCGGCCTCTACCGCTCCTACCTCCCAATCTACCGGCAACTCGCTCTCATCCCCTTCCATGACCCCTCACTCCCCTCTCCCCGCGAGACTCCGCATCCACCTCCCTCCTCCGTCCCAGACCACGACCGTATCCGTCCCTGCTTCCACGTCTGGAAACCTTCCACCGCGTTTCGCAAAACCGCCCGGCCGCCACCAGACTTCCGCATCGCCGTAATCAACGCCCGCGACCAATCTTTCCCAATTTATGAGCTGTGGGATGATTTGCTGCAGTCGGTGCCGTACGACCCACCTGAGGCGGGGAGCGAGGGGCAGGTTTATAAGAGGGTGAGACAGGGGTGGCGAAGTGTGGTTCTGGCGGTTGTGGATCAGGGTGTGGTTAGTTTTGTGAGGGTTGGGGATGCGGGGTTCGGGATGGAGAAAGTGTGGGATAGGCGAGGAGGCGGGGGCAAGAGAGGTAACAGGACGCGTGGGAGGGGGAGGGGAGGAGGGAGGGGGAGAGGAAGATGAGAGGCTGGGAAAGGAGGGAAGTGGGGTCGAAGGGATGTCTTCCGCTAAGTAATGAGACCGTCTTCGTGGGTTTAGAAAGACGGCCGAACAATGGGGCGGAGGTTTGATATGCCATCATCTATAGACGTTCGACCCATGGAGGTGACGGCGGGGAACGCATATGCTCAGACGGGGTAGCGGTTTTGCTTGATGAATGAATGAATGCACGAATACTCATCTTTACCTGTTGGATTAATTCAACATCAACATCCCCCGTCATTCCTGCCACTGGCCACTGGAAATGTCATAGCGGTCAGGCCAAATCCACGTCCAGCGAGACTATAACACCTCCCTTCCCAATGACCGTATAAGCCCCCCTCAAACCCCACACCACCCTTTCCCCACTCCCAACCTACTCAATTTCATCAGCACAATCCCCACCAAAAGATACCCTTACTCACCTCAACAGCCCTACCCCT
>JAABUQ010007805.1_pt1 | contig 15293 bp, 15 predicted proteins | sample 5560001 | NCBI WGS metagenome assembly JAABUQ01 (sample SAMN10711888, study PRJNA513371) | rock metagenome | isolation source: Antarctica rocks | place: Antarctica: Victoria Land, Finger Mt nord | collected 2015-12-18 | reverse complement strand
GCACGGCATTGTAATGGTCTTCTTTTTCCTAGTTCCCTCTATCCCGGCAACACTCGCCAACTTCCTGATACCCATCATGATAGGCGCCAAGGATCTGGCATTTCCGAGGATCAATCTGCTGAGCTGGTACATCTACGTCATCGGCGCGATCCTGACTCTGTATGCCGTGGCGCGCGGTGGTGTCGACACGGGATGGACCTTCTACGCGCCGTACAGCAGCACTTACTCCAACTCCTACGTACTGGCCGCTGCCTTCGGCGTTTTTACCTCCGGATTTTCCTCTATCCTCACCGGCCTGAACTTTATCGTCACGGTGCACAAGATGCGAGCTCCCGGCATGACCTGGTCGCGCCTGCCGCTCTTTGTTTGGGCAAACTATGCCACGGGCTTGATCCAGGTGCTCGGCACTCCGGTGATCGCCATCACCCTCTTGCTACTCGCCTTCGAGCGCATCGCTCACGTCGGCATCTTCGATCCCAATATCGGCGGCGATCCGATCTTGTTTCAGCATCTGTTCTGGTTTTACTCGCATCCTGCGGTATACATCATGATCCTGCCGGGCATGGGCGTCATTAGCGAAATCGTCGCCTGCTTTTCGCACAAACGGGTATTCGGCTACAACTTCGTCGCATTCTCTAGCATGGCCATTGCGGTGTTGAGCTTTGTGGTTTGGGGTCATCACATGTTCGTCACTGGCGAGAGCATGTACACAAGCATCGCTTTCTCCTTCCTTAGTTTCATGGTGGCTGTTCCTTCCGCCATTAAAGTATTTAACTGGACTGCCACGATGTACAAAGGCTCGGTTTCTTTTGACACACCGATGCTTTACGCCTTCGGCTTCATCGGACTGTTCACCATCGGCGGCTTGACAGGTCTCTACTTGGCATCTCTTGGCATGGATGTAGCCACCCACGGAACCTATTTCGTCGTGGCGCATTTCCACTATGTAATGGTCGGCGGCATGGTCATGGCATTCATGGGCGGCCTGCATTTCTGGTGGCCCAAAATGACCGGGCGCATGTATCCTGAATCGTGGGCCAAGTTTGCGGCGCTGATCGTGTTCATCGGTTTTAATCTCACGTTTTTCCCGCAGTTTATTCTCGGCTATCTTGGAATGCCAAGGCGCTATCACGCATACCCGCCCGAGTTTCAAGCGCTTAATGTTTTGTCGACGGCCGGGGCTTCCATTCTTGGAGTGGGGTATCTGATCCCCATGGTGTACTTCATCTGGTCACTAAAGTTTGGGCCGAAAGCACCGAAGAATCCATACAATGCAACGGGCCTGGAGTGGCAAATTGCTTCTCCTCCGACTACTTTCAATTTTGACGAGACACCGGTCGTGACCGAAGAGGCTTACAATTACGGGGAATTGGAGGAGATCGTTGGCTGACACCTTAGTGCCTGTGGTTCACCAGGATGAACCCTCGCCAGAAGCAACACACCTCCGCCATCATTTCGCGACGGCGGAGCAGCAAATGGACGCCTCCATGCTTGGCATGTGGACGTTCCTCATCACCGAAGTTCTCTTCTTCGGCGGAATGTTCACCAGCTACGCTATTTACCGCAGCATGTACCCGGATGCATTCGCCAGCACTAGCAGATACATGAACGTGGTGCTCGGCGGTAGCAACACCGCAGTTCTGATCTGCAGCAGTTTGACTATGGCGATGGCGGTACGCGCAGCTCAACTCAGTAAGCGCAAAGAGTTGATGAACTTTCTTGTACTTACCGTCATCTTCGGTACAACCTTCCTGGTCATTAAAGGTTTCGAATACCATTCCAAGTGGGTTGAGCATCTGGTCCCCGGCTTCGGATTTCAATATGAGCCCGCCTACTATGCGCAGCACGCTCAGATCCTCTTCTTCTTATATTTCTGCATGACCGGCATGCATGCCATCCACATGATTGTGGGCTTGGGGCTGCTGACATACCTGTGGATTAAGGCCAAAAGGGGCGTGTTCAGCACCAACTACTTTTCACCTGTAGAGATGATCGGCCTCTACTGGCACTTTGTCGATATTGTTTGGATCTTCCTTTTCCCGCTACTCTACCTGATTGGACACCGAGGATGAGCGCACACGCATTCGTACCAAAAGTCGGGACTCTTGTTTCTGTTTGGGCCACACTGATTGTATTGACGGGACTCACAAGCGCCGCTTCCTATGTGGATGTCGGCGAGTGGAACATCGTCGTAGCCCTGCTCATCGCGGTGACAAAAGCATCGCTCGTAGTTTGGATCTTCATGGGAGTCCGGCATGTCACCACGCTGACCAGGTTGTTCGTTGCCGCAGGGCTCGTCTGGCTTTTCATCATGATCCTGATTACCTTTAGCGACTATAGGACTCGATCATGGACCTATCAACCCAAACCGTGGGCGAATAACCCCGCGCACGGCCTCAGTCGCTAACATAAGTCCTTCACAGAAATACGGCGGGATACCAACCTGCCGTATTTTTTGTTTAGATCCGGACTCTAAACTTTGTGTAAGATCAGGTTCAACACCCCGGCGTACAAGGAGCGATTTTCATGGCAGAAAGCAGCGCGGACGTAGTAAGAAGATATCTTGAGGACGCGATAACTGCTGAGAAGAGCCTTGAAGCTCAGCTCACCGGCTTCGCAGCCGAGGCGGAAAGCGCTGGCGCAAAGCGGATCTTCGAAAGACACGCTTCAGAAACTCGCAGTCAGCACGAGAGGCTCGCGGCGCGGCTAAAGGATCTCGGCACTTACCCGCCTGCCGGCAAGAGCTTACTTGCAAGCGTTTTCGATTCGATTGCGAAAACCGCCCACCGCGCCACCGCTCCGAACCAGGAGCGCACGAGTCGGAACCTGGTCGCCGCGTTTGCTGCAGAGAACGGTGAGATCGCCATGTATGAAGCGCTTGCTTCCATCTCGGAGGCGGCCGGGGACACTCAGACGGCTGCCCTCGCCCGCTCCATTCAGCACGAACACAAATCGACTGCGCAAGATTTTTGGCAACTTCTCCCGGATGAAGCTGCCAGGTGATACTGGGCCAGTCTTTTTGATAATCGAGCTTCGCGTAGGGCCTGATTACTCCCCTAGGGATTATCCCTAGGTGTCTAGGGGTGATACTATCACCTTCAATTAACTCGGGTAGAATAGTCGAGGCTATTCCTCTGGAGGAGGACCCACCGCGTGAAACAGATTGGTTTCTCACTTCTTGGTCTCGTTATGTTTGCTGCTGGATTCAAAGCCCAGACAGCCAACCCACTGAGTTCTGATGTCAAGCAGGCTTACGAGTCGGTCAAGAAAAATCTTCTTGCAGCTGCGGACAAAGTTCCCGAAAGCGATTACAACTTCAAGCCGACCCCCGAGGTACGGAGCTTCGCAGAAGTTGTGGGGCATGCAGCATCTGCCCAACTTAGAACTTGCGGTGCGATCAACGCAACCGAGAGTCATGGCCCTGCAAGTGAGACAAGTAAACAGCAACTCGTCGCTGGACTGAAGGAGTCCTTTACGGCCTGCGACAAAGCATACGAATCTCTAACAGATGCGAATGCGGCAGAGGTGGTCAAGCTTCCCCGAGGGCAAAAGACCAGGCTAGGAGCCCTGGCGGGAGTTGTCACCCACGACACGGAGCAATACGCAATTCTGAGTGTCTATATGCGATTGAAGGGTATCGTTCCTCCCTCGAGCGAGCGTTGAGGTAATCCGGATGAATCAAGGCGAAACTGCGAAACGATCTAAGCAGAACGTGGAATATACAATGGCTACTTACGGCAGGTTCGAATGCAAGGTTTGCGGTGATCAAGGGTTTGTTCCTCTCTCTACACCCTCTCAAAATGATGGAGGCATGGCCGCAGTTGAGCTGACTTGCTCTAACGGACACACTGACTCTTACGATCCGTCCCACATCAAGTACGCTATCTCTAAACCCCCTTCCGCCTTGAAACTCAGGCGTGTCGCCGCAGGCGTTGGTTAATCCGCTTCCGTCAAATATGGCGTTCTAAAGTCTCGTTTGCGTACAGCCGAAGTAATGGTTGGACGCCATGAACTGCCCAAACTGCAAAAGCCAGGAAATCTACCGCACTCCCCGAAAAACCATTTTGGATAGCCTCAAGTCTTCGTTTGGGCTCTGGCCATATCGATGTGAATCATGCGGCCGCAAGTTCACGTTGACACGCCGTTATCCTTCTGCAAGGGACCGGCGCTCTCAAAAGAAGTCAGCTCGTCCATTCCGGGCGGCTGACACTTTCACTGGGGCAGAGATGGCCTTCCGGCGGGAGGAGACTCGGAGAACGGCAAAAGTGGTCATTCAGGCGGACGACCACATCCAATTGGATAAGATTCTGGCGGCTCTGCATACGGCTGTTTCCTCGTACCAGCAGCCCACAAGGGAACGAACTGCTTCGGCCACTCACTAGCTTCTGACCGGCCGCAAACTTGCCGACAATCGGCGGCGAGATATCATCTGTAAAGAAACAATCTGCAGTGCTCGTTCGTATTTGAATGTCGATCTGACCGGCAACTCGTGAATCGTCGTCAATTTATCGCCACAACAGCGGCCGGCTCATTAAAAGCCATGGACGCCCGACCGCCGTCAAACGTGAAGCTGGGCATCGACCTATTCAGTCTGCGCTCGCAGAAATGGACCCCGATCCAATTTCTTGAATATTGCGCCGCTCAGAAGGTGCAGGTAGTCCACTTCTCCGAAATCCGGTTTCTCGGCAGCCTGAATCCAGAAAATCTAAGCGCGGTGCGTAAGCGCGCTGAACGCCTGGGCCTGGAGGTGGAGATTGGGACCAAGTCAATTTGTCCTACTTCGAAGATGTTTGACGGTACCGCCGGAACTGCGGAAGAGCAGCTTATCAAGATGATGGAGGCCGCGAACCTGGTCGGATCGCCGATAGTGCGCGCCGTCCTGGGCAGCGCCGATGATCGAATTCCCGGCCCGATAGAGGCTCGGATCGAGGACACCGTGCGCGTGCTGCGAAACGTTCGCTCGCAAGCGGCCGATCACAAGATTAAGATCGCGATCGAAAATCATGCGGGCGACATGCAGGCTCGCGAATTGAAGATGCTGGTCGAAGAAGCGGGACCGGACTTTGTCGGTGTTTGTCTCGATTCCGGAAATCCGCTCTGGACGATAGAAGATCCACATCTAACCCTTGAGACTCTCCACCAGTACGTTTTGACCAGCCATCTCCGGGATAGTGCAGTTTGGAAAATGCCGCAGGGCGCAGCGGTTACGTGGGTACCCATGGGGCGCGGGAACGTAGATATCGACTCCTACGTTCGTAAGTACATTGAGCTCTGTCCAGGGCGGCCGTTATCGCTTGAATCCATCGTTTTTGGGCCGCGAGTTCTGGCTTACAACGATCATGCATTTTGGAAGGCCTACCCGAACACCCCTGCTCGGGAATTTCAGCGGTTTCTCGCACTTGCTGAGCGCGGCCAACCGTATCCGGCTGAACCGTGGAAAACGCCCGATGAGGGGACCCGTGAACGAAAAGCCCTGGAAGAAAGTTTAGCCTACACCAAGCGTCTCGTGAATTCTACCTCGTAGCTCTGCCCCTTTTCATCAAGCCGGTAAAATGCTTTTGAGCCTGTCGATTCACGCTCCGCTATTCGACCAATACGCAGGCTCACGCAACTGCTGCGCTTGGAAGCTTCAGTTCCAGTGAAACCGAGGATAAAAACGATGGGATATTCAACCTTACCTGTTCTTTGAGGGCCGCTGTGAAGAGGCGCTTGAGTACTACCGCACCGCGCTCAACGCGGAGGTGACCGCGCTATTTCGCTTCAAGGACGCTCCTGGCTCACCCGATCAAGCAATGAGTGCGCCTGGGGCAGAAAACAAAGTGATGCACGCAAGCTTTCGGATTGGTGACACGATCCTGTTGGCGTCAGACGGCCAATGTCTGGGCCGGCCAATATTCCAGGGCTTTTCGCTTTCTCTCACGCTGCCGACCGATGCCCGTGCCGACCAGCTCTTCGCTACGCTGGCGGACGGCGGGGAGGTGCAGATGCCGTTGACCAGACTTTCTTTTCCTCTCGCTTCGGCATGGTCGCTGACCGCTTTGGAGTATCCTGGATGCTCACGGTCGCGCCCCCGGACGGTTCAGGTGTCAAATAACCGCATCTGCTGATTGCAGGAGCGCTCCATACCGACATCAGCTCAAAGATCCATGTACTTAGAGTTCTTATTCTAAGTACATGCCATCTCAACGTTTGTTTAGCCTGTCCGGGCAGACCGCAATGGTCACCGGCGCTGCTAGCGGCATCGGTGCGGCCATTGCGAAACGTCTGGCTCAAGCCGGAGCCGCTGTGGCAATATCTGATCTCGATTCCGACGGAGCCGAAAAGAAAGCGGCCGAGCTCGCCAAGATAACGGGCGGAACACTCTTTGCCGTGACACTGGATGTCACTTGCCGGCAATCGGTCGAACACGCGGTGGAGAGCGTCCTGTCGCGCGGAGGAAAGCTCGAAATCCTGGTAAACAACGCGGGCATTGCAGGACGCGCGGCTCCCCTCTGGGAACAGACGGATGAAGACTGGGCCAAGATTATCGCGATAAATTTGACCGGCGTCTTTCTTTGTTCCCGTGCGGTGATCGGGCATATGCGATCGAAACGCTACGGCCGCATCGTGAACGTCGCGTCGATTGCGGGCAAAGAAGGTAATCCGCGCATGACCGGCTACTCTGCTACGAAAGCTGCCGTGATCGGCTTCACAAAGTCCCTTGCTAAGGAGGTGGCAACCGAAGGCATTTGCGTGAATGCAGTATCTCCCGCCGTCGTGAAAACTGCCATTCTTGATCAGCTGACTCAGGAACAAGTGAACTATATGACCGAGCGGATCCCGATGCGCCGCCCCGGTCTGCCGGAAGAGATCGCTGCTGTCGTGCACTTCCTGGCAAGCCCGGATGCATCGTTTGTCACGGGCCAGTGTTACGACGCAAGCGGCGGACGGGCGACTTATTGAAATGTGCCGTCGATTCCCATTCTTTGACCTAAGGGAACAGAGCTAAACATTGCAGAGTTCGTACGCCTGTTCCAATCCGCGGATTGGAGGACTCTTCACTGGCACGAATTCATGCGATAGGAAGCCCTGATAGCCCGTATCAGCAATGGCCGTAGCAACCGCTCGCCACGTCACTTCCTGTGTTCCATCAAGTTCATGCCGTCCAGGATTGCCACCCGTGTGGAAATGGCCGAAGAAGGCGATGTTTTCCCTAATAGTGCGGATCAGGTCGCCTTCCATGATCTGCATATGATAAATGTCGTAAAGCAGCTTCACTTTCGGGGAGTTTACCCGCTTCATCAGCTCGATGCCCCAGGCCGAGTGGTCAGCCATGTAATCGTGGTGATTCACTTTGCTGTTGAGAAGCTCAAGGTTCACGGTGACGTTCTTCTCTTCCGCGTAAGCCTTTATCTTGTTCAAACCTACAGCGCAATTCGCGAGGCCTTCAGCATCCGGCATACCTCCGCGATTGCCTGAAAACGTAATGACGTTCGGAACCTTTGCCGCAGCAGCCAGAGTGATGTCGTTCTTGAGACTCGCGAGAACCTTCTCGTGATTCTCCAGGCGGTTGAGCCCGATAGGAATAGTGTTAGGAGCAGTGCCCGACGTCATGGAAGGCACCAAACCATACTTTTGAACCGTAGCGTACTGATCTGGCGTGACGAGATCGATCCCTTTCAGGCCGATCCGGACAGCCTCCTTGCACAGCTCGTCAAGGCTGAACCACTTTTCGTATGTCCAAAGAGAGACGCCTTGCTTTAATCGCCCCCCACCACTCTCAGGAGCAGCTAAGGTGGGCCGGGCCAGAGCTGCGGCACCCGCCGTCACTGCGGATTTAAGCACGTTTCGTCGATTCATACAGGTCGAATGGGCACAGGCGTCAGAATAGGCCGCGTTGCGCAAACAGCATCGTATCAGACGTCCTTCTGCCGTGCGCTAGAGAGCCACCACCCTTTCCCTGCAAACCAGCAGGTCTCGTCAGGCTGTGTGTTGCGGTGCAGCGATTGGACCCTTTCAAAGCTCTCGTCCTGGAACATCCTTTTGAGCCTCTTTGCTGTCTCTTGATCGCGTGCGCCCATACACGGTACAAACATCACGCGTGATAGAAAGCGAGCCTTGAATGCGTCTTTGGAACATCGGGTGACCAGAAGCATGCCGCCAAAGCCCTCATCGGGAGTTAGCGGGAAAAGTAAGCGGCCATCTGCGCGAAGCACATCCAGCCAAGTGTCGAGCGGTGCAGTAGCGCCGGCGTTGACATACAAAACGTCACAACAGGGGAGCCCTGGTTCCGATCCTGACCGCGCGGAGACCGTCACATTTGGAAACTCAGCCAGATTGCGGGTGGCGAGAGAAGCGAGTTCCTTCTCGATCTCGTACGCAGCGACAGATCCCGTCGGGCCGGTCAGGCTCGCCAGGATCGCAGTGTAATAGCCCGTTCCGGCGCCCACATGAACAATCGCCTCGCCCGGTTTTACGTTCAGTGCGGCGAGACATAACGCATGCAAGCTCGGCTGGCCGTTGTTTAAAGGGCCCGTCTCGCTAAGGGCCACGAGAACATCCTGGTACAAGAAGCGAGGATCGTCGGAAGGAGTTTCTACAAAACCGCCGGGCGTCACAACCTTCCAAGGACCTTTGCCAAGGTACTGTTCTCTTGGAGTGGCAGCAAACGCGGCTCTCACCGAACCTTTGTTCACTCCAGCCGAGGCGGTGATCATGTCCGCGTAAAACGAGCGATGCTCAGCCAGCTGCTCCATGCGCCATTATTCGACGGCGTCAAGCTCCTTGGCAAGCTTCAAATGCTTCTCTAATTTCGGCAGGGTATTTTTCGCGTAGGACTGCAGGCTTGGATTGAACCCGTGTTCCGCTTCTCGCTGGAACGACGTCAGCGCGTTCTCGTGTTCGTTTACGACAGCCTTCAGAAACGCGTGATCGAATTGGCTACCCTTCGATTTACTAATCCGTTTGATCGCGCTCGCGTGAACATCATCAAGTGTATTGGGGGCGATCCCGCCGGTTTTGTTGGAAATGAGCGTCAAACGTTTCAAGTCTGCGGCGTGCTCCTGCTCCATATGTAGAGCAAAGCTTTTCACATTGGGAGATGACGCGTGCAGTTGAGCCATTTGCGCGAGGCGCACAGCTGCTAAATCCGTTTCACCGGCGAACTCGATAAAGTCTTTGTCGTTGGCGCTCAGTTGATCGCTTTGAGCAGCCGCAGGCGATGGGGCATAGAGTGCAAAAGCCAGAAACCAGCTAATCGCGATTGTTCTGATCATGAATAGCAGGATAACTGGCCGGCCCCCAGAAGGTCCTTGCCATCGATGACCACGAGATCATATCGGGCGAGGACGCATATGCTCGAATTCCGATTACGGCTTTTTCTTCTTCTTCCCAAACTGGTTCAGAATTGAATTAATGCTGTCCTGCGGAGTATTCTGCTGGTTTGGTTGAACTTTCCCTGGTTGCGTCGGCGCTTGGCCGCCAAGAAGCCCATTTAGAACTCCGCCCGCTCCTTTGCCGCCTAGAATCCCGCTCGCCAATTTGGATGGATCACTCACCGAGGGCAACAAGTTGTTCAATTTCATCTTTGCCATGGCCTGCGCATCGGGCAGGAAGGTTGGATGCGCCATGGTTCCAGTGACGAGAACAGGAATGACCAGCTCGCCCTTATTATTGGCGAGTGCGGTGTTGAGGAACCCTCCCACATGCGTGCCGCCCACAGCTTGGCTCGTACCGCTCGCAAGGGCTGCGGTCATATGCATGTCCAGACCCTGGTTCACGAGATTCATCGTCCCATTGGCAGCTAGCGATCCGGCATCGAGGACTGCCGTCAAGTTATTGGTTGAAGCGACCCCGTTCACGATATTTAGCGTGCCCGCGAACTTCTTGAGCGCCGTGCCCGATCCTGCTTGAGCCGGGGCCGAGCCAAGGAACTTACCGACCTTTGACAGCTCATTTAGTATGTTGACGTTTTTCAACTGGCCGTTTGTCACGTTGAACGTCAAATTGCCGTTCAACGTTTGAGCAAGATCGTTGCTGGAGGCTAATGCAAAGCGCAGGTTTGTATCGGCAGCCAGGCTGCCGTAAAGAGTGTTCTTGGCGGAACTAACGGCCGAGAGAAGAGCATTCGTATCCACGCCGGCGAACTTTGCGTTGACAGCGCATAGAGGAGTGGCAGGTCGTACGTCGAGCGTCAACGTTCCATTCTCTTTCCCGCCAAATATGTCAGTGCTCAACGGAGAAAGCGTGATCACTCCTCGATTCAGCTTGCAGTTTGCTCGCAGATTGTTCAGCACTATTTCCTGAGCCTTGATCGTGTTAGCCGCGATCGTGCCGGACCCTGTAATCATCTCTATTAGGCTTGGCTGGTTGGCTGCGGGCGCTTTCGCGGGAGCGCCAGGCTTCGCCAGTTGCTGTTTCGCTGTTAGTGACTGCAGCTCGGCAGTATCTATTTTGTCCGCTGATAGAGCGAATTGGACGTCGGGCGCAGAAAAATTTCGGGCAGAGAGATTACCACGAACACCGGTCGAACCGACACTCGCAGCCAGGTTCGTAATCGCAATCGAGTTCTGAGAGAACTGAGCATCAGCCGAAGTGATCGATACCGGTTTCGTCAATGCCGGCGTAGTCAGCATTGCCGCCGAGACATGACCGGTCCCAGAGTAATTCAATTCCGATGATTTCGAAACCGGCCCCACGACATGTATATTGGCTGATAGCTTACCCGTCCCCGAGACTCCCTGTGCCGAGTCGAGGCCGTATGCCTTTGCAATGTTCAGCAGCTCGGCAACATTCGCGCCGTCCGTCTTCAAGTTGGCGTCAACGTTCATGTTTTTAGTAGAGTACTGGGACAAAGCAAAGTTGCCGCCGACGGTAGTGGCGCCACTTGTCGCGCTGAAGTTGTTAGAACGGACCACATCTGGAGAAAGAGTCAGATCAATTTCCGGCACCGATACCGGTTGCTTGATCTCCCCGCCGCTCGCCTCCAGCTGTTTTGCAGAGATCGAACCGTTTAGCTGGGGAGCATTGGCGGGACCCTTGGCTAATACATTAGCCGTTACAAAACCTTTGACCTGATAAGCAGGATTAAAGGCAACTCCAAAAGCTCCGGCAAGCTTGGCGAGCTCGGTAATGGACGAATTTTTCGTGCTCAACTGAAGGTTAAGATTAGCTGGCGTCGCATGAGTATCGACGTTTCCCGAAAGATTAAACGAGGTGGAGCCAAGATCGACAGTACCGGACCGTACCTGAATCAGGCTTTGAGCACGGTTCGCACTCAAGTTATATTTGGCATTAATCGGAAAATCGAGTTTTGCTCCTCGCAAGACTGCATTTTGCAGTTTTAGATCACCCTTCGCGGAGAGTTGCGCAGCTTGTGAGGTCACATCAGCATCGCCGGAAGCTACGGCGTCTGTCTGCGGAGGAAGGACGCCTGCGGAGAACCTGTTAGCGGCAGCCAATGAAACTTCTTGAAGCGAGATATGGCCGTCCACCGGAGTTGCGGAGGAGTTTCCGGGTTTCAGTGGTCCTACTTTCCCTTTGAAGCTCAACAGCTGTTTGCCTTGTCCGGGGAAATGGGCAGCGACATCGACGCCAAACTTTTTTCCAGCCGCGAAATCTGATAATTTCAGGTCAATATGGTCGTAAACGGACCGCGGCTCGCTCGTTGCTTGATCGGTAATCGCTACCTGCCCGTCGGTGATCTTCAACTCATTCAGGGTCACATCTGAACTGGAACCACCGCCGCCCTTACCTTGGCTTCCAATTGTAGAAAAATTCCACACTCCCGCCGAATTATGGATAAGCTCAATCTGCGGCTTGTCAAGGATCAGGTTCTTTACTTCGGGGCTGCCACTAATGAGAGAGAACAACCCGACACTAACGTAAAGAGCTTTGGCAGTCGCAAATGGTTTGGAGGAGTGGAAATCAGGGGCTTCGGCTATAGTCAAACCGTCAGCGCGAATCGAGAGCGGGAACAAATGCAAACCAAGATGACCGATCGTCACTTGACGGCCAAGTTTTTTCTGCAGTTCGGCTTGGACGCGCGGCCTATAACTGTCAACATTGCCTGCGACGTACGCAAGCACCGCAGCGCCTACTACGATCAGAGCAACGACCGGAATAATGATGTATCGAATCCGCATACTTTACAATAAGACGCAAAGATCGAGGAAACCTTCCAAAATCCGCTGTGCGAGACATGGACGCTGCTCGACAGCCTTCAGGAAATATCCGTAGCTCGGCGGAGAAATTTGCGCCGGCGTGTCCGGCTTGAGACCATATCAGAAGTACATGGGACTAGCGAGAGAACTACACTCCACTCTGCAAATTGGACCGCCTCGCTTTACAAAGCGGGGCCTATTGGCCATACTAGCCGGAGTCATTGCCGCGCTCTGCTCAGTTTCAGCCTTTCTCTTTCTGGTGTTTCGCGATCATAGCCAGCCGAAGATAATGGTGAACGAGCAGTCTTCGCCTGGGCTGGCCGCGAGAAAGACGCTGGCTTCATCGGCGGTAAAGAGGCCTGCATCTCAGGTGACGCAGAAAAGAGATGCTAACGTTAGCACCGTCCAGAACAGCGCCGCAAATGGTCCGGGAGCTAGGGTTCCATTTAGCGTGACCAGATCTGGCCGGGTAAGCATCGGTCCCTTCAAGCTCAGATTGACCAGAACAGATCCCGCCAGGAACACCTATGACATCAACGTGATTTCCGGCCGGCGTGTTTCTTCACACAAGGGGCTGAAAGTAGATCAACCGTGGTGGATTGTGGTTCATCACAAGGCTGTTGAATTTGTTGCGACTTCGGTCGACGCCAGCACGGTGAGCGGCTACTGGACCGAGTCGGCCCGCTCTCCCCAGGTAAGTTCCCGGGCCCGTTCCCGACTCCGTTAGACCAACTTTCACGAGTTAGGGCATCGCGCTACTGGTGTAACCTACAGTTCGAATGGCGATCACCAACGTCAGCAAAGTCTCCCACCTTCCGAACGTCCGGAGCACAAACAAGGGCGCTATGGCTATGGTGACGACCCTGTTCTTTGTATGGGGTTTCCTCACTTGCCTGAACGACATCCTAATCCCGCACCTCAAAGCCATCTTCGATTTGAACTATGCAGCCGTAATGCTCGTTCAATTTGTATTCTTTTCCGGCTACTTCCTGTTTGCCGTGCCGGCAGCAAAATTAGTGGAGCGCATCGGATATAAGCGCACGATGGTGCTCGGATTACTGACCATGGCTGTGGGCGCTTTGTTGTTTCTACCTGCAGCTAGTGTTCCTGCTTTTCCTTTCTTTCTCGCGCTCTGATCGTCTTGGCGATCGGGATCACTTCCTTGCAAGTCTCGGCTAATCCATACGTGTCTGTCTTGGGACCCCCTGCAACGGCGCCGAGCCGCCTGAATCTCACACAGGCGTTCAACTCACTGGGGACTTTCATCGCCCCTTATTTCGGAAGTCTGTTGATTTTGAGCACGGCTGCAAAGAAGCCTAGCGAGATCCGCAGCATGGCGCCTGCAGTGCTCCAAGCATATCGGCTGCACGAAGCTGCGACCGTGAAATTTCCTTACCTTCTGATCGCAGTCGCGCTGGTTGCTTTGGCAGCCGTGATAGCGGCTTACCGCCTGCCTCAGATCTCGACAGCTCCCGACACGGTAGAGTCCGAGGATCCAAATAGCCGGACGGCTATCACTCTCTGGAGACAACGGCACTTAATCTTGGGCGTGCTAGGAATTTTTGTCTACGTAGGGGCCGAGGTCGCAATCGGCAGTTTCCTGGTTAACTATTTCAGCCAGCCGGATATAGGTGCAATGACTGAAAAAGCTGCGTCCGTTTATGTTTCGTTCTACTGGGGGTTTGCCATGATCGGGCGTTTTATAGGCTCGGCTGTTTTGCAGAAAATGGAAGCCAACAAACTCCTGGGCCTCGTCGCCATTGCAGCGTTTGCGTTAGTTGCGCTTTCGATGCTTACCTTCGGACATCTTGCGATGTGGAGCATCATTTTGGTAGGACTGTTCAATTCAGTGATGTTCCCAAGCATTTTCACCCTCGGGATCGCAGGCCTAGGGCCGCTCACTGGGAAGGGATCAGGTTTACTCGTGGCTGCCATCGTAGGCGGCGCTATCATTCCAGTGGCCGAAGGCGCTCTGGCAGATCGGATTGGCATACATCATGCCTTTATCCTGCCGGCGCTCTGCTATATCTACATCGCTTATTACGGCTTCGTAGGTTCCAAACAAATTCGAGCACATAGCCCGGGAGAGACTTCTCGGCTAGCCAGTCTCTCCCAAGCCCGAGCAGTTACTTTGTGGTCGACGACGCCGTTGAGCTGGTCGAGCTCTCGGTAGTGCTGTTCTTCTTGTGATGCTTCTTGTGCTTCGTAGTTGTGGTGCTGCCGGTAGTGGTGCTGGTGCTGGTGTTCTGCGCGAACATACCGCTCGAAAGCATGAAGCCAAGGGCCAAGGCGGACACTGTCAGTTTTTTCATTTTCTTTTCTCCTGTTGAAGCGCTTATACGCTACGTTTAGCAAGACGCACCGGCCCGGTAAATTGTCACCATACTGAAAAATGTTTTAATTTGGGCTAGGTGCCCTGCGCCAAGCGGCTCGATTCAGGGATGCCAAAATAAAGGTGTGATTATAAAGGATCTATCCCAGCGGCGTCCGCCGCAAAGCCCTCTTGATCCGAAAAAGATCGCTTTCGGCAAGACATTCGCTCCTCATATTTTCATTTGCGAATACCGGGACGGCCACTGGCAGAATGCCCGGATTGAGCCACTCAGCAATTTCAGCCTTCATCCGGCGGCGTTGGTGTTCCATTACGCACAAGCCATATTCGAAGGATTGAAAGCCTTCCGGCACGACGATGGTTCGGTCGCATTGTTCCGGCCGGAACGCAACGCCAAGCGCTTCAACGATTCGGCCGCACGGATGTGCATGCCACCGGTCGATGAACATTTATTCCTCGACGCCGTATCGAGCCTGGTAAGTGTGGAAGAAGATTACGTCCTCGTCGAGCCTGGCAGCTTATACCTGCGTCCTGTCATGATCGGCACGGAAGCTTCAATCGGAGTTCGTGCTTCGAGCGAGTTCCTTTTCTATGTGATGGCGCTGCCGAGCGGAGCCTATTTCCCCGAAGCGCACGGCGGCCCTGGTGCCGTACATGTCCTGATCTCGGACTCGGTTGTACGGGCGGCTCGTGGCGGCACCGGAGCTATAAAGGCTGCCGCGAACTATGCCGTCACCTTGAAAGCGATCTCAGACGCCAAGTCGAAGGAATGCGCGCAAGTGCTGTTCCTAGACTCCAGCCCGGATCAGCATGTAGAAGAG
>JAABUQ010007804.1_pt1 | contig 15295 bp, 15 predicted proteins | sample 5560001 | NCBI WGS metagenome assembly JAABUQ01 (sample SAMN10711888, study PRJNA513371) | rock metagenome | isolation source: Antarctica rocks | place: Antarctica: Victoria Land, Finger Mt nord | collected 2015-12-18 | reverse complement strand
GGTGGCGTCGCTGTCGGGCGGGCAGCGGCAGACGGTCGCCATCGCCCGGTCGCTGCTGCTGGACCCGAAGCTGATCATGCTCGACGAGCCGACGGCGGCGCTGGGGGTGGCGCAGACGGCGGAGGTGTTGGACCTGATCGAGCGGGTGCGGGCGCGCGGGCTGGGCGTCATCGTGATCAGCCACAACATGGAGGACGTGCGGGCGGTGGCAGACCGGATCGTGGTGCTGCGGCTCGGGCGCAACAACGGGGTGTTTACGCCCGAGGCGTCAAACACGGAGCTGGTGGGCGCGATCACGGGGGCGGCGGACAACTCCGTCTCGCGGCGGTCCACCCGGCGGTCGCGGCAGAGCGAGGAGGCGGCGCTATGAGCCAGCCGCTGCTCGACCGGAGCGACGTGCGGGTCCGCGACGATCGGGGCATTGCCGGGTCGCTGCGGGGGTTCCTCGACCGGGTGCGCTCGGGCGACCTCGGCCCGCTGCCGGTCGTGGTCGGGCTGGCGGTGATCTGGACGGTGTTCCAGTCGCTCAACCCGCTGTTCCTGTCGGCCAACAACCTGGTCAACCTGCTGTTCGACTCCGCGACCATCGGGGTGATCGCGCTGGGCATCGTCTGCATCCTGATGGTGGGCGAGATCGACCTGTCGGTCGGCTCGGTCAGCGGGTTCGCCTCGGCGCTGTTGGGGGTGATCTGGGTCAACGCCGATTGGCCGGTCGCGGTGGCGGTGTTGGCGGCGCTGGTTGTGGGCGCCGTCATTGGACTGGTTTACGCCCTGCTGTTCACGCGGCTGGGGATGCCCTCGTTCGTGTCCACGCTGGCGGGGTTGCTGGCCGTGCTTGGGCTGCAGCTTTATATCCTGGGGTCCACCGGGTCGATCAATCTGCCGTACGGATCGCCGCTGGTGAGCTTCGGGCAGACGCTGGTCATGCCACGCCCCGTTTCCTATGGGCTGGCGGCGTTGGCTGCGGCGGCATCGCTGTATGCGGGGCTGCGCACGGCGGCGCGGCGGCGGGGCGCCGGGCTGTCGCCGCGCTCGACGGGGGGGCTGCTGCTGCGCGCCGCGGCGCTGTTCGTGGTGCTGGAGGCGGTGGCGTTCTACCTCAACACGGACCGGGGCATGCCCTGGATCTTCGGGCTGTTCGCCCTGCTCGTGGTGGTCATGGATTACGCGCTGAAGCGGACCAAGTGGGGGCGCTCCATGACTGCGGTCGGCGGCAACCGGGAGGCGGCGCGGCGGGCGGGCATCAATGTCAACGCGACTTATATCAGCGCATTCGTGCTGTGCTCGGTGCTGGCGGCGGCGGGCGGCGTGCTGTCGGCGGCGCGGCTGGCGTCGGCCAGCCAGCAGGCGGGCACGGGCGACGTGAACCTCGACGCCATCGCGGCGGCGGTGATCGGCGGGACCTCGCTGTTCGGCGGCCGGGGCAGCGCCTACTCCGCGCTGCTGGGGATCATCGTCATCCAGTCGATCGCCAGCGGGCTGACGCTGCTCGATCTGTCGTCGTCGCTGCGATACATGATCACTGGTGCGGTGCTGGCGTTGGCCGTCATCGTCGACTCGCTCGCGCGCCGGTCGCGCGCTTCGCACGGACGCGGCTGAGGATACAGCGATGGGCATGGATTTATCGGGCAAGGTCGCGGCCATCACCGGCGCCGCGTCCGGGATCGGGCTGGCCTGCGCCCGGGCGCTGATCGGGGCTGGCGTGCGCGTCGTGCTGGTGGACCGGGACGAGGCCAGGCTGCACGAGGTCTGCGCCGAGCTGGGGCCGGATGCGATCCCGCTGGTGGTGAACCTGCTCGACCCCGCGAGCGTGGCGACCATGGTGCCCGGCATCCTGGAGCGCGCGGGCCGGCTCGATATCTTCCACGCCAACGCCGGGTCGTATGTCGGCGGCGACGTGCATGGCGGCGACCCGGACGCTTGGGACCGCATGCTCAACCTTAACATCAACTCGGCGTTCCGCACCATCCACGCGGTGCTGCCGCACATGGTCGAGCGGGGCAGCGGCGACATCATCGTCACCAGCTCGGTCGCGGGATTCATCCCGGTCGTGGTGGAGCCGATCTACACGGCGTCCAAGCACGCGATCCAGGCGTTCGTCCACACGCTCCGGCGTCAGGTGATGAAGCACGGCATCCGCGTGGGGGAGGTGGCGCCCGGCCCGGTGGTGACGGCGCTGCTGAGCGACTGGCCCAAGGAGAAGATGGACGACGCGCTGGCCCGGGGCAGCCTGATGCAGCCCGAGGAGGTGGCGGAGGCGGTGCTATTCATGCTCACCCGGCCGCGCAACGTGGTGATCCGCGACCTCGTCATCCTGCCGCAGAGCCTGGACCTGTAGCGGGACGGCCTCGGTCGTCGGAGCGCAGAGCAGCGAGGCGCCTGCCCGACCCGGCTTAGGCATCGCACAGCTACGCACCCGGTACGCCCTTTCCCAGTGCCCAAGGAGAGTGATCGCCCGCGTTGCGGAACGTCTCGGCATTGATCGAAAGCCTGGACATGCCTTGGCACCCAGGTTATTGCGATACCTTAATTATTGCTATCTTGTCGTCCGCACATGATCGAGCGTCGCTGGGAAATGAAGGAGTGGAAAGCATGCCGAAGCGATTTCTGGTAGCGGCGACAGTTGCCGCGGCGTCTTTGCTGAGTTCCGGCGCGCGCGCCAGCACATACGATTTCAGCTTCAGCGGTCCCGGCGTCAGCGGGTCGATCGAACTGACCTACGGCACGGCCACGGACTCGCGTTATTCGAGCGCCCTCGTGGTCACCGGGATCAGCGGCACCTTCTCGGACTCCACTGCCGGTATCCTGAACGCGACGGTCAGCATGCTGGAGCCGCGCAACTTCGCGACGCCGGAGCCGGCGAACCTCGCGGCTCCGAACAGTTTCAGCCGGTTCGCCGTGACGGCGGGTTTGCCCTCGTTCACCAACGGCTTCCTGACCTACGACGACCTGTTCTGGCCCGACGGATCGGTGCCGACCGCCACCGACTACACGGCCCATGGCGGGTTCTTGGACATCTACGGGCTGCTCTTTGATGTCGGTGGCGGCCAGGTCGTGAACTTCTGGAGCAACGGCGATACCGGCAGCGGCGTCGATTATGGCGTAGCCGTCGCGACCTCGGCGATGTCGCTCGATTACGTCAGCGACGGCGTGACGGTTCCGGAGCCTGGTTCACTGGTGCTGCTCGGGGCCGGGATTGCCATCCTCGGCGCCATCCGCCGCCGCGCCGCCTGATCTGCTTCCCGCCGCGGTGCAGCGGCGGTGGTGGGCCTGCACCACAAGCGTGCGATGCGGCGTCCATTTCCGCCCCCTCGACGCAGAGATTATCCCGCTTTGCACGGCTACGCAGCTATGAAGCTGGGCAGCTATGGAGCTGGGAACCAATTCCCGTGGAACCCCGGCGGTATCCGGTGCGGCAGCCGGACCGTGGCGACCGGCGCCGCCTCGAAGGACCGCGCATCGAGGATCGCAAGATCGGTGGTTTCGTCCGCCGTGTTGATGACGAGGCCGACAAGCCAGCCCTCGTCCTCCTGCGCGTCGGCGGTTGCCGGCACGAACACGAACTCGCCGGGCAGGTGGCCGTCGCCGAATTCATGCACACGGCAGCCGCCGGTTTCGAGGTCGTGCTTGTAGAGCCTCGTGGCGCCGGCAAGCTGCGGGTTGCCGTCAGGCGGCACGGAGACCGTGTAGGCATAGCGGTAGCTCCGGCCGAAGCGGCGTTCGTCGATGCGGGGGAACTCCTGCGGCGTGGTGTCGATCATGCGCCGGCTGACCCGGCGCGTCGAAGGGTCCACCGTCCAGCGCTCAAGCTGGCCCAGCGCGTCCAGGCCGCTCGCGCCTGAGGCGAACATCGTGGCGTAGGCGATGACGTCGAGGGTCACCTGGCCATCTTCGCCATCGAAGGCGTTGGCCACATGGAAGACGAAGCACGGCTCCACGTCGCACCAGATGATATCGGCGGCATCGCCGTGCCGCGGCAGGAGGCCGACGCGGGCGCGGTGGGCCGGGTTCCAGCGGAATGGGAACACATGACCGCCGAGCACGGCACGCATCGAGAAGGTGACGGGCAGATCGAGCACGACCGCGAACCGCGCGGTGAGGGCGCAATCGTGGATGCAGGGGCCATGCTGCACCGCGACCGGCACGTCGCGGACCACCCTGCCGGCTGCCGAAACGACGACGTGGCGGACGGCATCCCAGACGCTGCCGTCATAGGCGACCGCATGGTGCTCGCCGGTGAGCGGGTCCAGGTGCGGGTGCCCGGTGAACGAGCCGTCGAGCGTCCCGTCGAACGCGTTGTAGCACTGCTCGTCCAGGTTGTCGGACAGCTCGACGGGGAAGCTGCCCGCCTCCACCAGGGCAAAGGCACGGCCGCCGATGCCGACCACGTTGGTGTTCACGGTGTCGTTGCGTCCCCGGCGTGGTCCAGGCGCGGCGGCCCGGCCGAGCGCGGCAGCCGCCAGGCGCGAACCGATCCAGCGGTTGCGGTACGACAGGGCCTTGCCGTCCTGGATGGTGATGCCGTGCACCATGCCATCGCCCAGGAACCAATGGTGACCCGCGTGATCGGGACTGACCGGGTTCGCGCCCATCTTGAGGTACCGGCCGCTTAGTCCTGCCGGAATCGACCCAGTCACGGCAAGGTCCTGGAGCGTCAGTTCCGACCGCATGGGCGCGTGAACGCCGACAAGGTAGGGGCTTCCGGTCTTGGGCAGCCGCTTCCGGTTGTAAGCTGCAACCAACTCGACGCCACGTTCCATGACGGCGCGAAGAGCTGCCTCAACAGGGTTCGGCATGGATCGTGGTCTCCGGCGATATCGTGGCGCTCTTGATCTTTGATTCTAGCAGCCTGCCGAGACCATGGCGTTGTCAGGATGACCTGTCAGCTTCGCCGACACCAGACAGCGGGGACTCCCAGGCATAAACATCTCTTTGCTGGCCCTCAGCCTGCAAGCGTCACCTCGCACGGCCACAACGCGAGGCCGCCACGCCGGCACGCGGCGCCGCATTGCAGCAGCATGGGAAGAACTTAGCCCGGCCACCGTGCCGCGTGCATGGACCGGCAACCACCAAGGGCATTGGAGGCACTCAACCTTGCCGGACGCCCTGGCCGGTCGGCGTGCGGGCTGTCAAATCGGGTGGCCCGTCCTCGATGACATCGAACGTGTAGGCGTTATGCGGAACGGCCCGATGCTCGCCTGACCTGAATTGCGAGCGGGTCGCGGCATATTGGCCAAGAATTTGCAACGTCTTGACCGACTGCGAGACGATCTTGACGTTCGAGACCTGGTCGTCCTCGCGCCAACTGATCGGGAAGAACATGATCCGTGCGCCACGGTCGATAAGCCCAAGCAGCAGATAGACGTTGAACCGCAGGTCGTCTGCATACCTGAAGATGCCGGGATCGGCAAAAACAGAGCGGGCAAAGATGTTGAGTCCAGACCCCAAGTCGAGGATGCGGCGCATCGACGCGACCGAGAACAACAGATTGAATACATGGTTGCCAAAGATGCGGAACGTCGAGTAGCCCTGCAGCTTGGAGCGCCGATCGAACCGGGCGCCCAAGCAGGCATCATGGCGCTTGTGCTCGCCGCGCTCCAATATCGGCAGCAGGTCACGGATGTCGCCCTGGTCATCGCCGTGCAGCACGACGACATGGGTGTAACCCTGTGCAGCCGCATAGGCGAAGGCCGCCTTGTGCGAGCCGCCGAGGTTATAGTTGGCCCGGTTGCGCGCGACCGTGACCGGGCAGCACTGGACGCCGCGGGCAGCGGCGATCGCGGCCTCCGCCGTACCGTCCTTGCTGCCGTTGTCGAGCACGAGGATCCGCTCGAACTGCCCTGGCGGCACCGCCGCGAACTGCGCCAGCACCCGGCCGATCTGTGGTGCGCAGTTGTAGGTCGGGATGAAGACGAGAATGCGTTCAGCGGCTGTGGGCGTCATGGTGTCCAAGCTTCCCTTCGTTCGTGACCGTGCGATCCCGCATCCAGGCGGCCGCGGACCTCACCATGACCGAAGCCAGCGCGACCAACTCTAAGCGGCGGCCTGGACGAGTTGCCGCCCGGATCGCCGCCGGCCGCGACAGGTTTCCGGGAAGCGACCAGCGCCGGGCTAGGAGCGCCGCGGGGACTGGGCTGACGATGCCGGGGGCGAGCAGCATCACGCCGAACAGGCTGAGGGGGACTAGCCTGACGCGGGCGCCGGCAAGCCAGCCCGACCCGGACAGATCGCCGAAACCCATGAACAATGCCGGCAATGGGCATCAGCCCGCCCCTCCCTGGTCGAAGCGGGCGAGCAGCCGGGCAGGCGGCGGCGGGTCGCGCATGAATGCCTCGACCTGCGCAGGCGTTCCTAGCAGCCCGACATCCGCCAGCTCCAACGAGGTGATCCGGACGTCATCGCCATCGGCGAGCAACTGGTTGTAGAGCGGGGCGATGTAGCGCTCGCCCTTCTCCTCCCCCTTCCCCGCGCTGAAGTAGGCTGAGTAGGCCGCCGTGTAACGCGAAACCGAGCGGAACCAGTAGAGGCCGACGGTGGCGTGCGGCGAGATGCGCGTCTTCTCCCGCAGCTCCACAACGCGGCCATCCTCGTCGGTGCGTGCGAACGACCAGCCGTCTCCCTCTCCGGGGAAGCAGGGGATCCAGCCATCGCACCCCGGTGGGATGGTGGCCGGCTGCAGCTTCTCCGGATTGACGAAGGTGTCGATGTTGAATACGGCGAACGGGTCCGACGGGGAGGCCGCCTCAGCCAGCGCCAGGGCAGTCGTTGCCTGGCCATCGGTGGGCGCGTCGAGTTCCAGCAAGCGCGCCACCTCGATCCCCAGGCGGCTGCACCGCTGCCGGATGAAGTCGGCGGCGCCATCGGCGCGGCGCACTGCAAAGGAGAACCGCCAGCCAGCCGCCTGGAAGCCTTGCAGGCTCAGCATCGACCAGTCGAACAGCGGCATTCCCAGCGCCTCGATCTGGTACTTGGGCTGCTTGTAGCCGGCTGCCGCGAACCGCGAGCCGAAGCCCGCCATGGTGATCGCCATCACTCCTGGCACAGGCCGTCCCTCGCAAGGCGGTCGCGCACGCAGATCCGTTCCAGCTCTTCCAGCGAGTTCTCGATGAACTCGCGTGGCCGTACTGAACGGTCGTCGATGTAGAAGCCGTTGTCGCCAGGCCAGGGCTTGCCGACATAGATCTCATGGAACGGGACCTGGTGCCGGTTGAGCCACTCGATCATGACCGGCAGCACGCGGGCGTTGATCTCGCCGGCGTTGCCATCGTGGCTGCGCATGCCGCGCGCCGAGTGGATGATGATGCGCCAGCCCGCCGCTGCCAGCTCCTGCAAGCGTGCCACCATCAGCGGCTCGGGCAGGATGTCCCGGTAGGACTCCCCCGCTCCCTTGATCGGCCCGAGGGTGCCGTCCAGGTCAACAACGAGCACCTTGCTTCCGGCGATCAACGGATGGACTCCAGTTCCTGGATGAGCTGGCACGCAACAAGGCCGAACCCGGCCAGCTTGCGCGGATGATCGGTGTGCAACGGCAGCATGGATACGAACAGCGACAGCTCGTAGGCGCGGATCACGAATAGGGAAAACTGGTTCTCCTCGATCCGGTCCCGCAGGATGTCCTGGCACCAGGCAGGCGGGCCGCCCTGGTACAGCGTGAGCTGAAGGCGGAGATGTTCGGAGAGCGAGCAGTCGTACAGGTCGTTGTTGATGAAGTCGTAGCCGCCCATGACGGAATGGCTGAACTTGGCAAGGTCGTACAGCGGGTGCATCCACGCCTCGTCCAAGGTGCGAGCGCCGCGTGGATCGATCAGGCGGAACAGGCCGATGCGCCGGTCGAACAGGATGTTGGAGAAGCAGGGGTCGCCGTGCCCGATGGCTAGGCTGTCCGAGCGGTCACGCCGGATGGCCTCGCGGATGAGCACCTGGGCACGCGCCTGCATGGCACGGATGCCGCCCATCGGCCCTGCGGATGCCAGGATGCGGTCGAGTTCCTGGCCCACCGGCGTGGCGAGGAACTCATCGAGCCGGTCGTCCATCTTGCCCAGGATGTCGCGCGTGGCCTGCTCCCGCACCGCAGGGGCGCCGATGTTCTTCTGCGGCCGGGCCTTGATGAAATCGAAGAAGCGGTCGGCGAGGGTCGTGAACGATTGCTCGTCGAAGGCGGCATGGATGAACTGCATGGCGGCGTCGGGAACGTTCAATCGCTCCATCGAGTAGCCGGCGCGTTCCCCCTCGTCCCTGTAGTCGAAGGTCGGAAGCAGGAAGCACTTCAGCGTCTCGGGCACGACTTGGAAGAAGCCGTATTCCCGCGCCATCTTCGTCTTGTTGGTGGATGTCTTGCGGAACACGGCGCCGACGCGCGTGGTGGCATTGAAGTGCCGCGCCTCGGTCGCGTCGCCCATGAAGCTCAGGAAGACCTCGGGGCGCCGCAGGTCCACGAAGGCGAAGTGGTCCAGCATGGTCGGGTGCGACGCGGCCAGCCCCAGGTTGAGTTCACGCCGCTCGGCCGGATCGCGTGCGCGAAGCAGCGGGATCGCGTCGGCTGCGGTCAGGATCGCGGCAGCTTCGTCGTCGAACACCGGGGCGAGCAGGATGGACTCAAGGATGAACCGTCCCTTGTCGATTGCCGTGGCAAGGCCGCCGGGCCGGGTCGGCATCAAGAATGAAGGCAGGCGGATGAAGGTCCGGTTGCTGTGGTGATCCTCGATCAGTTCGGCCAGGTGCCGGGCGTCCTGGTCGTCCAGGATATGGAACAGGTCCACCGCCCCACCGGCCACGCTGCTCCGGCGCACCTCCTCGCCAAGCGAAATCCGCTTGCGCAGGATGTCGGAGAAGCGCGCCGCGCCGATGATGGCGTTGATGTCGGACGGCGGCACCCGGCGATCATCATAGATAACACTGACAGGGCGGCTCATAGCATCCTGTCTGCTGAGTAGAGGTGAATCCGCCGTTGCCGACGGGCTGAAAGCGGCCGCTGCGCGGTTGTGGCGGGGCTGCGGGACTTGAGTCGCGCGATATAGAAGCCGGTCGCCACCGGCCAGACCAGGAAGAGCGTGAACAGGCACACGGCCGCATAAAGGGTGGTCAACGCCATGCTGTCCGTGGTGGCGGCGTCCGGGAACAGCGTGACCGTCATCCATGAGGCAACGGAGACCTGGCCACCCGGGTCGAGCAGCCTTGCGAGCACGATCAGCACGCCACCGTCGAGAGCCCAGATGATCACGGAGATGAACAGCAGCAAGATGACGTTCCCCTGGAGGCGCTCCCTCGCGCTGCCGATCATCAGCCGGGTCGAGTCCACGATGCGTAAGGCCCAGCGCGCCCGCGGCGCCGAGTGCCGGCTCAGTATGTAGGCCTGTACCATGCAAAGGCAGTTCGGCACGATGAAAACCGCGATCAGGCCAAGCACCGTCGCGAGTGCAAGCAGGCCCAGGACCCATGTCATGCCTGGCGGCAGTTGTCTTCCACTGGCAAGCACGCCCGCAAGGACGCTCAACAGCACGATCGCGTCCAGCGTACGGTCGAGCAGCAGGATGACAAGGGAGCCGACCGGGTTGCCCGAAACCCACGCCAACTGCTGCCAGCGATACAGCTCACCCAGCTTGAACGGCACGATGAAGGAGACTGGGGCCGTGTGGAAGTGGAGGTACACCACCGTGCGCATCTGCACGTTCAGCGCCGGCGCGCTCAACAGGGCAAGCCGGATGGCCCGGAGCAGGTGCGCGGCGCCATAGAGCACCACCGCGGCGATCAGGCCCTGCCATGCCAGCATCGCGACCGGGAGCGCATCGAAGTGGTAGTATGGGATCGATAGGGCGGCTGCCGCGATAGGGAACACGATCAGAAGCGTGAGGGCACCCCGCCCGACCTTGCCAGCTTGATCGCGCCTCATCTCAACGACCTCTCAAAGCGCACGGCCTCACCTTTTGACCCAAGCCGTCCAATACTGACTTTCATGCGGCGTGAAGTCCTGTTGCAGCCTGCCCTGCACAGCGTCTTGTAATTCAAGCGTGATGTAATGGTTCCACCAGAGTTTCGGCACCATCACCACGTCTGCGTCGCCGAGCACCAGGTCGGGCGTCAGCTTGCTGGTCGAGTAGGTCCGGTCCCCGTCCCACCACAGGGCCACCCCGCGGGGCGACGGCGCCCGGAATGCGAACGGGAACGGGTTGCTGAACGAGAGGTTGGCGATGCGGCGCCCCTCAAGCCCGTTCTGCTGCAGCAGTTCGAGCCCATCGTCGAGGATCCACGCCGCAAACACCGCTGGCACGAGCGGCGCCTTCCAGGTGGCTGCCTCCTGCATCGTGAAATGGTCAGGCAGGAACGAGAGTTCCGCGACGTTCTGGTACCAGACGATGTCTTTGAGCGTGTCCGACATCCCGCCGCCAAGCGGTGCCGCTGTCGCCCGCACCATCCTCGACTCGTACAGCGCACCACCGATTTGATTGATGAGGAAAGGGGCCATGGCCACCACGACGGCGACAGTCCCGATCGCGTCGAGCACCGGTCGAACTTGTGGCGTCGCCGGATCAGCGGTGGCTGCCAGGCGCTGCGCCACGATCATGGCGATGACGAACAGCGGGATCGAGAGGGCGCCGAAGTTCTGGGTCGCCGCAACGACGCAGCCCAAGGTGACGACAAGGACCCCGGCCATGGGCAGGCGCTGCCGGGGTGCGGCCCAGGCCGTGGCGAAAGCCAGCGCGGCGATCAGCAAGCACAGGCCGAAGTTAGCCACGACAGCCGCAGGAGCATAGAAGCCACGGAAGAACTGCGTCCCGGCTGCTCCAGCCCGCCTGATGTCCCCCAGGTAGGCCATGAACAGGCCGGGATGCAGGGCCTCGAGCATGCCTACGCCGGCAAGCGTGACCACCCCTGCGACGACCGCATTGCCCCAGAGCCCACGGTTCGTGAGGCACCCAACTGCGGCGATTGCGCCAGCCAGGCCGAAGAACGTCACCTTGAGATAAAGCAGGATCAGCAGCAGCAGGCCGATCAGCACCGACTCCGTGAGGTCAGCCACCCGGTTGCGACGCCGTGGCGGGCACAGCGCCCAGAGGCAGACGAGTCCGCACATCGCCGCGCCGATGCGGTTGTAGTTGGCCAGGTTGGCCATCAGGCGCACCGGGCCGTCGAGGAAGGTCGGCCCCGTCACCAGGACGGTGAGCATCACGATCAGCAGCACCGCGAACAGGGCGTGAAGCCGGCGCCAAGCCAGGAGGATCGCGGGAACAAGGACGAATGGCAGGGCGACAAAGTTCGCGCGGATCACCACGCGGCCGTCCAGTCCCCACAGCCAGGCTGCGGCCCCATGCTGCCAGAAGTAGGTCAGCCCCAACGGGCTGTACACATCGGTGTGCGGCCATTGCCCCTGAAGGGTGCGCCATGCCGCATCCAGGGGGATGAAGATGTCATGGTGGGTATAGTTGATGGAAAGATCGGGCGCCAACGCCATGATGAGCGGCACGGGCGTTGCCAGCACCAGCGCCGCGATGAGGGTGAGCAGACCAGGCTGCGAAACGCACCAGGGCATGATGCGGAGTCTCGGCCGGGTAGGCGCCACGGCCTGATCCAACCCGGCAGAGCTTGATTTCATGGAGGAACAATCATCCAGACTACTCTACCCTAACCAGGGCACCCGCTCAACCCAGGTCAGGCATTGTTAGGTTGGCAGGTCCGGTCGGACGGCTGCAGCCCACGGCACGCCAGGGCGATGATGGCGGCGTTGTCCACGCTCGGCAGGGTGTCAACCAGCGCGACCTGCGGGGTTGCGCCGGCTTGCGGGAGCGCGTCCAGGGTGGGCATGGCTGGAACCTTCCTCGGGGAAGCCGCAAGGTTGGAGGCTGACCGAGCCTGGCGCAACAGGCGCGCCGGCGTCCGGGCCGCCGCTGTCCCGGCCCCCTGCGGGACCCCCCGGCGCCCTCCGGCGGGCCCCGTCGGGAAGGATTGGCTTCATCGAACACGAACCGCCACTCAACTGCTGCTGAGGACCCCGACATGACCGAACAGGACCTGCGCCAGGAGATCGTCGCGAGCGCACGCGCCATGAACGCCCTGGGCATCAACCAGGGCACCTCCGGCAACATCAGCGTCCGGATAGGCAACACGATGCTGATAACCCCGTCCGCCACGCCCTATGACAGCATGCGGCCCGACCAGGTGGCGGCCATGCCGATCAACGACCAGCGCGGCGCATGGGCCGGGCCGCTCAAGCCCTCGACCGAGTGGCGGTTCCACCTCGACATCCTGCGCGGCCGGCCGGATGCCGGCGCCGTGGTGCATACGCACGCGACGTTCTGCACCACGCTCGCCATCGCCCGGCGCGAGATCCCGGCGTGCCACTACATGATAGCAGCCTTCGGCGGCGCCAACGTGCGCTGCGCGCCCTATGCGACGTTCGGCACGGAGGAGCTGGCCGGGCACACCCTGACGGCGCTTGAGGGCCGCAGCGCCTGCCTGCTGGCCAACCATGGCATGGTCGTGCTGGGCGCGACGCTCGCCAAGGCCATGTGGCTGGCGGTCGAGCTTGAGACCATTGCCAAGCAATACTGCTACAGCCTGATGCTTGGCGGCCCGCACCTCCTGTCCGATGCCGAGATCGCGGACGCCGCCCGCTCCTTCGGCAGCTATGGGCTGCACGGCGCGGCGGATTAGGGCAGGGACCGCACCATGGCCGACCACCTCGACCTCCTGGTCGTCGGCGGCGTGAATGGGCGCCAAGCCCCGCTATGCCAAGTCCGGCTGCCCCAAGCAACGAAAGGCCGCCGCTCAGACGGCCGGCTGCAGCCGTATCCTCTCCTGCAGGTGCCGGACGTACCAGCACGACAGCGCGACCGGCACGCCGATCAGGGAGGTCGCGATGAAGAACCATTCGAAGCCCAAGCTTTCGATGACGAAGCCCGAGGCGCCCGCCAGCAGGCTTCCGGGCAGGGCGCACAGCGAGGTCAGGAGCGCATACTGGCTCGCCGCGTGCTCCGTCGCGGTCAGGGACGACATGTAGGTGATCAGGACGATGGAGGCGAAGGCGTAGGCGAAGCTTTCGATGCTGACGGTGACGGCGAACACCCAGAAGTCGCCCCCGCCCTGCACGGCGAGGTAGGCGAGGCTCAGGTGCGAGGCGGAGCCGAAGACGGTCCCGGCCAGCAGGCTTGCCATCATGCCGATCCGCGGCACGACATAGCTGGCCAGGAACGTGCCCCCCAGCGCGACCCAGAAGCCGAACAGCTTGGTGACCGTGGCGATCTCCGTGTTCGAGTAGTGCAGGGCCTTGAACAGCGGTATGGCCATCGCGCTCGACACGTAGCCGGGCATGCGGAACCCCGCCACCATGATGAGGACCGGGACGGCCAGCGGGCCGAGGCGCGTGAGCAGCTCCCGGATCGGCGCGGCGATGGTCGCGACGAAGCCCAGCGTCTCAGCGGGCGCGTCCTTGTCGGAGTCGGGCTCGGGCGCGAGGAGGGCTGCGGCCATGCCGGGCGCCATCAGCGCGGCCATGCACAGGTAGGCCGCGCGCCAGCCGTACCGGTCCGCCAAGTACAGCGCGCCCGCGCCGGCGGCGAAGTTGCCCACGCGCCAGCCGATCTCCGCCCATGACGACATCAGCGCCTGCCGCTCGGCGGGCACCGAGGTGATGCGCCAGCCGTCGATCACCACGTCCTGCGTTGCCCCGGCGAAGCCGAGCGCCAGCGAGAACACGACCGTCCAGGCGAGCCAGTGCCCGGGATCGCCGAACGCGACGCCCGCCAGGGTCAGCACCACCGCAAGCTGCGACACGATGATCCAGCCGCGGCGGCGCCCCAGCAGGCGGCCGAGCACGGGCGCGTCATACCGGTCGAGGAAGGGCGCCCACAGGAACTTGAACTTGTAGGCGAGCGTCAGCTCGCTCATCAGGCCGAGGATGCTGATGGGCACCTTGGCCTCCGACAGCCAGGCCGACTGCGTGACATAGACCAGCAGGAAGGGGATGCCCGAGCTGAACCCCAGGCCCAGCATCGCCGCGACGCGGCGGTCGGACAGCAGGAGCTTCAGGGATGCTGGCTTGTGCGGGGGATCTTGCGTGGCGTGGACTTGCATGCGGCTTGGCCTCTCCTGGGTTCGCATAATACCAACGGTCGTCTGCTCTGACCGTTTTTGTCATTGCGAGGAGCGCTCGCGACGCGGCAATCCAGGGGCGGCAAGCGCAGTCCTCCCCGCCTCTCCACGCCGCAAGAGCGGCTCGCAATGACGGTGCGATAGCGGAAGGGTCAAAGCGGATGGCCGTTGGTATAGGCCCTTCATGTTGCCACTCTGCGGTCCTGGCCAGGTTCGGGCATCAGCCACGGGGGAACATCCGCGGGCTGACCTCCTCCACGTCCCGCCGCGCACAATCGCGGCTTGGCACGTCGCGCACCATGCGGGCCTGGGCCTCGTGCAGCGCCGCCGCCGCCGGGTAGTCCATGGTCAGCACCCGCCCTTGCTCCACCACCTTGGCACCATCCACGTAAACGGCGCGCACCACCCGGTCCGCAGCGGCATACAGCAGGGACCGCAGCGGGTCGTAGCCGAACCGCATGGCAGGGTGCGCCAAGTCCACCAGCACCAGGTCGGCCCGGCAGCCCGGCGCCAGGCGGCCGATGTCGTCGCGCCCCAGGATCGCGGCGCCCCCGGCGGTCGCGGCGGTGAACAGGCCCCGGCGCTGTCTCAGGCATGACGGTCTCGGCGTTGCGGATCAGGGTCGTGGGCATCGGGCGCTCCTGATGCGGCAGCGTGATGTCCAGCCCCTTGTAGATGCCCATGCCAGGGATGCCGTGCGCCCGCACCCCATGCGCGCGCCACCCGGACACCACACCGATCTGCTCGCGCACCAGCGGAAGCCAAACGCTTCGGCGAAGCCTCCGCGCAGCCCGCGGGAGATGCGCTCCTCGATCAGCGTGTCGGCATAGCCCGTCATGCTCTGGCCCTGCATGTCCGGCCCGGTCCATTCAAGCGCCGTGCCATGACGCGGGACGAGGATGGTCCCAGTATGTTCAGCCTGCGCAAGTGCGCCTGCCCGTTCAAGCCCGTGCCGCAGCCGTAAGTTTATGCTTCGGCCGTTCCACCTCTCCCAAGGCTGGCTCCCCCAAGGTTGGGCCTACCGCCGCATGATCCTCCCCCACCAGCCGGCCCGCTTGCCGACCGCAAAGCCCATCTCCCCCTTCTAGCAGCCTGTCGGAGTGAGGTTGCGAGCGTTTTTGCGTGCCTGGGCCAATCGTGCGTTGCTGGGTGGCGCTGAGGCGGTTTTTAGCGGTCGAACTCGCTGGCTGAAGAATACGGCGGCCAGAAT
>JAABUQ010007803.1_pt1 | contig 15297 bp, 8 predicted proteins | sample 5560001 | NCBI WGS metagenome assembly JAABUQ01 (sample SAMN10711888, study PRJNA513371) | rock metagenome | isolation source: Antarctica rocks | place: Antarctica: Victoria Land, Finger Mt nord | collected 2015-12-18 | reverse complement strand
GCTGAGATAGGACCGGCCGCTGAGATAGGAATTGTCACCACTCGCCGTTCTACCGGTCCAAACGATGTCATCCGCGTCCGCGCCGTCCTAGTCTGTGCGGTGGGCTTCAAGGGACGCCATCCATGCCATCCATCGGTGCACCCTGGGTCGCAGCCGTGTCGGCTACCGCCGCGCCGACTGGCTGGCGTGATTGGGCGGCAACGCTCTTGGTCGCAAGCCTCTTCGCCCTCCTGATTCTAGAGCCGGTGCTCGCGAGGCCCGGCTGGCCCTACAATCACGAGTCGCTGTCCTTCATCACTCGCATGTCGGGAATTGCCGGGCAGTGGCAACTCGGCCATCTTCTGCCGGTCTGGTCCACTGCGGAACAGTGGGGCTATGGCTCGCCTGCGCCGGCACTGTATCACAAAGCGTTTGCCTACCTGTCAGCGACGGTGTTGCTGGCCACTGGAAGCCCCAAGGCGTCGCTCTGCGCGGCCCTGCTGACCTTCATGGTCGCCGGCTTCTGCGGCGCAGCGATGGCCGTTCGGCTGGCGCTTGGGCGTGCGGACCATTTGGCGGAGTGGACGGCAGGGGCGCTCGTGATCTCCTGCAACTACGCCACTACCGACTGGTTCATCCGCGGCGCGTTCGCGGAGTTCGCAGGAATGGCCGTAGTAACTTGGGTATTCGCTTGGTGTGCGGCCCTGCTGGTCACCGGACGCTGGCCGTTGTGGATCGGCCCGATCATGGCGTTGCTGGTAGTCAGCCACGTCACCATCGCGCTGTTCAGCCTGTTGCCGCTGAGCCTCGCGGTGCTGTTCGCCAGCGCGGCCTGGGGCGCAGGCGCTGCACGCTGGATCAAGCCGGCAGTGGTGAGCATCGTTCTGTTCGCGGTGCTTTGCGCGCCCTTTATGCTGCCGATTGCCTTGATGTCGAACTGGGCCAGGATCGACGCCCTGCAGCAGCCGGGGTATGAGTTGCGTAGCAGCCATGTCCCGATCGATCGGCTGCTCTGGGACACGGCCTGGCATTGGGGCGAGCGGTGGACCGGTTACACGATCCAGCTCGACCTCGTGCTTGTGGCCGCGCTACTGACGGCAGCGCTGGCCAGCCAGGGACGGCCAGCGGGGCGAGTCACGCCATTCCTGTTTGCTGTCTTGATCGTAATGGTGCTGTTGCAAACGTCGTTGGCGATTCCGCTTTACGAGGCAGTACCGGGCGGAGTGTTCATCCAGTTTTCCTGGCGGCTGCTGACGTTCATCAGCGTGTCGCTCGCGATCAGCGGCGGGCTTTTGACGGCAAGGGTCGCCGCGTGGCGGCCGGGCTTGGGCGTTGCCGTCGCCGCCGGGCTGCTTGCCTCGACGGTGCCCAACAAGCCGTGGTGGAGCGGAATCCACTATGGCTGGTACAACGCGGCTCAACTAGAGGCGGCAGTGCGCGGGAATTTGGCGGCTGCCGGAGAATATCTGCCGCGGACGACCGCGATGACCGCACCGGCTACGGACGGCAACGTCCCGGTGCCGGCTTTCCATGACCCTGACACTTGCACGGTCTTGCCGGACTCGGATGACGGCGTGGAGCGGCGCGAGGCGGCGTTCCACATCGCTTGCCGCACCGCGGCAGAGGTCGCGCTACCATTGTTCGAGGCCCCCGGCATGGCGGCACGCGCCGTCCACGCCGGCGCGGCGGCCGAAATCTCGATCCGACGGACTTGCGACGATCCACGCGCGCGTGTTGCCTTGGGCGCTGGCGAGAGCTTGGTCACGATCGAATTCCCGGCTTGGACGTCGCTGATACGGGCGCGGGCCAGCGATACGGGATTCTGGTATGCTCGGGATTGCCGTCCACCTGAGCACTGAGTGCCGAGAAAGCAAGCCCTTCTGGACACCGTCAATTTCCGACGTGGACGGGCTTGGGGTCCGAGGAGCAACGGTTACTGTTGAGGAAATAGGGCCTGAGCGGCACCCCAAGTAGCGGTCAAGTGACTGATTTACTTGCCATGATGGTGCGCGCCCCGCGCGCGGTTAATCTGCTACGGAAATAGACCACGAACAGATAGGCCCACAGGCTATGCCGCTTTCGGAACAAGCATGCTGTCGTATCCCAGGTTGCTCAGGCGCTGGACGAGCTTGGACGTGAAGCGCTTGCGGGCGACCTGGTAGGCTTCCAGCGCATCCGCCACTACGGACTGCTCGGCAACCGCGGCTGCCAGGCCAAGCTGGCCCGCTGCCGCCGACTCCTCGACGCCCCGCCCCCCCGCTGCCGGTGCTCACGCGCAGGGCGACAACCTCGAAGACGCGCAAACCGCGCTGCCGGTGGCACTGTTGGACGGGCGCACTATCACTATCCTCCTGGCCTGGTATCCCCGCTTGGCGGCGGGCACGCCCGAGTAACGGGCACATTGGAAGCTGGCCGGCGCCGGCTATGGCATTCCCTGGCCGAAGTTGGGCATGACCCAACATCGACACTGGTGGCAAATCTGCGTCACCGTCCCCAACCATCATCGATACGGCCGTAAAGGGGGCCAGAACGGCCATAGAAGTGGGCCTGCCGGTCTCTGGCACCCGTGAACAAACGGCCAACTCTGAATTTGCCACCAGCGTCAACATCGACTCCGCCTGCCGAGGCCCCGCCTGCCGAGACCATGCGTAGTTTCCGATCCTTCCGTCGCGGGCAGGCGCGTAGGCAATTGCTGCCAGGTGCAATCTGTCGGGTGACAGTGCGAAGGCCTGAGCATGGACGCAGCAGCCGACCTTCCCCCGCCGCGCAGCCACGCGCCGAACGGCGGCCAGGGCGCCAAGGCGTTCCTCGTCGGCGGCGGCATCGCGTCCCTGGCGGCGGCGGCGTTCATGGTCCGCGACGGCGGCGTGCCCGGCCCGGACATCACCATCCTGGAGGGCCTGGGCACGGTCGGCGGCAGCCTCGACGGCGCCGGGTCGCCCGAGCACGGCTACGTGCTGCGCGGCGGCCGCATGGTGGAGGCCAAGTACCTCTGCACCTTCGGCCTGTTCGCCGGCATCCCGACCCTCGATGCCGCCCTGAACGGCGGCCAGTCCGTCACCCAGGAGATCGAGGCGTGGAACCGCGCCAGGCCCACCTCGTCCCGCGCCCGCCTGGTCCGCAACGGCCATCGCGAGGAAGCGCCGCGCTTCGGCCTGCACGAGCGCCACATCATGACCATCGAGCGCCTGGTCCTGGAGCCAGAGACCCTGCTCGGCCACACCACCATCGCCTTCCAGCCCTGGCACGGCGCGTTCGAGTTCAAGCGCTACCTCGCGCGCTTCGCCCACCTGGTCACCAGGTTCGAGCGGCTGGAGGGCATCATGCGCGCGCCGCTCAACCAGTACGACAGCCTGGCGCGCCCGCCGCGGAACGGCCCAGCCTGCCGCGCGGGCCGCCGCCGGTTTACCAGGGCCGCTTCGACCCGCGCGTGCTGCTCCGCGCATTCCGGGCGCTGCACGACATGCGCGCAGGCCAGGCTTGTGCATGCCGGGCTTGTGCATAGGAACGAAGCCGGACGGCCAGGCATCCGATGACGCCGAGGCCCGCACGCTGCAGGCATCCCCTGCGTACGGCCCCGTGCACCAGCAATCCCCGGCCGCGGCACCGGCAAAGGGGGGGGACTAGGTAGTTTCCGAATCTGCCGCCTTCCGTAGTCCTGTATTAACGTCCATCGGTTTGGGGGATGAGGGCACGCCTGCCTGGCGCTTCGGCGCCGGTGCGCAGCAACGGGCTTCGCCCTGCATGCCAGGACCTCGCGCATCGGGCGCGGCGGTCCCGGCAGGCCCCCGTGGATCGTCGGAAGCCTGTGCTTCTCGGCGTTTGACCGGAAGTACGCAATGGATCATGGGTTCCCCCACCGGCTGACACAGGCCGCGCCTGCCCTCCTGCGCCGCAGCTTCGGGCCTGATGGCCTCGGGCGCGCGTCCCGCGACGGCTTCGGGCGCTCATCCCGCGCGACGCCCTGGGACGGCCAGGACCCGATCCGCGAGGAGCTGTTCAGCGCCGGACGGCTGGACGACCACGCCCGCAGCCTCGCAGCGGCGCAGCCGGTCATGCCGGGGCCGTCCCGCAGGCCGTCCTGGACGCGGCCGAGGTGGCTGCTCGGCGCCGATGACTTGTCCAGCCGCCTGGCCGACAACGGAGCGGTCCTGCTCACCTGCTACCAAAGCATCATGAAGGTCGTCGAGGACGGGCGCTCCATCACCCCCGCGGCGGAATGGCTGATCGACAACTACCACCTGGTCGAGCGCCAAGTCCGCGCCATCCGCCTGGACCTGCCGCCCGGCTACTACCAGCAACTGCCGAAGCTGGCCTCCGGGCCGTTCGCGGGCGCCCCGCGGGTGCTCGGGCTGGCGTGGGCCTACGTCGCCCACACCGACAGCCGGTTCGATGCGGAGGGCCTGGTCCGCACCGTGCGCGCCTACCAGGAGGTGCAGCCGCTGACCATCGGCGAGCTGTGGGCGGTGTCGATCACCTTGCGGACCGTGCTGATCGAGAACCTGCGGCGCCTGGCGCAGCGGACCGTCCACAACTGCGTCGCCCGGCAGGCGGCGGATGCGGTCGCCGACCGCCTGCTCGGCCGGAGCGGCCATCCCGCCGAGCCGCTGGCGGACGTTGCAGCCGGGCAAGGCGACGCACGGCTGCCGGAGGCGTTCGCCGTGCAGCTCGTGCACCGGCTGCGCGACCAGGACGGCACGACGTTCCCGGCGCTCGCCTGGCTGGACGAGAACCTGGCGGCGCAGGGCACCACGGCGGATGCTGCGGTGCGCGACGTGCACCGGCGGCGCGGCACGGCGAACGTCACGGTCCGCAACATCATCACCAGCCTGCGCCTGATCCAGGACGTGGACTGGAACGACCTGTTCGAGAGCATGAGCCTGGTGGACGACGTGCTCGTCGCCGGCAGCGGCCTGGCTCCTGCCGCTGGCACGGGCTTCGCCGCGATGGATTTCCCGACCCGCAACCTCTACCGCGGCGCGATCGAGCAACTGGCGCGCGGGTCGGGCCAGACGGAGCTGGACGTGGCCCACGCCGCGGTCCTGGCGGCGCAAGAGGCGCAAGAAGCGCAGCCGCCGGAGGATGCGCGCCGGGCCGACCCGGGCTACGTCCTGCTGGGCCGCGGTCGCCGGGGGTTCGAGTCGTCGATCGGCTACCGGCTACCCTGGCTCTCGGGGCAGGCCTGGCTGTGCCGGCCCCTCGACGGGATCGGCGCCTACGCCGGCGCAATCCTGGTTGCGGCCGTGCTGCTGCTGGCCCTGGCGCTGGCCGCCGTGGCTGCCTGCGGGCTGGGCGGCGCGCGGCTGGTCCTGCTCGGGGTGCTCGGCGCCATCGACGCCGCGACGGCGCTGGTCAACCGCGCCGTGGCCTCTGCCTGCCACCCGAAGCTGCTGCCCGGCATGGAGATGCGCGACGGCGTGCCCCTGCCGCTGCGCACCCTGGTCGCCGTGCCGATGCTGCTGACCACGGTGGGGGAGATCGCGGAAGCGGTCGAGCACCTGGAGATCCACTACCTCGCCAGCCCCGAGGGCGAGCTGCACTTCGCCCTGCTGTCGGACTGGACGGACGCCCCGGACGAGCATGCCGCAGGCGACAGCGCCCTGCTCGCGGCGGCAACCGCTGGGATCGCCCGGCTCAACCAACACTACGGCCCGGCCCCCGGCGGCGCCCGCTTCCTGCTGCTGCACCGCCGCCGCGCCTGGAGCGCCGGCGAGGCACGATGGATGGGCTGGGAGCGCAAGCGCGGCAAGCTGCACGAGCTGAACCGCCTGCTGCGCGGCGCGGCCGATACGAGCTTCATGGATGCAGGCGGCAGCCCCCCACCGTGCCAGCCGGAGTCCGCTACGTCATAACGCTGGACGCCGACACCCGACTGCTGCGCGACACCGTCGGCCGCCTGATCGGCAAGATGGCGCACCCGCTCAACCGTCCCCGCTTCGACGCCGCCGCCGGCCGGGTGGTGGAGGGCTACGCCGTGCTGCAGCCGCGCGTCACCCCGTCCTTGCCGGTCGGGCGCGAGGAATCCCCCTACCAGCGCATCTTCAGCAGCCTCAGCGGCATCGACCCCTACGCCTCCGCGGTGTCCGACGTGTACCAGGACCTGTTCGGCGAGGGCTCCTACGCCGGCAAGGGCATCTACGACGTGGACGCCTTCGAGCTGTCGCTGGCCGGACGGGTGCCGGACGGCGCGCTGCTCAGCCACGACCTGTTCGAGGGCACCTTCGCCCGCGCCGGCTTCGCCTCGGACGTGGAGGTCGTGGAGGATTTCCCGGCCCGCTACGATGTGGGCGCCCTGCGGCACCACCGCTGGGCGCGCGGCGACTGGCAGTTGCTGCCCTGGCTGACGCGGCGCAGCGCCCGGGGCGTCGGAGCCATGCCGGCCCTCGGGCGCTGGAAGATGCTCGACAACCTGCGGCGCACCCTGTTGGCGCCCCTGGCCGTCGCGGCGCTGATCGCCGGCTGGGCGATGCCGTTCCCCGTAGCACTAGCCTGGACCGCGATGGTGCTGTTCACCGTGCTGCTGCCGATGCTGATGCCGGTGCTGGCCGCCATCCCGCCGCGCCAGCCCGGCGTCACCCCCGCCAGCCACCTGCGCGCGCTCGGCTGCGACCTGCGGCTGGGGGCGGCGCTGTCGCTGCTCCACGTCACCTTCCTGGCGCACCAGGCCTGGCTGATGGGCGACGCCATCGCCCGCACCCTGCACCGCCTGCACCGCAGCCACCGGCACATGCTGGAGTGGATGACGGCGGCGCAGGCGACGAACGGCCGGCGGCCCAGCCTGGCCGGCTACCTGCGGCGCATGGCGGGCGCGCTTGTATTGGCCGCGGTGGCGATGGGCGTGGCCTGGCTGTCAGGCTTAGAAACGTCGGCGTTGGGAACCCCGGGCGTGGGAACATCCGGCCAGGGCACCATGGCCCTGGCGGCACCGTTCGCGCTGCTCTGGCTGGCGTCGCCGTTCGTGGCGCGGTGGGTCAGCCTGTCCCCGCAGCTCGCCGGCCGCCTGCCAATGCCCACAGCCGACGCCCTGGCCCTGCGGCTGACGGCACGGCGCACCTGGCGCTACTTCGAGACCTTCGTCACCGCCGAAGACGCCATGCTGCCGCCCGACAACTTCCAGGAGGACCCGAATCCGGTCCTCGCCCACCGGACCTCGCCGACCAACCTCGGCCTCTACCTGCTGTCGGTCGCGAGCGCGCGCGACTTCGGCTGGATCGGCACCGCGGACGCAACCGGGCGGCTGGAGGCGACGCTGGCGACCATGGGCCGCATGGAGCGGTTCCGCGGCCACTTCCTGAACTGGTACGACACGCAGGACCTGCGCCCGCTCGACCCGCGCTACGTCTCCTCCGTCGATAGCGGCAACCTGGCCGGGCACCTCATCGCCCTGGCCAACGCCTGCCGGGAATGGCAGGGCAGCCCCGTCAACCCCGGCGCCCGCCTGGCCGGCATCGCCGACGCGATCAGCCTGGCGCGGGAGGAGGCGGCGCTGCTGCAGGCGCGCGCCAGGCCCAGGCCGGGACGTGGCGCCAGCTCGACGACGCCCTGGCGCGGCTGGCGACGGCCGTGCAGCAGGCCGGCGTGCGCGGGGCCGATCCGGCGGCGCGGCTGCAGGAGCTGGCCGGGCACGCCGACGCCATGGCCGGCATCGCGCGCCGCCTCGCCGCCCGTGTCGAGGACGGCGGCGTCGCGGGCGGCACCGGCGCCGGCGCGGACGTGCTGTTCTGGACCCAGGCCGTGCTGAACACCATCGCCGCCCACCGCCACGACCTCGCCCAACCAGCCGACCCGGCGCTGAACGCCCGCCTGCAGGCCCTGGAGCACACCGCCCGGGCGATGGCCATGTCGATGGAGTTCGGCTTCCTGCTCGACCCCGGCCGCAAGCTGCTCTCGATCGGCTATGCCGTGTCGGAGGCCGCGCTGGACCCAAGCTGCTACGACCTGCTGGCGTCCGAGGCGCGCCTGGCCAGCTTCGTCGCCATCGCCAAGGGCGACCTGCCCACCCGGCACTGGTTCCGCCTCGGCCGCGCCGTCACCGCGGTCGGCAGCGGGGCGGCGCTGATCTCCTGGTCCGGCTCGATGTTCGAGTACCTCATGCCCTCCCTGGTGATGCGCGCACCGCTGGGCAGCCTGCTGGAGCAGACCAGCCGCGTGGTGGTGCGCCGGCAGATCGGCTACGCGGCGTCGCTGCGGCTGCCGTGGGGCATCTCGGAATCCGCCTACAACGCCCGCGACCTGGAGTTCACCTACCAGTACTCCAACTTCGGCGTCCCCGGGCTGGGGCTGAAGCGCGGGCTGCGCGACAACCAGGTGATCGCGCCCTATGCGACGGCGCTGGCGGCGATGGTCGATCCGCGCGCCGCGGCCGCCAACCTGGCGCGGCTGGCCGGGGCCGGGGCGCGGGGCCGCTACGGCTTCTACGAGGCGATGGACTACACGCCGCCCCGCGTGCCGGCCGGCCACACCGTCGCGGTGGTGCGGGCCTTCATGGCGCACCACCAGGCCATGTCGATCATCGCCATCGGCGACGCCCTGTTCGACGGCGTGATGCGCACGCGCTTCCACACGGAACCCATCGTGCAGGCGACCGAGCTGCTGCTGCAGGAGCGCACGCCGCGCGACGTGACGGCAGCGCGGCCCTGGACGGCGGAGGCGCATCCGGCCGCCGCGACCGGGGACACCGACCTGTCCGGCGGCCGGCGCTTCACCACCGCGCACCAGCCGGAGCCGGCGACGCACCTGCTGTCCAACGGCAGCCTGACCACGCTGCTGACCGCCGCCGGGTCCGGCTGCCTGCGCTGGCGGAACGTGGCCGTGACCCGCTGGCGCGAGGACGCCACCTGCGACGGCATCGGCCAGTATGTCCTCGTGCAGGACGTTCAGGCCAGTGGCGTTCAGGCGGGCAACGTTCAAGCGGGCGGCGTCCAAGGGGCGGCATGGTCGGCCGGCTTCCAGCCGAGCGGCATCGAGCCGGACACCTACAACGTCGTGTTCAACGAGGACCGCGCCGAGTTCACCCGCCGCGACGGCACGCTGACGACGACGCTGGAGGTGCTGATATCCGCCGAGGACGACGCCGAGGTGCGCCGCGTCACCATCCTGAACGGCGGCCCGCTGGTGCGCGAGGTCGAGGTCACCTCCTATGCCGAGCTGGCGCTGTCGTCGCAGGCCGACGACCTGGCGCAGCCCGCCTTCTTCAAGCTGTTCGTCGAGACCGAGCACCAGGACGGCATCCTGCTGGCGACCCGGCGCCGGCGCGCCCCTTCGGAAACCGAAATCTGGGCCGCGCACTTCGCAGTCGTAGAGGGCGAGGCCGTAGGCGGTCCAAGGTTCGAAACCGACCGCGCCCGCTTCCTCGGCCGCGGCCGCGGCATCCGCAACCCGGCGGCGGTGATGGAGGGCACGGTCGGCAACGTGCTGGACCCGATCTTCGCGCTGCGCCACCAAGTCCGGGTGCCGCCGGGCGGGATGGTGCGGGTGGCGTTCTGGACGGTGGTGGCCCCGACGCGGGCGGCGTTGCTGGACGGCGTGGACAAGCACCGGGACACCGACGCGTTCGGGCGGGCGGCGATGCTGGCCTGGACCCTGGCCCAGGCGCAGTTGCAGCACCTCGGCATCGCCGCGGCGAAGGCCGGCCTGTTCCAGCAGCTTGCCGGGCACGCCGTCTTCGCCTCGCCGACGCTGCGCTCCTCATCCGACGCCATACGCCGGGGCGCCGGGCCGCAATCGGCACTGTGGGGCCTCAGCGTGTCGGGCGACCTGCCCATCGTCCTGCTGCGCATCGACGACAACGAGGACATCGACGTCGCCCGCGAGCTGCTGCAGGCGCAGGGCTACTGGCGCATGAAGGGCCTTGCGGTCGATCTGGTGATCCTGAACGAGCGGCAGTCCTCCTACGTCCAAGACCTGCAGGTGTCGCTGGAGACCCTGGTCCGCACCGGCCAGTGGCACCCCGGCAAGGACGGATCGGCGGGCCGCGTCTATGTGCTGCGGGCCGACCTGGTCTCCGCCGAAACCCAGGCGCTTCTGGCCGCCGTGGCGCGCGTGGTGCTGGTGGCCCAGCGCGGCAGCCTGTCCGAGCAGGTCGAGCGGCGGGACGCGGCGCAGGCCCAGCCCGCCCCCAGGCGCCGCGCCGTGCCCTGGGAGCCGCAGCCGCCGCTGCCGGGACCGCAGCTTGAGTTCCCGAACGGCCTCGGCGGCTTCGGGGAGGATGGCACGGAGTACGTGACGACCCTGGGACCCCACCAGGCGACGCCGGCGCCATGGATCAACGTCATCGCCAACCCCCGTTTCGGCTTCCTCGCCTCGGCGGAGGGCGCAGGCTTCACCTGGTCCGCCAACAGCCGGGAGAACCAGCTCACCCCCTGGTCGAACGACGCGGTGACCGACCGGCCGGGCGAGGCGCTCTACGTGCGCGACGAGGAGGCCGGCGCGGTCTGGACCCCAACGGCGCAGCCCATCCGCAACCCGGCCGGAACCTACGTCGCCCGCCACGGCCGGGGCCGCAGCCGGTTCGAGCACGCGGCCTACGGCATCGCGGCCAGCCTGGAGCAGTTCGTCCCCCTCGACGCCCCGGTGAAGCTGTCGCGCCTGATGCTGCGCAACCGGTCGGGACGGGCGCGGCGGCTGGGCGTGACGGCCTACGTCGAGTGGGTACTCGGCCCGTCGCGGACCGCGTCGCTGGCGTTCGTCCAAACCTGGATCGACCCGGAGACCGGTGCGCTGTTCGCCCGCAACCCGTGGAACGCCGCGTTCGGCTCGCCCGTCGCCTTCATCGACCTGTGCGGCGCGCAAACCGAGTGGACCGGGGACCGGCGCGAGTTCATCGGCCGCAACGGCACCCTGGCGGACCCGGCGGCGCTCGCCGGATCGCTGCCACTATCCGGCGCCACCGGCGCGGGCCTGGACCCCTGCGGCGCCATGTCCACCGAGGTCGAGCTGGCCCCGGGCGGGACGGCCGAGGTCGTGGTCCTGCTCGGTGAGGCCGCATCGGTCGAGGAGGCACGCAGCCTCGTCCGGCACTACCGTTCGGCGGACCTGGACGCCGTGCAGGCCGAGGTCGCCGCGTTCTGGGACGGCGTGCTCGGGGCCGTGCACGTGCGGACGCCGGACCGGGCGATGGACATCATGCTCAATGGCTGGTTGCTGTACCAGTCGCTGGCCTGCCGGGTGTGGGCGCGCGCGGCGTTCTACCAGGCCAGCGGCGCCTACGGCTTCCGCGACCAGTTGCAGGACGGCATGGCCCTGGCGGCCTCGGCCCCGGCATTGACCCGCGAGCACCTGCTGCGCGCCGCGGCCCGGCAGTTCCCGGAGGGCGACGTGCAGCACTGGTGGCTGCCGCACTCCGGCCAGGGCGTCCGCACCCGCATTTCCGACGACCGCGCCTGGCTGGCCTACACCGTCGCGCAGTATGTCGCCGCCACCGGGGACGCCGCGGTGCTGGACGAGGCCGTGCCGTTCCTGGAGGGCCAGGACCTCAAGCCGGACCAGCACGACGCCTTCTTCCTGCCGACGGTGTCCGGGCGGGTGGCGCCCCTGTTCGAGCACTGCGCCCTGGCCCTGGACGCCAGCCTGGCCGTGGGCCGCCACGGACTGCCGCTGATGGGCACCGGCGACTGGAACGACGGGATGAACCGTGTCGGCGAGGGCGGGCAGGGCGAAAGCGTCTGGCTCGGCTGGTTCCTCCATGCGGCGATCGAGGCGTTCGCGCCGCTGGCCGAGGCGCCTGGCGATCTGGCGCGGGCGGCGGCCTGGCGGGCGCACGCCGCCGGGTTGCAGGCGTCGCTGGAGCAGGAGGCATGGGACGGCGACTGGTACTTGCGGGCCTTCTTCGACGACGGCACGCCGCTCGGCTCGGCCGCCAGCGAGGAGTGCCGCATCGACTCCATCGCGCAGTCCTGGGCGGTGCTGTCGGGCGCGGCGGCGCCAGGGCGGGCGGACCAGGCCATGGCGGCGTTGCGGCGGGACCTGATCCGCCCCGCGGACAAGCTGGCATTGCTGTTCACCCCACCGTTCGACCGCACGCCGCTCGATCCCGGCTACATCAAGGGCTACCCGCCCGGCGTGCGCGAGAACGGCGGCCAGTACACCCACGCCGCGATGTGGTCGGTGCTGGCGCTCGCCAAGCGTGGCGAGGGCGGCAAGGCGGCCGGGCTGTTCGCGCTGCTCAACCCCATCGGCCATTCCAGCAGCCCCGCCGACATGCAGCGCTACAAGGTGGAGCCGTACGTCGCCGCCGCCGACGTCTATGCGGCACCGCCGCATGTCGGGCGGGGCGGCTGGACCTGGTACACGGGATCGGCCGGGTGGATGCAGCGGGCGGGGATCGAGGGCATCCTCGGCGTGCGGGTGCAGGCCGGCGTCCTGTACCTCGATCCCTGCATTCCCAAGGATTGGCCCGGCTTCGAGGTGCTGCTGCGGCACGGGTCGGCGCGCTATAGGATCAAGGTCGAGAACCCGGACGGCGTCGAGCGCGGCATCGCCGCCGCCACCCTGGACGGCAGCGCCGCCACGGAACGGCCATTGCACCTCCACCTTGTTGACGACGGCGCATTGCACCAGGTTGGCGTGCGGCTCGGACCCGTGGTCCCCGCCGTGGAGGAGCAGCCGATGCCCGAAGCAGCCCCGGCGTGACGGCCCGCATCAGCCCGCTTGCCGGGCATCCGGTCGAGCGGTCGCAACTGGTCGATGTGCCGCGGCTGGTGACCGCCTACTTCACCCTCGTGCCGGACCCGGCGGTGCCGTCGCAGCGCGTCGCCTTCGGCACCTCCGGCCACCGCGGCTCCTCGCTCAACGCCACGTTCAACGAGGCGCACATCCTGGCGATCAGCCAGGCCGTCTGCCAGTACCGCAAGCAGGCCGGCACGGACGGCCCGCTGTTCATCGGCATCGACACCCACGCGCTGTCCCGCCCCGCCCTGGCCACCGCGCTGGAGGTGTTCGCCGCCAACGAGGTCGAGGCGTTCATCGACGAGCACGACGGCTTCACCCCGACGCCGGTGATCTCGCACGCGATCCTGGCCTACAACCGCGGCCGCACCGCGGGCCTGGCCGATGGGGTGGTCATCACCCCGTCGCACAACCCGCCCGAGGATGGCGGCTTCAAATACAACCCGCCGCACGGCGGACCGGCCGGCACGGCGGTCACGGCGGCCATCGAGGGCACGGCGAACGCCTTGCTGGAGGCGGGCCTGGCCGGCGTGCGGCGCATCCCCTACGGCCAGGCGCTCCGGTCCCCCCATGTGCACCGCCGGGATTACATCGGACCCTACGTCGCGGACCTAGCCGCGGTCATCGACATGGAGTTGGTGCGCGCCTCCGGCGTCCGGATCGGCATCGACGCCCTGGGCGGGGCCAGCGTCGCGTACTGGCCCCGGGTCATCGAACGCTACGGCATCGCGGCGACGGTCGTCAGCGATGCCGTCGATCCCGCCTTCGGGTTCATGACGGCCGACTGGGACGGGCGGATACGCATGGACCCGTCCTCGCCCTACGCCATGGTGCGGCTGCTCGGCATGGCGGGCCGGTTCGACGTCGCCTTCGCCAACGACCCGGACGCCGACCGGCACGGCATCGTGGCCGGGCCGGGCGGGCTGATGAACCCGAACTGCTACCTGGCCGCCGCCGTCCACGCGCTGTTCGGCAACCGGCCGGGCTGGGGCATCGGCTGCGCGGTGGGCAAGACCATGGTCAGCAGCAGCATGATCGACCGCGTCGCCGCGAGCCTGGGCCGCGAGTTGGTCGAGGTGCCCGTAGGGTTCAAATGGTTCGTCGAGGGATTGCTGGGCGGCACGCTGGGATTTGGCGGGGAGGAGAGCGCGGGGGCGTCGTTCCTGCGCCGGGACGGCACCGCTTGGACGACGGACAAGGATGGCCTGATCCTCGGCCTGCTGGCGGCGGAGATGACGGCACGTACGGGACAGGACCCGAGCCGGGTGTACGACGGGCTGACCCATGACCTCGGGCAGTCGTTCTACGCACGGATCGACGCGGCTGCGACGGCGCAGCAGAAGTCCTTGCTGTCCAAGCTGTCACCGGACCAGGCCGGCATGACCGAGCTTGCCGGCGAGCCGGTCCGCGCCAAGCTGACCAAGGCCCCGGGGGGCGAGCCGTTCGGCGGATTGAAGGTGGTTGCGGACAGCGGCTGGTTCGCCGCGAGGCCATCGGGCACGGAGGACGTTTACAAGCTCTATGCCGAGAGCTTCCGCGATGCGGGGCACCTTGCGCAGATCCAGCAGCAGGCCCAGGACACCATAGCCCAGGTGTTCGACCACTCGTGAGCTTAGGACCGCTTGTTGCGGGGGGGGTGTGGTGCCGACTCACAGGATTGAACTGTGGACCTACTGATTACGAATCAGTTGCTCTACCACTGAGCTAAGTCGGCGTCATGCAGGCCCCAAGCCCCGTGTCTAGTCATATACCCGCCCAACCCTCCCGCCGCAACCTGCGGCCATCCACCCCAGCAGGTCTCAATGGGCTGTGGGCGTGGATGGTGTGTCGGCCTGCGGCATGGTTCAAGCGGATCATGCTGGTGTTGCAGGGTTTGTCGGACGGTGTTCGGGCGGCGTGTGCGGGCCTTCCCGACAAGCGGCGGGGCGGCGAGGTGACCTGCTCGATGGAGGACATTGGGCTGTCCGCCTTCTCACTGTTCTTCATGCAGAGCGCATCGTTCCTGTCCTGCCAGCGGGGGCTGCACGACGGCCGCAAAGCATCGAATTGCCAGAGCTTGTTCGGGATGAGGGCGATCCCGACCGACAACCATGTCTGCACGATGCTGGACCCGGTGCATCCCTCGCATCTGCCCGCCTTCGATGCCGCTGTGGACGGCCTGCGCCGGCACGGCAGCCTGGCGCCGTTCCAGCGACTTGGTCGTCGCGTGCTGATCGCGTTCGACGGCACCGAATACTTCTATTCGCAGAGGATCGGCTGCCCGCAGCGCCGGATGCGCCAGCGCCCCAACGGCCGCATGGAACGCTGCCATTCCATGCTGGCCGCCACGCTGGTGGCGGCCACGCTGGTGGCGGCCACGCGACGGCGCTGCCGCTGATGCCGGATTTCATCGCTCCCAGGACGGCGCAGAAAAGCAGGACTGCGAGCGCCGGGAACCGAGAGGTTCCCTAGACAACGCCGCCAAGCGCTGGCTGGCCGCCCATGGCGCGCAGATAAACGGCTTGCGGCCCATCTACCACAGACGAGCCTCTCGGTTCGACCCCGGGCGAACCTCTCGGTTCGACCCCGGGCGAACCTCTCGGTTCGACCCCGGGCGAACCTCTCGGTTCGACCCCGGCGACGACCTGTTCGCCTGCCAGCCAGTTGCCGAGG
>JAABUQ010007802.1_pt1 | contig 15298 bp, 13 predicted proteins | sample 5560001 | NCBI WGS metagenome assembly JAABUQ01 (sample SAMN10711888, study PRJNA513371) | rock metagenome | isolation source: Antarctica rocks | place: Antarctica: Victoria Land, Finger Mt nord | collected 2015-12-18 | reverse complement strand
CACGGCCACCCTCGACCTCACGCACCCCGGCACGCAACTCTTCCTCGACTACGGGCACAGAGATGTTTTCGCCTTCGCGTGCCACGCGGTCGGTAGTGCGCCCCGTGTTCATCGTCGTGTCGGTGGTGCGCCCCGTCATGCCTGTGTTCATCGTCCGGTCAGTGGTCGTCGTGTTCACGACGGGCGTCGTGTACTCGGTGGTGCGGGTCGTCGTGTTCGCCGTGTCGGTGGTATAGCCCGTGCCCGTCCCCATGCCTGTCCCTGTGCCCATGGCTGTACCCGTGCCATACCAGGCATCGCCTTCGGCTGGGAGTTGCTCCGCCGCCATCTGCTCGGCCTCGTGCTTGGGTACGTTCAGGTAGATGCGCTCCCCATCCATGCGGGCAATCGTGCGTGTCGGCAGGTAGAGGTCCTTGATAAACAGGAAACCTTTCTGCACAAGGAAGTAGTTCGAGCCCACATCCGCAACGGTGCCGATCTTCTCATTGTCACTGCCGAAGACTTCCGCGCCGGCCATAATCTGGTCCGCGTTCATGCCCATTCCGTGCGTCATCCGTGAGCCTCCTGTGGTATGAGACGTATCAGTCTCCGAACCGCTTTCAACGCCTACAGTCAGGCGTCACTTATGCCCATATTTTGCATGAAGGATGCCACGACCTTGCCGGACGGCGTTCAGGAACCGGAGCGATCATTGTGGACACGCTCGCCAAGTGACCCGGTATCTACCTCGGCGCGCTGGCGGCGCGTCGTCGCCTGCACCGTCTGGGTAGTCTGCACGGTGCGCTTGGTAATCCGGACTTCCTCCGCGAGGACGCGCCGCGTGATGACCACGGCTTCCTCAACGATCACCGGCATGATGAACGTATCACCCTCCTGGCGTGGCTCGATGGTTTCGCCCTCGGCAAGGACGCGGCCCACCGAGACCCGTTCCACGAACGCTTCCTCGCGCTCCACCTGCTGCGTGAAGGTTTGGGGCACCTCCTCGGTCTGCGTCCGCACGGTGATATTACCCGCGTCGTGCCACTCCGGCCGCGCGGAAAGTTGCTCCTCGATCACCGGCACGGTGACTTCCATTTGTTCCGCCTGTGTGACGTATGCCGGTTCGGCGGCGGGGCGCCGTTGTGCGGTGTCCGGCAAAGGCGGCGCTTCCGGATAGTAGGAACTGACCGGGTGCGCCGGTTGCACGGGGGGAGCGGGCGGTACGACCGGGGCCAGTGGTTGCGGCGCGGGGTACGATGGCTGGGGAGTGGGGCCGGGCGTGACCTGAACGCCTGGCGTGGGCAGGCGCGTGATATCGTCCGCTTCCGCTTGCTCGTCCGGCTGTGGAGTGTGATACGGATTCGGCGCGATAGGATTAGGACGGAGCGGGGGATACGTGGGAGCGGACGGCGTTTGCGGCATCTCGCGCGCGCCGGTCTGCGGCAAGCGCGTCACGTCCTCTCCCGACTGCTCAACGGGGTACGCGGGGTAGGCAGTGGGAACGTTCGTCGGTTCCGGTGCGGACAGCCGTGTCGCATCGTCATTGCCATACACGGGTTGCGCGTACCCGGCATTCACTTCCGGGCGCTGCGAACGCGACGTATTTGGCAGAACCGTGAGATCGTCCATCTCGTTATCGTTGTTATTCGTGGTATCGGAGCGGACGGATTGTGCATATCCGGCGCTCACGTCCGGACGCTGCGGCGTGGAGACACGGCTCCGTATCTCGGTCGCGTCATTGGCGCCCGCGAGGTTCGTGCTCACGGCACCCTGCGCCCCCTGCCCGCCCCCGGCATTTTGCGCCGCTTGCGCCTGCCCGCCATCAGCGCGCACCACGAAGCGCCCGTTATCGTACCCAAGCATACTGAGCGTGACATATGTCAGCCCGTAGCCCTCCCACTGCACACGCACGGTGCCTTCGTACCCGCGTCCGGTGGGAAGCACCTCGACCACGGTGCCTTTCCATTGCCCGTCGGCAGATGTCACCGGCACACCGGGGCGCAGTTCCGGTTGCCCGTAGCCCCCCTGTTGCGCTCCCTGTGGCCCCTGCGGTCCTTGTGGTCCTGGCGGTCGGTACCCCACGGTGTCACCTCCTCGCTCACATCAGAATGTTGGCCCGGCGGGATGCCCCCACGTTGGGAAAATCCGCACGTTCTCGGCGTGTACCGCCTATTGTATCGCATGAATTTGGTGGCGATATGCGGCGACGTGCGAAAATGGGCAATCAGCGTGTTCAATGTAAGCAAGATTCGTGCAGTGACGGTGCCAAAACCGCGCCAGATACGGCGCGAATGGCGCGGAGAGCGCCATACACCCTCGTGTGTACCGGGTATTCCCCCCATGACCGCAACCCCCCATCTCATGCGATACTTTGCATTATGCATGAGGTGCATGAAGGGGGAGAGCCGTGGTCAGCCCGTTACGCCGTCAGTACCTGCAACTTAAACAACAGTACCCGGATGTGATCTTGTTCTTCCATCTCGGTGACTTCTACGAGACCTTCGATGAAGACGCTGTCACACTCAACCGCGTGCTGGAAGTGACACTCACGGGACGTGAGATGGGCAAGGGAGACCGCGTACCGATGGCGGGCGTGCCCGTCCACGCGGCGGAGTCGTACATCGCGCGGCTCGTCTCCGCCGGTTATCGCGTCGCGGTCTGCGAGCAGATGGAGGAGGCGAACGGGCGCGGCATTGTGGAGCGCAAAGTGACGCGCGTGGTCACACCCGGTACGGTGATTGACCCCGGAATGCTCGACGCGGGGGCGAATAACTACCTCGCTGCCGTGATTCAGGATGAACGCAGTGGCCGGAGTGGCCTCGCGTACGCGGACATTACTACGGGCGAGTTCGCCTGTAGCGAACTGGAAAACGCCGACGCCCTGGGGCGCGAATTGCTGCGCGTGCAGCCCGCCGAAACCCTGCTACCCATCGAGTATTACCTGGGAAACCCCGCGCCCGCCCATCCGCCGTGGCTGCCGAAGGAGTCGGTGATTACCCCTTTCGCGCCGAACCACTGGCGGGACAACCGCGCCACGGAGGCGTTGGAACGGCACTTCGCCGTGGGCACGCTCGACGGGCTGGGACTGGCAAACCTGCCCCTCGCCACGCGCGCGGCGGGAGCGATGGTGCAGTATCTGGAGGAAACGCAGCCAAAGGCGCTCGCGCAGATGGGCCGCCTCGGTGTGTACAGCACGGCGACCACCATGACGCTCGACGCCCCGACACGCCGCAACCTCGAATTGACCGAGTCCGGGCGCGGGGACGCACGCAAGTCGCTGTACTCGGTGATGAACGCTACGCGCACGCCGATGGGCGCGCGGCTCTTGCGCCGCTGGCTAATGCAACCACTCGTAGACCTGGCCCGTTTGACTGCGCGGCAGGATGCGATCGCTTTTTTCCACACCGAAGGGCTATTGCGCGCCGAACTCCGCGACGCGCTCAAGGGCGTGTCGGACGTGGAACGGCTGACGAACCGGATGGTGCAGGGCTTCGCGGGGCCAAAGGAACTGATGCAGCTCGCCCGCTCGCTCGCCACCCTGCCCGCCGTGCGCGAAGCAATCACCCGCCCGCCCATCGGCGTGGAGGCCGAGGCAAACACGACCCGCCTCGCCCCCGTACGCCCGCTACTCGCGCGCCTGCCGGATTGCGCCGATCTCGTAGACCTGATCCGCACCGCGCTCGTGGATGAGCCACCGGTTACTCTGGGCACGCACCCGGTAATCCGTCCCGGTTACGCGGCGGACCTCGATGAATTGCGCGCCACGGTGGACGAAAAGCGCATCTGGATCGCCTCGCTCGAAACCACCGAGCGCGAGCGCACGGGCATCAAGGGCCTCAAGGTGGGGTACAACAAGGTCTTCGGTTATTTTATCGAGGTATCGGCGGCACAGATCGCGCACGTCCCGACCGAATACCTGCGCAAGCAAACGCTCGTGAACGCGGAGCGGTACATCACGCCCGACCTGAAAGAGGCGGAGTCCGTGATCCTCACCGCCGAGGAGCGGATTAACGACCTCGAAATGGCGGCGTACCGCGCCCTGCTCGCCCAACTCGCGGGGGCCGGGGAGCGGTTGCGCGTGGTGGCGGAGTCCGTCGCCCACCTCGATGTCTTCGCGGCCCTCGCGGAGGTCGCGGCGGCGCGCGATTACGTGCGCCCGGCGCTCGATGAGGGCGACACGCTCGATATTCGCGACGGGCGGCATCCCGTGGTCGAGGTGATGCTGGCCGAGATGAGCGAAATCGGCTTCGTGCCGAACGACCTGTGTCTCGATAGTGAGGCGCACATCCTCGTGCTCACGGGGCCGAATATGGCGGGCAAAAGCACGTACATGCGCCAGGTCGCGCTGATCGTCTTGCTCGCACAGATCGGTTCGTTCGTGCCCGCGCACTCGGCGCAGATTGGCCTCGTAGACCGCATCTTTACCCGCGTGGGCGCGCAGGACGACATCGCCACGGGCGCCTCCACATTCATGGTCGAGATGACGGAAACGGCGGCGATCCTTCACGCCGCGACGCCGCGCTCTCTGGTGATTCTGGACGAAATCGGGCGCGGCACGAGCACGTACGACGGCCTCGCTATCGCACAAGCGACGCTCGAATACCTGCATCATCACCCGACCTGCCGACCGAAAACGCTCTTTGCCACGCACTACCACGAATTGACCGCGCTCACGGATGTGCTGCCCCGCATCCGCAACGCCAAAGTAGACGTGCGCGAGGACGGCGAGGACGTTGCCTTTCTCCACCGCGTCGTGCCCGGTGGCGCGGATCGCTCGTACGGCATTCATGTCGCGCGGCTCGCGGGGGTGCCGAAAGCGGTGGTGCAGCGGGCGGAGGAATTGCTGGCGAACCTCGAAGCGAAACCGCGCCCCGGCCTGCCGGAAGACTCGCTGACAACCGCGAGCGCAGGGGCGGAAGCGGCCGGTGGCCCGCTCGCGCTGCAACTGACGCTGTTCAGCCCCTCCGACGACCTTGCCCGCGACATCGCCGCGCTCGACCCCTACAGCCTCACGCCCATCGAGGCGCTCTCCAAGCTCGCGGAGTTCCACGAGCGCGCCAAAACTGACCGTGCCCCGGCGAAGCGTGGCAAGAAATGAGCAGGCATCATCTCCTACCGCGCTTGCCATCGTCTATTAGCGCGCGTTTGTAATGGCGAAGTATGGATTCTCGATATGGTGGGATCATCGTGGACGACGAGCAGTTCCCTCGTCTCCAGGGTATTTGATGTCCAATGATCTTGATCCTCTCTGGCACGTTCAACGGCTCCCAGACCACGAGAGCGGCGTCCGTCGCCTCTACTCCACTACTCAAGGCAATGCGTATCAACCGCTCCGATCACTGGCTGAGGCGAAGGCTGTTCCTGACGGTATCGTCGTGCTGGAAGGTGACTATGGTGGGCAGATTTACCTCGTTGCCCCTGCGGTACAGATCGCCTGCACGGTAGACACCCTGCAACATCTGCTCGCACAACTCGATGAGATCGCATGGCCTCATGATGATGGTTGCGGAGCGCACGTCTACTACGAGCGGCAAGCGACCGGTACGGGCATTGTGGGCGGCATGGGCGGCGGTGCCGTCACGGGTGATCTCTGGTTGCATCCACGCCTTGCGGAGTGACAACTCGCACCATTCGTCCGTGCAGTGGTTGACGGTGAATTACCCGCGATCCCCTCTGCGGTAATGGACACGCATGTACCGCACGAAGCCGAGATCGGGATACCTCTTACAGAGGAGGCGTTCCGCGTGCGAATGATCACGAGCATTGCCCAAGCGTTCGATAAGGCGCAGGGAGCCGTCTATGAGCCACTGCCACGCGAGCATCGGCTCCTCGTGCATTTGTTTCGGCAGTGTGGGCGAGGGCGCGAAATGACGGTGGATGAAGCAGTCCACCACCTCTACGTCGCCGGGACGTTCGCGCGGAACATTAACGTGTCAGTTTTTGGGATCGTTGACGGGCAGACCCTGATCGGTCTTCAACCATTCGGCAGACGGTATGTGAGCCGGGTGAACGACGACGGGTATCTTGCGGGCGTTGCACCATTCTTCCCGCGTTCGCTCATCCCGATTGCGAATCAGGGGAGGGACGCAGTGACATCCCTCGCACGGCTCAAGGAAACGGGCACGTATCTTCTCCAGGTCGCCTTACGCGATCAGGCCGACGCATAACGACCGTTGCGCGACAAAAAGCGCTACTCATCCCGACAACCACAAGCACACTCCCGCCCCCGTCTCCGCGATTTTGGGCAGGGCAACCAAAAAGATACTCTTTCGGTCGCGCCTCGCTTGCGGTATGCTCACGGGCATGGCAAGCACCCGTGACACCCCACCAACTCCTGCCACGCCCGCCGCGCCTACCGAGGGGATGACGCGCGCGGCGATGGCCCTGCCGGTCTACGTGCCGACGTTTCTGCTGTCGTTTGGGCAGGGGCTGCTCGTGCCGACCCTGCCGTACTTCGCTAAGGGGTTCGGGGTCGCGGAGAGCCTGACCGGGGTTGCAGTCGCGGCGGCGGCAATCGGTACCCTGATCGCGGATGTGCCGGTCGGTATCGTGCTGGGGCAGTTGGGGCGGCGGCGCGCGATGCTCATTGGCATCACGCTCGTCGCAGTCAGCACGTTCCTCGTCGCATTGCTGCATAACTACCCCGTGCTCGTTGCCTGCCGCCTCGTCGAGGGCATCGGCACTGCACTCTGGGGCATCTCGCGCCACGCCTACATCACTGATGTCGCCCCACGCGCCCAGCGGGGAAAGTTCATCGCCACGTTCGGCGGCGTGAACCGGCTCGGCATCTTTGCCGGCCCATTTATCGGCGGTGTGATCGGCGAACGGTTCGGTCTGACGACTTCCTTTTACATCGCGGCGGCGCTCACGGCGGTTGCGGGCGCGCTCGCCGTCACGTTCATCAAGGAAACGGGCGTGCGGGGCGTGGCCGTCCCGAATAGCGATTTGCGCTGGCGGAGCGTGGCAAAGCTCCTACGCACCCATCGCGTGGACCTTTCCTCGGCGGGCGCGGCCCAGGTGTTCGTGCAGATGATCCGTTCCGGGCGACAACTCATCATCCCGCTCTATGCGGCGGATGTGCTGCACCTCAACGTGGGCCAAGCCGGGGCAATCATCACGGTTGCCGCGACCGTGGACATGGCGCTCTTTATCCCGGCGGGCGTGGTGATGGACCGCTTCGGGCGCAAGTGGGCCTCCGTGCCGTCGTTCGCGCTGATGGGACTGGGCATGGCGCTCATCCCACTCGCGGGGAGTTTCACCGGCCTGCTACTCGCCGCAAGTGTGATCGGTTTCGGCAATGGCCTCGGCAGTGGTTCGATGATGACCCTGGGCGCGGACCTCGCGCCGCCCGATGCTGTGGGCGAATTCCTCGGTCTCTGGCGCTTCGTGGGCGACGCGGGCACCGCCGGTGGCCCACTCGTCGTCGGGGTGTTCGCGGGCGCGGTCGGTTTGTTCGCTACCGCGTTCTGCCTCGCAGGGGTCGGCTTCGCTGCCGCCGGCATTCTCTGGTGGCTCGTGCGCGAAACCCTCACTCCGGACGCGGTCAAAAGCGCGACGGGCTAGAGCGGATTACGATGCGGTTGGCGCGGTTTTCCTAACCCCGTCCCCTTCCCTCGAAGGGAAGGGGAGTGAAACATCGCAAGGTTACGATGTTCCTCATACGCTGCACTATTGCAATAGCACACTCCCCTTCCCTTCGAGGGAAGGGGACGGGGTTAGGAAGATTCAGCGCACTCACGAGTCAATAGCACCGTAATTCCCTCGAAACGCGAACATCGTTACGGCGCGTTGCCGGCCCCTTTGTGGACGAGTGGGCGGGTCGGCGCGGGGGCAAGGCGGCGGGCGTGTTCCGTGGGCGCAACGATAGGTTGCGCGTCGCCGAAGGCCGCGTCGTAGCCGAAGCGGATAAGCAGGGCGGCGAACCAGAAGCCGAGCGCGAGCATGTGCAGGAAGTAGCCCTGATCCACGAACCCATGCGCGGTGAAGTCCACGAGCGCGCCGACCGCGCCAAGCGTCAGGGCACGATAAACGCTTCTTCCCTCGATGCCAGACGTATCAGGCGCGTCAGGCACGTCGCGCAGGAACATCGCCGCCCGCCAGCCGCGCACGAGCAGCGGCGGCAGGGTGAAGACGAGCCACATCAGGCCGAGCAGGCCGAGGCGCACGTAGAAATCGAGTACGAGGTTGTGCGGGTGCGAGGTGAACCGCTCGTACCACCCGGCGGGGTCTACGTAGCGCGGCGCGTACTGTGAGACGAACTGGTCCAGCCCCACGCCCCAGATCGGGTGATCGCGGATCATCTGGGCTGCGCTGTGCCAGATATTCAGTCGCAACCCCTCGCTGCCGGTATCGGGCGAGAGCAGCGACGTGAACCGCTCTCGGCCCGATGCCAGCGCCACCACCAGCCCGACAAGCAGCGTCCCGATGTATCCCAGTACCCACGTCCGGTTTCGCGTGGCCACGAGCACGACGAGCACCGCCAGCGCCACCGCGATGTAGCCGCCGCGTGAGAACGAGAGCAGGATCGCGCCGAGCATGATCGCCGTTGCCGCGAGGTACAGGGGCCGTCGCCGGTCGCGCGGGCCGAAAAGCACGTACGCGACGGTCACGGGCACGATGCGTCCGAGGTACAGCGCCACCTCATTCGGGTGATGGAAGATCGAGCGCACGCGGCGTACTCCCTCTACACCGAGGCCGGAACCGCTGACGAATTGCCAGAAGCCAATCAGCGCGATCACCACGCCACTGAGCACGATGGCATCTACCGCAAGGAGCAGGGCGCCGAGCGCGACGGCGCGGCCGCGTCGCCCTTCGAGTGCGGCGGCGGCAAGCAGAAAGAACCCGACGGGATAGAGGATCGTGGTGCGGAACTGCCGGATGCTCTCGCCCCGGTGCGCCACGTCCGCGACCGTGAACAGGGAGAGCACACCGAGGGCAAGGAGCGCGACCGCAGCCCAGGTACCGGGCCGCCGCAAAAAGGCCCGCGCCTCCGTGGGCAACGCCCGCACGTCGTCTCGCGTCCACGTCTCGCCCACGATTGCCGCAGCGAGGCGCGTGGAACCGGGGAGAAAGGCGGGCGCGCTTGCGAGCAGCAGGTGCCCGATTGCCGCGATCAGCGCGACGCCCAGCAGGAGCGCGGTGCGGTCGAGCCGCAACTGCGTCACGGGCGCCACGGCATCATAAAACGGAAACGAAACGGGAACCATCGCCACGGCGAGCGCCGGTCGCCGGAGTCCGACCACGCCGAAGGCGGCGAGTGGCACAAGTGCCAGCCGTGACGACGGCGCCACGAACAGGAGCGCCACTGCCCCGCCAAGCGCCCAGAGCCACGGGTCGCGGTACAGCGACGCTGCGCGAGTCAGAGCGCGAGTCACGCGGACGGCTCCCCGCTCCCCAGTGGCGGTGGTGGCGGCGTTCGCCGTTCATCCGGGGCGTTCTCTGATGGCGTATCGTACGCCGTCAGGTAGTGCGGGTCTACTGCCGCCGCCGCGTGCCACGCGGAAGCGACGCGGCGCGCGCGCCCCGCCCCAATGGCTTCCCGCACGAGTACGCCCACCGCGCCCAATGCCGCGATCATCGCGCCCAGCGTGAACAGGGGAAATGTCCACGCGAATGGCGGTTGCCGCCCGACGAGCAGGCGTTGTAACCGCACGCTGGCATTGGCATCGGCGGGCCGCAACACCACGGTGTGGATAGTGTCTTCGAGGTTCGCCACAAGCGTCGTGGTCTTGCCCGATGCGAGGCGGACGGTGCCATGATCGCGCCCGTCTACCGCTACGCGCACCGCCCCTTCCCCGATGGCGGCGATTTCCGTGCCGCGCACCGGCACCGTTGCCGTGGCGTCCGTTCCCGTGCCGACGAGTGAGGTCGTCGTGCCATCGGTGCCGCGCACCCAGCCCGCACCGGCGCGCACAATTGAATCCGTCGCCGCGATCTGCCCCGGTCGCACCGCCTCACCCCGGATGAAATCGCGGATCGCATTCCATGCGGGTCGGGGTGTGAAATCGTAGTTCACGACCGCGAAGTACGGTTCCGGTTCTTTCAGGCCGGTCACGGGGCCGGGGAAGTAGCCGTAGGTGCCCGGTGGCTCGATCCAGCGGAACCCCCAGACGAACACCGTGCCCATCCACGGCCACTCGGTAGTCATCCGGTCGAGTCCACCGACGAGGTAGCGCGCCTGCGTTGCCTCATCCACGTTCGCGCCCCAGATGCTTGGCTTGCCATCCCACCCCGGTGGCAGCGAATTGTAGCCAAACTCCGTGGCCCAGATCGGCGTTTTCGTGTCGTCGTACTTCACCATGATGTCGTGGACGAGCACAGGGCGCGAGACGTTGAAGCGGCTCCACGCGATGCGGCGGTCGTCCGGTGGTTCCCCCAGGCCATACACATTGACGCCGAGTACGTCAAAGGAGCCTTTCGCGCCCGCCTGATACATCTGCCCATAAAACGTCAGGTCAGAGAGGTTTTCCGGTGGAGGCGCGAGCGTAGGTGCAAGGGAGGCCGCCACGACGAGTACGGCGGGGTCGCCTTCCTTCGCCGCCGCATACGACCGCTTGAGCATGTCCACGTACTGCACCACGTTGATCGCGCCGCCCCATTCGCCGCCGAGGTTCGGCTCGTTCCAGATTTGCACCGCTGCGAGCTTCCCCTTGTAGTGCGTTGTCACGTTGCGTACGAAGTCGGCGTAGGTGTTGAGGTCGTTCGGGGGGCCGGGCTGGCAAGCACCGGTGCCCTTACCGGGGCGCGACCATGCGGGCGCGTTGTCGAGGCGGGCAAGGATGCGGATGTGCGCCTGCGTCAACTGCTCTACGATAAAGTCGTACTTCTGCCACGAGGGGCGGTTGTTCTTTTTGTCCCAGTATTGGCCGCGCCCATCGGTTTCCAGCTCGCACCAGTCGAAGACCTGCCGCACCCAGGTCACGCCGCCATCGCGCAGCATCTCCACGGTGCGCCGCACATTCTCCGGGTCGCTTTCCTTATTGAGAAAGACCTGCATCCCGATGTCCTGCCCCGGCACGAGTGGTGCGTCCGCCGTTGGCAACCCCGCCGCGACGCCGCGTGTGGCGAAACTGTTCAGGGTGGACGCGCCGTACCACGACCCGACCGACACCACGAGCGTGAGCAGCGCCGCGCATACGCGCAACGCCCGCGAAACGACAAAGCCGGGGCGCGAGAGTGGTGATACCGCCGACCGCGCGGTGGGTGGCACGGCATCGGGTACAGGTTGTGATGGTGGGGTGAAGGGAGCGCTCACGGCGTGATGATCCTCCGCAAAAGAGGGTGTACGATCATTACTGTACGATGCGAAGCGTACCGCATCCGATGCCCTCACGCAAACTGGCACCGCATGAGCGGCATCTGTGCGGGCGCTTTGTGTATCGAATAAACCACGAAAGGATGCGCCGCGATGTCTATGGTGTCACCAACCGCTGCGCCACGACAAACACACGATGCGTTCGCGGATGTCTCTTCCCATCTGCGCGACAACCGCCCTGCGGCGCTTGCAGCGCTCGCGGCCCGTTTTCCCGGGGGCGTGGCACCGGCGATTGCGATGGCAGGGGCGCATCCCGGCGTCATTCTCGCGGCAACGATCCATCCGTGGCTGGACGCCCTCGCTGCCCTGGTTGGCCCGCACCCTTTGCGCTGGCAGGGCAAAACATTCGCGGACGGCGGCGGCGAAAACCTGTGGTGGCATCGTGCCGATCTCCCCGGCCTGCTCCTTGCCGCCACCGGTCGCCTCTGTGGCTGGCACGCGCGTCTGGTTACCGATAGCATCTACTGCGCGGTGCCCTTTCATGCTACCCACGCACCAAGCGTGGCGGATGCCGCACTGACGGTACTCCGCATAGACTACGACGTGCCGGAAAACCCGGCGTTTATCCGGCGCATTCACGATGAACTCGTGGACGCAGGCGACGGCCTGCTGCTTGGTCGGGGCTACTATCGCTTCGGGGAGCGCCAATGGCCGTGGGTCTGGTTCGCCCTGCACGTACCCGGCGACCTGATAGCGGCTGGCACCGATGATGCAACCGGCTCACACGATGCGAGAACGGCCACTGACACGATATGAGAGGACACGACGATGGCGAAGGCAGAGACGAAAGAGGGCGCGGGGCGCGGCAGCAATGAGTCCGATGAGGCGTGGCAAAAGCTGACCCCCGCTGCCGATACTACGATGGATGTGAAAACCGGTGAGGCCGAGCCACCGGTGAGCGCGAATGAGCGTGCCCCGCAAACCGCAACGGCAGTGCCTGTACCGGAAGGCGACACCGGGCGCGGCAATGACTTGCCTCACGGCATGGGCGCGGGTCTGAGCGACGACGAACTTGGCGGCACGATGGCGCAGGGGGCGGCAAGCCCCGGTGCAGCGCCTACTGCCCGCCGCACCCGCAGTGCGAACCCGGACGCGACGGACACCGACGCCGATGATGCGGGCTGGCAGCATATCCGCAACCCGCCCGCGTGAACGAGTGACGAGTAACGGGCAACGGGCAACGGGCAACGGGCCATAAGTAGGGCGCGGTCGCTACTGATGCGTCCGCCGTACTCGCTTCTTGTGACTACTCCCCTTCGATGAACTTCACTTGTACGTCTGTGGTATCTACCGTAAGCAGAGCAACGGAAGGGGTTTCATCGTGGGCATGGGCGATGGCACCGGGGTTGAGAAAGAGCGTGCGGCCCACCTGACGTACAATGCGGTAGTGCGAGTGCCCGAAGATCAACACGTCCGCATTGGGGAAGCGGCGGGCATTGCGCGCGATTAATTCCTCGGAGAAATCGTGCCGCCGTGCCTGTGGATTTGCGTTGTGGATGAAACCGCGCCGTTTGACCCACAACCACTGGTGTGGCCTGCCATGTCCGTGCGTGACGATAATGCGCTTGCCCGCGACCTCGATTTCGACCGCGTAGGGCAGATGCGGGCTGCTGCGGGAGCGTGACGCGAAATGGATATTGCCACGGACCGCGACCACGGGCGCGATTGCCGAAAGCGCACGCAGTGCGCCCGGCTCGTCTACGTCCCCCGCGTGCAGGATCAGGGAGACGCCCGCCGTGCGGAACGTGTCGGGCACCCATTGGGGCAGCGCGGGCAGGCGATGCGGAATGTGCGTGTCCGAGAGAACGCCGATCATTGTGATTGTGGGGAGCACGCATTCACCTTTCACCCGTTCGTCTGCTATCAGTCAAGTATGCCGAAGGGACGCAAGTGACCCCGACGTGCGGTGGTGTGTGACGAGTGAATTGTATGAGTGATCGGCAACGGCGCAATGTCTGCCCGACGCGCGTCACGGTTCGTCGGACATTGGGGGAGACAAGGGTTGAAACGTCAGGAAGCGCGCGGCCGTGATGCCAATGTTCGTCACGACGTGAGGTACGTGCGCGGGGATGATGAATACGCTGCCCGCCGGTACGCGCTCCTGATGTGCCTTGCCCTCACGCACCGTGAGAACACCGACTACCCCTTCGGTGACGCATACCGTTTCGTGGACGGGGTGTGTATGCAGGGTTGGTGGCCCGCTACCTGGGTGCAGGGCATACTCGCGTACGGTCTCCCACGGGTCTGTGGGAGCGGACGCACGCTTTTCACGCGCGCCCGGTCCATCGGTTCGGTGGGATGCCATGAGTGGTTGCATGATGTACGTCATTCGTTGTTCGCAGTACATGTATAAAGCAGAAGATTAGCCACACAAATACCCACACAAATCGTCAAAAATTGATTTGGGAATGTTTTGTGCGCGAGTAGTACGTGTGGGATTATGTGAATGTATCAGGGGAACAGGAATGGCGAGACATGTTTCACCCCGCACGCTCCGGCAGGTTTCTGCTTATTTCGGGAGAATATCGGTGCGAGAAGTACATGAGCGATCAAGTGCGGAAACGGAAGCCTCTTTTGGGAGCCTGTTGCGTCATCACCGCCTCGCGCAGGGCCTGACGCAGGCGGAACTTGCTGAGCGCTCCTCGCTCTCCACCCGCGCGATCAGCGACCTCGAACGGGGTCTCAAGCAACGACCACAACGCGAAACCCTGCGCTTGCTGATGAACGCCCTTGATATTTCCCCTGCCGAGCGCACGGAGTTTGAATCCCGTGCGCGCAGGCTTCATGTGTCGCACACTTCTCCCTCCAATAGCCTAGTCGCTCCCATCGTCTTTCCCGTCCCGGACGTATCGGCAGCATTCGCGTTTCCCGCATCACTGCCCACGCCGCTCACGCCGCTCGTTGGGCGCTCGGAGGAGGTAACATCAATTGTCACGTCCATGCACCGAGATGCCGACGCTGTACGCCTGCTCACGATCACCGGCCCCGGTGGCGCGGGAAAAACACGCCTCGCCATCGCCCTCGCGGTGGGCCTCCGCGATGATTATCCCGATGGCGTAGTGTTTATTTCCCTCGCCGCCCTCAACGACCCGTCGCTGCTGTTGCCCACGATTGCCCACGCGCTGGGAATCCAGGAGACAAGTACCCGGTCGCTCCTTGCGCGGGTCACGGACGCCCTGCGCGACCGGCGAGTCCTCCTCGTGCTCGACAACTTCGAGCAGCTTGTGGCGGCGGCGGCGGTTGTCACCGCTATCCTGACCGTCTGCCCGCTGCTTTCCGTGATCACGACCAGCCGGGAAGCGTTGCGCGTGCAAGGTGAACACGAGTTCCCCCTCGCGCCCCTGCCCGTGCCCGCCGTGTCCGCCGCGCTGGACGTGCTTGGCGGCTCCCCCGCAGTCGCGCTGTTCTGTCAGCGGGCACGGGCGGTGCGACGGGACTTCACGCTGAACGCTGCAAACGCGGAGGCCGTACGTGCGATTTGCGCGCCTCGATGGGTTGCCCCTGGCGATTGAACTGGCGGCGGCGCATACCCGGCTCTTGACACCGGCGGCGCTCCTGCAACGCATGGCGGCGCAACCGCTTGCCCTGCTTTCGGGCGGCGCGCGCGACCTTCCCCCCCGGCATCGCACGATGCGCGACACGGTGCAGTGGAGCTACGAACTGTTGAGCGCGGGCGAACAACGGCTGTTCCGGCACCTCACCGTGTTCACGGGCGGTTGCACGTTGGCGGCGGTGGAAGCGGTCGAGGCAAGCGGCGGCGATACCGATGTACTCGACGGCGTTGCCGCGCTCGTCGGCAAGAGCCTGTTGCACACTCGTGGCGACGACGATCCCGTGCGCTTCGCTATGCTCGAAACCATCTGCGAATACGGGTGGGATGGACTTGGACTTATGATCCTACACAAATACCGTCACTCAGGGATGACAAAGAATCGAGGGCTCGAACCGGAGTCGGTTCGTCACGAACCATTGCTGTGGCTCGGTCAGTCGCATCATGCCAGCGAA
>JAABUQ010007801.1_pt1 | contig 15300 bp, 16 predicted proteins | sample 5560001 | NCBI WGS metagenome assembly JAABUQ01 (sample SAMN10711888, study PRJNA513371) | rock metagenome | isolation source: Antarctica rocks | place: Antarctica: Victoria Land, Finger Mt nord | collected 2015-12-18 | reverse complement strand
GGTCAGCGACTTGAAAGATGATCCGAAGCGACCATCTTGTACAGTATGAGCACCCTGATTCCCCCGAGATTCTGGGCTTGACTGTTCACTAGATCGTCATGGTATTTCCGGCCCGTGAACGCTTACCTTTCAGGAGCCTTCGAAGCGTGCCCGCTTTGAGATCGTGATGGCCATGAACCGGGACGGTCAAGATCGTCGGGTTCCCCGGTTGGGAGTAGATGTGGTGGCTCCCCCGGACCCGCCGCAGTTCCCAACCGTGATCTTCCACGATCTTGCAAAATCGCTCTCCGGAGACCGGTTTCACAGGTCGACCTCGACAACCTGTGCCTGAGCGTCGATTGGCGTCCGTTCCGCCGCCACCTCAATCCAACCTTCGGCCGCTTCGCGGATGTTCGCCACAACTTCGTCAAGCGTGTCTCCTTCCGAGACACATCCGGGCAAGGCTGGCACTTCAGCCCAGTAACCTCCCTCCTCCGCGGGGTGGACGAGTACTTTTAATTTCATCGAATTCCACCTTTGGATGTTCAAGTTAGAATCGGAGACTTGACGGCTTTGTCCTATCCAAAATCATACCTTGTGGTGGTCCCTTGACCAGTCGAGATCGGCACGAGACTCGCATTTAACCACGCCCCGACGCCGGGTCATCCGCCCGCCCGGCGACCGATCGGGAGGTGCCTCGTGGGCGACGACCCCAGGAAGGTCATCGGCGACTTCAAGGCCGCCGTCAACCTGACGGGCAAGCAGTTGGGGAAGTGGCTCGACTCCGACGAGTCGAAGCAAGTCGGCTACAAGGGGGACGGGGCCGGGGAATCGGTCGGCCACCACTCGGGCCGGCGGATCATCGAGATCCTGGCCAAGAAGCGGGCCGACGACTCGGACGACGACCTCAAGCACATGGCCAAGGTCGTCGGCTACGTCCACCGCCACCTGGCGCAGCGGCCGGCGGGCGACGTCTCGGAAACGCCCTGGACCGACTCGCTCAAGAACTGGGGCCACGACCCGGCCAAGGCCCCGAATAAGTCGAAGGCCGCGACCTGATCGGCCGGATCAGGCCTTGCCCTGGTGGCGGGCGACCCGGATCATCGCCTGGGCCCGGCCGATGGCCCGGGTCTTCTCGGTCGCCTCCTGCTCGTTCGAGGCCCGGCGCGTCCGGGCCTGTTCAAGTTCGCCCTCGGCCACGGCGGCGTCGAGGAGGTCGGCGGGGATCGCGCGGTTGGTGAGGACGGTCACCAGGTCGTCGCGGACCTGGACGAAGCCGCCGTCGACGAAATAGCGTTTGGTCCCGCCCAGGGCCTTCGTCCGCAGCTCGCCGAAGCCGAGTCGGCCGATCAGCGGGGACCGGCCCGGCAAGACGCCCAGCTCGCCGTCGAAGAGCGGGAGGGAGACGAACTCGACGAGTTCGTCGAACAGGGTCCGTTCGGGGGTGACCACGACGCACTGGATTCGTTCGCCGGGCTTCTTGCCCGAGGTCCCGAAATCGGCGTCGACGGTGCTGGCGGTTGCCATCGGGGGTGACCTTCCGGGAGTCCGAAGAAAGGGCCAGGATGGTGGCGGGGTGGTCCGGGGGCCGGATCATCGGCCCCCGGACCCCTCGGGTCGGCTCAACGGGCCATCCGCTTGGCTTGTTCCTCGGCCTGGTCGACCGACCCGACGTAGAGGAACGCCCCTTCGGGCAGGTGGTCCCACTTGCCGTCGCAGATCTCGCGGAACGAGCGGATCGTGTCGGGCAGGGTGGTGTATTGGCCTTCCTTGTTGGTGAAGACCTCGGCCACGAAGAACGGCTGCGACATGAACCGCTCGATCCGCCGGGCCCGGTGGACGATCAGTTTGTCCTCTTCGGACAGCTCGTCGACGCCGAGGATGGCGATGATGTCCTTGAGTTCCTTGTACCGCTGGAGGATGGTCTGGACCCGGCGGGCGACGTCGTAGTGCTCCTGGCCGACGTATTGCGGGTCGAGGATGCGCGACGACGAGCCGAGGGGGTCGACCGCCGGGAAGATCCCCTTCTCGGCGATCGACCGTTGGAGCGAGATGAAGGCGTCGAGGAAGCCGAACGTGGTGGCCGGGGCGGGGTCGGTCAGGTCGTCGGCGGGGACGTAGACGGCCTGGACCGAGGTGATGGCGCCGTTGGTGGTCGAGGTGATCCGCTCCTGGAGGCCGCCCATCTCGGTGGCCAGCGTCGGCTGGTAGCCGACGTTCGACGGCATCCGGCCGAGCAAGGCCGACACTTCGGCCCCGGCCTGGCTGAACCGGAAGATGTTGTCGATGAACAAGAGCGTGTCGGCCCCGGTGGAGTCGCGGAACCACTCGGCGTTGGTCAGGGCCGACAGGGCGACCCGGAGCCGGGCGCCGGGGGGCTCGTTCATCTGGCCGAAGAACATGACGGTCGAGTCGATGACGCTCTTGCCGGTCGAGCCGATCTTGGTGTCCTGCATCTCCAGCCAAAGGTCGTTCCCCTCGCGGGTCCGCTCGCCGACCCCGGCGAACACCGAGTAGCCGCTGTGGACCTTGGCGATCCGCGCGATCAGCTCGGTCAAGATCACCGTCTTGCCCAGCCCGGCGCCGCCGAAGAGGCCGATCTTGCCCCCCCGGATGAACGGGGTGAGGAGGTCGACGACCTTGATCCCGGTCTCGAAGACCTCGGTCTTGGGCGAGATGCTGTCGAACGCGGGCGGGTCGCGGTGGATCGGCCAGTGCTCGGCGGCGTTGACGTCGCCCCGGCCGTCGATCGGCTGGCCGAGGAGGTTGAACACCCGGCCCAGCGTCTCCTTGCCGACCGGCACGGACACCGGCCCGCCGGTGTCGACGACGGCCATCCCGCGGATCAGGCCGTCGGTCGAGCCCAGGGCCACGCAGCGGACCCGGTTGCCGCCCAGGTGCTGCTGGACCTCGCCCGTCAGGCGGATCTTGACACCCTTCTCCTCGGCGTCGACCGTCAAGGCATTATAAATCTCGGGCAGGTGCCCCTCTTCGAACTCGGCGTCGAACGTCGAGCCGATCACCTGGGCGATGTGTCCGGTCGCGGTGGCGGTGGCCATTGGACGTCTTCCCTGCTGGTCGGAGGACTCGGGACTGGAGGACTCGGGACTGGCGGACTCGGGACTGGGTTCGGCGCCGGCTTGGTCTGCTCGCTCAGTCCTGAGTCCTGAGTCCCGAGTCCTTACGATTTATTCGAGCGCCGCGGCGCCGCCGATAATCTCGGCCAGCTCGCGGGTGATCTGGGCCTGGCGGGCGCGGTTGTAGAGCATGGTGAGCGCCTTGACCATGTCGTCGGCGTTCTCGGTCGCCCCCCTCATGGCCACCATCCGCGAGATCTGCTCGCTGACGGCCGCGTCGAGGAAGCACTTGAACAGCCGGATCTTGAACGAGACCGGCACGATCTCTTCGAGGATGCTCCGGGCGTCGGGGACGAACTCGTAGGGGATCGCTTCGCGTCTCGGCCTGCCGTCGGCGGTGGCCGGCTTCCCCGAGGGGGCCTTCGCCGAGGCCTCCGCCACCTGGGCGGCGGTCATCGGCAGCAGGGTCTCGACCACGGCCTCTTGCCGGGCCGAGTTGATGAACCGGGTGTAGGCCACGTCGACGCGGTCGATCTCGCCGCGGAGGAACAGGCCGATGTAGGCGTTGGCCAGCGTCTCGACCTGGTCGAATTGCGGCCGGTCCTCGAACTGGAGGTAGGTGGCGTCGACGGGGATCTGGCGGAACCGGCAGAACGCGATCCCGCGCTTGCCGGACACTTCCAGGCGGGTGGCCAGGCCGTCGGTCCCGTAGTCCTGCAAGGTCCGGGTCGCGACCCGGATCACGTTGCCGTTGTAGCCGCCGGCCAGCCCCCGGTTGCTCGTCAGGACCAGCAGGAGCGACCGCTTGGCCGGGTCGCGGACTTCGAGGAGCGGGTGCGACACGTCGCCGGCGGTGGTCCCGAGGTCCGCCACCAGCTCGGCGATCTTGCGGGTGTAGGCTTCCGCCTGAGTCGCGCGGTCCAGCGCCTTCTTGAACCGCGCGGTGGCGATCAGCTCCATCGTCCGCGTGATCTTGCGGATGTTCTGCACCGACTTGCGGCGCTTGACGATCGCTCGGGCCTTGGCCATCGGTGGTGTCTCGTCTCGGCGTCGGACCGTGGGGGAAAGGGCGGGGCGCGGGCGGCCGGTCGACCGCCCGCGACTCGCCCGGATCAGACCGCGGCGCCGGCGAGGGCCGGGCTGCTGGCCGCCGGGGAGGCCGGGGCGGGCGATCGGTACTGGGCCTTGAACTCGCCGAGGGCGGCCTTGAGCCCGGCCACCACGGCGTCGGACAGCTTCCGCTCGCGATTCAAGAGGTCGCGGACCTCGCCCTTGCGTTCCCTCATGAAGGCGAGGAACTGCTCCTCCCACCGCGACACTTCGCGGATCGGGACGGCGTCGAGGTAGCCTTCGGAGCCGGCGTAGATCGACATGACCTCGTCGACCACGTCCATCGGCTGGTATTGCGGCTGCTTGAGCAGCTCGACCATCCGGTAGCCGCGGTCGAGCTGCTGCTGGGTCGCCTTGTCGAGTTCGGTGCCGAGCTGGGCGAACGCTTCCAGCTCGCGGAAGGCCGCCAGGTCGAGCCGGAGGCCGCCGGCCACCTTCTTCATCGCCGGGATCTGGGCCTTGCCGCCCACCCGGGACACCGAGATCCCGACGTCGACCGCCGGGCGGACGCCGGCGAAGAACAGGTCGGGCTGGAGGTAGATCTGGCCGTCGGTGATCGAGATGACGTTGGTCGGGATGTACGCCGACACCTCGCCTTCGAGCGTCTCGATCAGCGGCAGGGCCGTCATCGACCCGCCCGAGGCGGTCGTCTTGGCGACCTTGTGGCCCGGGTGATTGCTCAGGGCGTGCTTGGCCTCCTCGGCCCCCGGGACGCCGAGATAGGTCTTGCCGTCGGCCCCCGAGGTGTCGGCGAGCGTGGCGTCGGCCGGGGTCGACTCGGGGACGATGACGTAGCGGTTGGCGAGCTTGGCCGACCGCTCCAAGAGCCGCGAGTGGGCGTAGAAGACGTCGCCGGGGTAGGCCTCGCGGCCCGGCGGGCGGCGGAGCAGGAGCGACAGCTCGCGGTAGGCCACGGCCTGCTTGGACAGGTCGTCGTACACGCAGAGGGTGGCCATCCCCTTGCCGTACATGAAGTACTCGGCCATCGCCGCGCCGGCGTAGGGGGCGAGGTACTGGAGCGGGGCGGGGTCGCTAGCCCCGGCGGCGACCACGATCGTGTAGTCCATCGCCCCTTGCTTGCGGAGGATCTCGACGAGGTTGGCCGTCGTCGATTCCTTCTGGGCGATCGCGACGTACACGCAGATGACGCCGGTCCCCTTCTGGCTGAGGATGGCGTCGATGGCGATGGCGGTCTTGCCGGTCTTGCGGTCGCCGATGATGAGCTGGCGCTGGCCCCGGCCGATCGGGGTCATGGCGTCGATGGCCTTGATCCCGGTCTGCAACGGCTCGTCGACCGGCTGGCGGTCGGCGATCCCGGGGGCGGGGGACTCGACCAGGCGGGTCTCGGTCCCGGCGATCGGCCCCTTGTTGTCGATCGGCTCGCCGAGCGGGTTGACCACCCGGCCGATCATCCCTTCACCGACGGGGACGCGGAGCAGCTCGCCGGTGGCGGTGACCGTCTCGCCCTCGTGGATGTGGGTGAAGTCGCCCAGGATGATGACGCCGACCGACGTTTCTTCGAGGTTGAACGCCAGGCCGCGGACGCCGTTCTGGAAGGTGACCATCTCGCCGGTCATCACGCCGGACAGGCCGTGGACCCGGGCGATCCCGTCGCCGACCTCGAGGACGCGCCCGACCTCGGTCTTGGTGACCTCGGACTGGAACTGCTCGATTTCACGCTGGATGACTGAAGTGATCTCGTCGGCTCTGAATTTCATGGGTCTTTCTTTCGATGAGACGGCGGCGGAGCCGTTCCAGGCGGTTGCGGACCGAGGCGTCGTAGACGTCGTCGCCGACCTGGACGACCAGGCCCCCGATCAGCGACGGGTCGACCTCCAGGGTGATCACGGGCGTGGCGTGGATCATCGAGGCCAAGCGGTCGCGGAGCGACGCCTGCTGCCCCTCGTCGAGCGGGACGGCCGAGCGGACCGTCACCGGCCTGCGGTTCCGGCGGCGGTCCAGGGTCGCCCGGGCCTGCTCGATGATCGCCGGCAGGATCGCCAGCCGGCCGTGGCGGTTGAGGACCCGGAGGAACCGGAAGACCGTGGGCGAGGCCTTCCCCTCGAACGCCTCGGTCAAGATCCGATCCTTGGCCGCCACCGCCACCGACGGCGACGCCAGGATCGCGGCGAACCGGGGCTGGTCGAGGAGGACGTCGGAGCGGAACTCCTCCAGCTCGTCCATGACGGCGTCGGCCTCGTCCCCGCTGGCGCCGAGGAGGGCCTCGGCGTAGTTCCGGGTCAGCTCGGGGGCCACGTCGTCGAAGACGGTATTCAGGGTGGCGGCCTGGGCGGCGTCGAGGGTCCGGGGGCCGTCGCTCATGCCCGGCCCCCCTGGCCGTTGGCCGGCAGCTCGCCCATCGCGACCTCGACGAGCCGGCGGTGGTCGGACTCGCCCAGCTCCTTGTCCAGGACCCGGCCGGCGACGGCCACGGCCAGGTCGGCCGTCTTCGACCAGATCTCCATGAGGGCCTGGTCGCGGGCGCCGTTGATCTCGCGTTCGGCCCGCTCGCGGGCGGCCTCGGCCTCGGCTTGGGCCTTGCGGACGATCGAGTCGGCGGCGAGGGTGGCTTCCTTGCGGGCCTGGTCGATCAGGGCGCGGACCTCGTCGGCGGCCTGGGAAAGCTGCCGCTTGTGGTCGGCGGCCATCGCCTCGGCCTCGTTCCGGGCCCGCTCGGAGTCGAGCAGGACCTGCTCGATGTGGGCCTCGCGCTCGTGCAGGGCCTTCATGAGCGGCTTCCACGCATACCGGCCGAGCACGACCAGCAGCAGGAGGAAGACGATCAACGTGTAGATCGCCAGCGGCGCCTGCGCTTCCATGATGTTGGGCGATTTGCCGTGCTCCATGTCCGCGCCCTCGTGGCCCGGCTGGGTGGCCTCGGCGGCCTTCTCGAACTTCGTTTCCTGCTTGTCGGCGGGCGTTTCCTGGGTGGCGGCGGCGGCCCCGTGCCCTTTGGCCGGTTCCTGGGCCGCGCCCGAGGTCGCGGGCGACCCGAAAAGAGCCAACAGGGCGAGCAGCCCGAGGGCCGCGATCGATTGCCGGAACATGGTGGTTGATCTCGCGATCCGAAAGGCTCGGGGGCGGGCCGGGTCGGGGCGTCGCGGCTAGGCCCGCGCCCGCGACCCCTCCTGTCAAGCCGGCGGCCCGAAGGCCGGCCGGATGCCGGGCGGGCGGGGAGGTGGGACCTCCCGCGGCCGCCCGGCCGTTGCGTCGGCGGGGCGGCCGTCAGCTCGTGGAGATGATGAAGCCGAGGACGATGATCGCGAAGAACGTGACCCCCTCGATCAGCGCGGCCGAGATGATCATCGCCGTCTGGATGGTCGCGGCGATCTCGGGCTGACGCGCCATGCTCTCGACGGCCGAGGCGGTCAATTTGCCGATCCCGTACGCGGCGCCCATGATGACCAGGCCGATCCCGATCCCGTTGAACCGCGGCGCGGTGGGGGTCGTGCCGGCGGGCGTCTGGGCGGCCACCTCGGCCGAGGCGATGACGAACAAGGCGACGACCAGGGCGGCGGACTTCACGAATTTCATCGGACCTTCGACTCCTAAGATGCCCGTCAGATGGGAAAGGGGTGAGGCAAGGTGATCAAGGCGCCGGATCGGTCCCGGGGCTCAGTGCGGGTGGGCGGCCGAGCCGATGAACAGCGCCGACAGGAACGTGAAGATGTAAGCCTGGAGGAACGCGACGAAGAGTTCGAGGAGGCTCAAGGCCACCACGCCGGCGATGCTCGCCGGGGTGACCACGTAGCGGGCGGCCCCGCTCGCGGTGAGGATGAACCCGAGGATCACCGCCAGGACGATGTGCCCGGCCAGCATGTTGGCGAACAACCGGACCGCCAGGACGAAGTGGCGGATCAGGAGACCGGCGATCTCGATCACGAACAAGAGCCCCCAGAGCGGCGGCTTGATCCAGCCGGGGACGTCCAGCTTGGGGACGATCCCGATCCAGAAGCCGACCGGCCCCATCGCCTTCATCCCCGCGATCAGGACCGCCGCGAACGTCATGATCGCGAGCACGAACGTCACGTTGATGTTGCCCGTGGCCGAGGCCCCGCCGGGGATCATCCCCAGCAGGTTGTTGAACAGGACGAAGAAGAACACCGTCCACAGGTAGGGCAAGAAGGCATCCGCCCCGTGGCCGCCGATCGCCGGCCGGGCCACGCTGTCCCGGAAATACAGGAGGACGGCCTCGAAGGCGTTCAAGAACGGGCCCCGGGTCACCGGCCGGCGGGCGACGTGCCGGGCCAGGGGGATCATGATCAGGAGCATCAACCCCGCCGCGACCGTTTCCATCACCATGAACCGGGTGACCTGGAAGTCGAACAGCCCCAGGTGGAGCTTCGGCAGCGGGACGTTGCCCCAGGGGAATTCCAGGAAGGTATTGTCGACCACGTGGTCGAGCGGGTTATGTTGGTGCGTTTCGGCCATGATTGCGGTGATCCCGATGAACCCGTCCCGACGGTCGCGACCCTATCGAGGCGATTTGCCCAAAGAAAGCCGACGACCCCGCCTCATCTCGACTCCGAGGGGCCGCGGGCGATCCGGAGGATGTGCATCATCCCGACCGCGAAGCCCGCGACCATCCCCACCAGCAAGGCCACCGGGGCCGACCCGAACTTGCGGTCCACGACGTGGCCCGCCAGCGCCGGCAGGGCGAACTCCAGCCCCAGGGTCGTCACCCGGGTCGCCCATTCGATCCCGACCGATAGCGGAGAACGCGGATCGCTCGCTGGCAACGCGGACCCCCGATCGCGACGACGCGACGTCGGTCCGCGAAGGTGTGGACGCACGATTTCGGGAGGCGTCGGCGGGAACCAGTTATACCCGGCTCGACGGGTATGTCAACAACCTGGAAGCCGGTTCGAGAAATATTTCACAATGTTCTTCGGCCCCCGACGGTCGAGGCGAGGGGCCCCCATCGCCCGTTCGTTACAACCGACGGGCGGTGTCCGGGGGCGGACAGGTCGATCGAAATTTGTGTTGACGCGGACGAAGGTGTTTGTTATCACCTACCTAGCAGCGTTCTACGTCGATGACGAGCCGGTTGAGCCATCGAGGGGACCAGGCATGACGTCGCCAGCACGCATCGAGCTTGGTCCCATGTTGGGCGGCCTCTGACCGTGTTTCACGGCCCGGACGGCCGCCTTTTTCGTGGCTCGGCGACCCGGCGACGACGGCGGTTAGCAGGTTGAAAGTCGGTCCAGCCTTTTCATCCGGGCGGCAAGGAGTTGCCCGGATCGGCCCACTCACGGATGAACCTCGCGTCCCTTGTCCCGTCCTCGGCCCCACCCCGGCCCGGATGGAGACGGAGTGGCCCCGCATGACCGTCGATTCGCTCAAGGACTGCAATAAAAAAGTTCTGGCGCGGATGGCCAAGGACCTGGGGATCGTCGGCTGGCATGCCATGCGCAAGGATCAGTTGATCCGCGCGTTGACGCCGCCCGCGACGCCCTTGAAGAAGGACGGGGCGAAGCCGACGCCCGAAAAGTCGATGGCCGTCGCCGCGGCCCGCCGGCCCGCCCCGGCCCCGCCGGCGGCCCGGATCTTGACGGTCACGCCCCCCCGGGCGCTGGACCACGCGTGCGTCAAGGATCGGATCATCGCCATGGTCCGCGACCCTTACTGGCTGCACGCCTACTGGGAATTGAGCCGATCGACCCTGGCGCGGGCCCAGGCCGCCCTGGGCCAGGACTGGCACACCGCCCGCCCCGTGCTCCGGCTGATGGACGTCACCAGCGAGGACACCACGGCCGCCTCCGAGCGCCACGTCCGCGACATCGAGATCCACGGCGGCGTCAATAATTGGTATATCGACGTCGTCAACCCCCCCCGGTCGTACCGGATCGACGTGGGCTACCTGGCCCGTCGCGGCAAGTTCTTCGTCCTGGCCCGGTCCAACGTCGTCAGCACCCCCAAGGCCGGCGTGTCCGACGTCCTCGACGAGAACTGGGCCAGCGTCCAGGAGCAGTTCCAGAAGATCTACCACCAGTCGGGCGGCTCCACCGGCTCGGCCAACTCGCAGGACCTCCGCGACCTCTTCGAGGAACGGCTCCGCCGCCCGATGCACGGCCTGTCGCTCCAGAGCCTCGGGACCGGGGCGTTGCACGGCCTGTCCAGCGGCTTCCACTTCGAGATCGACGCCGAGCTGATCGTTTACGGCGCCACCGAGCCCAACGCCAAGGTCACGCTCCAGGGGGAGCCGGTCCAGCTCCGCCCCGACGGCACCTTCACCGTCCGGTTCAGCTTGCCCGATTCCCGCCAGATCATCCCGGCCGTCGCCGCCAGCCCCGACGGCGTCGAGGAGCGGACGATCGTCCTGGCCGTCGAGCGTAACACCAAGGAACTCGAGCCGATGATCCACGACGGCAACGAGCTTTAAGCCGGATCGCCCGAGCCCCGCATCCGCCGCGCCACCCCTCTTCCTCGCGAAGGGTGGCGCGGCGTTTGCCATTGCCCGGCGGCGAGATCGTCCTACACTTGCGACATGATCCGACGAAATCTCCGACCGACCTTCCTCAACGGCTTGGGAGCGGCTCCTTGAGCAAGGACATCAACCCGATCTTGAACGGTTGGGAGCACGACCCCGACGACTTCCAGGTCCGGATCATCGCCGGCGCCGACGGCCTCGACAAGTTGCAGATGCGGGTCGACCTGGGCCTGATCCAGATGGAACTCGACGGCCGGCCCGATGGCCGTCGCCCCCACGGCCAGGAATCGTACCTCGACCACCACGAGGCGAAGGCCAAGGAGGCCCGGTCGACCGGCTCGTATGAGCTCGACTCGGACGCCTGCGCGGCCTTGATGCGCGAAGGAATTCAGTACTACCGCCGCTACCTGGCGGCCTTCCACCTCCAGCGCTTCGACCTGGTGGTCCGGGACACGGCCCGCAACCTCCGCCTCTTCGCCTTCGTCGTCCGCCACGCCGCCGACCGTCGCGACAAGGTCCAGTTCGACCAGTACCGCCCCTACGTCACCATGATGAGGGCCCACGCCCTCAGCGCCGAGGCCATGAATCGCGACGACCACCGGACGGCCCTGGCCGCCCTCGACGAGGGGATCGAGGCCATCCGCTCGTTCCTCCGCGAGTACGACCAGGAAGAAGACCAGATCCAGTGCCGGGAGCTGCTCAAACTCGTCAGGCTCCGCCGCGAGATCGAGCAATCGCGGTCCTTGGGCCCGCTCGAACGCCTGGAGCAGCAGCTCGAACTGGCCGTCTCGCTCGAAGATTACGAGGAAGCGGCCCGGCTCCGCGACCAGATCGCCCGCCTCCGGGGCGTCCCTTCGCCGAGGTGATCGGAGCCGGGACGAATCCTCGCCATTTTCGAGGCGCCGGCCTTGAAGCCACGCCCTCGGGAGGCTAGACTGCACCTGTCCGGTTTCGGCCGGACGGGTCCTCTGCCATGTTCGATAGAGGCGTTCTTTTGGCGAACCAATGAGTACCCGTTGGGAGCCGATTCACGGTCGTTCGGCTTGTCCGTCCCGGCCTAAGGCACCCACTTAAACTGCGGGTTCTCAAAAGCGCTTCAACGGCATTGCGGTGGAGGATTTCTTGGCCCTCGCCCGTCTTCGATCGCTCGAAGCCGGTCGCGGGCCTTTTTCGATCCCTCCATCCCACGATCGGGATGCCCGCCCGATGAATCTCCGGGATCGCAAGGTCGCCCTCCGTCGCGAGGTGATCGCCCGGGTCCTGGCGATGGACCCCGGCTCCAGGCGGGCCCAGGAAGTCACCCTGACGGATCGCCTCTCCACCTTGCCCGGCTTCGGAGCCGCCCGGACGGTCCTCCTCCATGCCTCGGCCTTCGCCGAGGAGGTCGAGACCCGACCGATCCTGGCGCGGGCCCTCGACCTGGGCAAGCGACTGGTTTGCCCGAGGGTCGACCGGGCGGCCCGGCGGCTCCGGCTGTTCGTCGTGTCGGACCCGGGGCGTGACCTGGTCCCGGGCCTCCGGGGCATCCCCGAGCCCGACCCGGGATGCTCCGAGGTCGAGCCCAAGGCCGTCGACTGGGCCTTGGTCCCCGGCTTGGCCTTCGATCGTCGGGGCTATCGCCTGGGCCGGGGAGCTGGTCATTATGACAGGCTGTTGCCGACCCTCCGCCCCGACGCCCCGTGCTGGGCGCTGGTCCTGGATGTCCAGTGGGTCGTCCGCGTCCCGATCGAGCCGCACGACCAGCCGCTCGACGGAGTGGCCGACGCCCATGAGTCGGTCGTCGGCGCCGGACCGGGACGGCTCAATCGATGACGACACTTGGCGGGGTCGCGTAGCCGCGGAACAGGGTGGGGAGGTTCGCCGGGGCGGCATCGCCGTCATGGAGGATCATCCGATAGCGAAATCGGATCGACTCGCCGGCCGGGAGCACGAACTCGCCCGAGGTTTTCTGGCCGAAGTCGCGCCAGCCGAATGGGTTGGCGGCGAACAGGCCGTAGTCGCGGACGTGCCAGGTGGTCGGCGACCGGAAGCTTTCGGGGTGGTTGAACAGGGCGATCCCGACCATCCGGTCGGCGACCGGCCCGCTGTAGTCGACCCACGGCGCGGGCTTGCCCCAGGCGTCCTTGTCGAGGAGCCCTTCGGCGTTGACGATCTTCCCCCCCTTGCGGCCGGTGACGTCCATCGACGTCGCCACGCGGACGCCGAACATCCCCTCCTTGGTGTCGCCGAACGTGATCGGCCCGGCGGTGGCCTTGAGGGTGACGTCGAAGTCGACCACCCGGTTCACCTTGGTGGCGTGGAACCGGACGACGCGCTCGTCCTCGCAGACCTTCTTGCCGTCCGGGCCGATCCAGTCGTCGGTCGTCCGGATCAGGCCGACCGCGGCCCCGGAGACGACCGTCGGCCGCGAGGTTTCCCGGATCGTCCCGTGGCCCGGCGCCTCGCTCCAGAAGTCGACCTTGTTGACGCTCCCGTGGGTGAACCAGAGCGATCGGTGATGCGGGTGGTCGAACTTTTCCCCCTCCACTTTCGCCATCGGGTACGACCGCGTCATCGCCGCGCCGGTGGGCCCGATCACGGGGAAATAATACGGCTTCGGGCCGTCGTCGGGGATGTAGGTCGTGAGCGGCTTGCCGCCCACGCGGACCTCGACCCGCCGACCGTGCTCGATCAACTCGACCCCGGGGACGGCGGCCGGGGCACTCCCTTCGCGGAGCTGGAGCAACGCGGGCCCGTCGGCCGGGACGCGGTCGAGGACCATCCCGAGATAGGTCTTCTCTCGATCACGAAAGACGTTCGCCGAGAGCGGGCGGCCGGCGTCGCCCTGGAGGCGATGATCGCCCTCGTGAACGATCCCGCGCTGGATTTCGACCAGCAAGGGAGTTTCGCCGAGTTCCGCCCCGTTTCCCTTGACCTCGATCCTTTGATACAGATCGCCCGAGGCCGGGCCCAGGAACGCCATCGACAGGAACCAGCCGGCCCACGCACCGCGCGGGGATCGCGTCGAACGCCTCATTGATGCGGCTCCGGGTAGATCGCGGATGGGGAAAGGGTCGTGCCCTAGGAGTGATATGCGGCCCGGCGGGGCTTCGCAAGGGGATGGGGAGTACCCGCGGCTTCTTGGGCTCGCGACCGTGTGCCCGTTGGCAAGGCTCCGACAGATTGGGTTCGTTTCGTCGGGGAAGATCGGCGGGTCGATCCAGCCCCTCCCGGAATCTTTGAAGTTGACGCAAGTGGCTTGGAAATCAAGCTCGTCGGCTAAATGATCGTTTTTTTCGGGCTCATGTCATCCACCTTTTTCCAGAAACCAGATGTCCGCCGCGACCCTCCGAGGATTGCCAGGCCCGGGGGGCGGCCTGACCGGATCGGGGTGCCCAACCTCTGTTCGGGGTGGGGCGGGTTGGGCTGGTCGACTCCGGGGAGGTCGCCGGGGCAAACCCAAGAATCCGTGGGGACACCCAAGGGGATAAGGGGATGGCCGGGTTCGCGTTCCCTTGTCCGGGAGTTAGGGTCGCGTCATGATCGAGGGCGACCCCGCCGATGGCCGGAAGTGGGGTCGGACGACTCGCGAGCGACCACGCCCATGATCGAAGAGGAATTCGGCGTCCCCATCCCCGGCGAGGTCCTGTCCGAGGACCGCTGGGCCAAGACCGCGATCAAGCGGTTGCCGCCTCCCGGCCCGCTCGACTTCGGGGCGATCTTCGGCCGGGTCGCGCCCGTGGTCCTCGAACTTGGCTCCGGCAACGGCCGGTATACGCTCCTGAGCGCCCTCGCCCGGCCCGACGTCGACCACCTGGCCAGCGACATCCTGCCCGTCGTGATCCGCTACGCGACCCGGCGGGCGAATCAAAGGGGGTTGCGCAACGTCCGGTTCGCGGTCAAGGATGCCCAGACGCTGACGCGAGCGTACATCTCCGCTTCTGGCGTCGCCGAGGTCCACCTGTACCACCCCCAACCCTACCACGACCCCCGCCAGGCCCACCTCCGGCTGGTGACCCCCCGGTTCCTGGCCGATGTCCACCGGGCCCTGGAGCCCGGCGGCCTGTTCGTCACCCAGACCGACAACCCCGATTACTGGGCCTACATGACCCGGGTCCTCCCCGTCTTCTTCGACTTCCACGAACAACCCGGCCCCTGGCCCGACGCCCCCGAAGGGCGATCCCGCCGCGAGATCCTCGCCCGGAGCCGAGGCCTCCGGATCTTCCGAGGGTCGGGGACCCGCCGCGATGACCTGTCGCCCGCCGCCGCCCTGGCCCTGGCCGAAGCCCTCCCCGCCCCGACCTTCCGGAGCCGGGGCCCCTGGTGTGACCTCGATGCTTGGGAGGAACGCGGGGAGAAGAATTAACCGCCAAGGCGCCAAGAGCGCGGAGGAAAGTGAGTGAGGAAGAGAAAGAGAAAAATATCAAATTTTAATTGTATACCTCGAATAAATTTCTCTGCGTTTTTCTCCCTCGGTCGTGTCCTAGACAAGCTTGACGGTCGGGAACTTCAACCACTCCGCCAGTGACCAGACGTGATCGGTCAACCCCGCCGCCATCGCCGGAGTCCTTCGCTGCCAGGTCGCCTCCGCCGACCGAATGCGAAGCGTCCGCGCCGGCCAGCAGAAATTGGAGCTGTACAGCGTCAGGTAGGTCGCCGCCACATGTGAATCCCAACTTTTGCTGAACCGATACGTCTTGCGTGCCTTGCGGGCGTTGCGGTGCC
>JAABUQ010007800.1_pt1 | contig 15301 bp, 14 predicted proteins | sample 5560001 | NCBI WGS metagenome assembly JAABUQ01 (sample SAMN10711888, study PRJNA513371) | rock metagenome | isolation source: Antarctica rocks | place: Antarctica: Victoria Land, Finger Mt nord | collected 2015-12-18 | reverse complement strand
GATCAGGCGGAAGTTGCTCATGCGTGCGGTGTCCAAGGCGAGAGGTGTGCAAAGCTGTGTCCCGATCCTACCGGAAGCTTCCGCGTCGCGTTAAGTCCGACAGGCTGCTAGCCCTCATAAAAGGTACCACTCGGCAGGCCTGCCAGCTATGCAGTCGCCACCAATGCCGCGCCGATTGCTGGCTGCTTGCAAATCTGGCACAACTTCAGCCTTGAGCCAGCGAAATATGACGCTCCACCAGCCCTAAACTACCCTCGCCGCCGTCCAGCCCGCGGCTGCGCTGTCCGCCCTCGCAACATCGGCAATGCTGGGCGGTAAAACGCCGCCTTCAACCGGGTCGCCGCGTAGTCCTCCGCCGCCGCTGCCTCTGGCACCGTGTTGCCCAGACCAAAGAACCCATGCGTCGTCCCCGGAAACAGCCGCGCCTCAGTCCGCACCGGCCCTGCAGTGCCAACCCCCGGCGCCCCCGGCCTCAACGGCCGAGCCGCAATCAACCGCCCCGCCAAGGCCTCGCCGCCTGACCGCAGCGGATCGATCTCGGCCAACACCACGGTCGCCGCCGGCAAGCCGTTCCAATCCGACCGCGCCAGCAAGTCCAATCGCGGATCGTCCTGCTGCCCGTAATCCGGCGCATACAGGTCCTGCGCCCAACGCACCGTGGCCCGCGTCAGCGGCCGGCTCCGTCCACTTTCCGACATGCTCGCGCCGCTCAACGAGGTCCCTGCCAACGGGGTGATCAGCAGCAAATGGTCCGGCACCGGCACCCCTCGATCCCGCGCCAGCATCGCCGTCGACAGCGCAAGGTTCGCCCCCGCGCCCTCGCCCGCCAATGCCACCCGCGTTGGATCGGCCCCCCAGCTCCGCACCTGCGACCGCGCCCACTGGAAGGCCGCCAGCGCGTCGTCATGCTCCGCCGGAAACTTCGCCTCGGGCGCCAGCCGCGTCCGGATCGTCACGACCATCCATCCCGTGCGCGAGGCCAACTCCCGCGCACTCTCGTCTGCGGTGTCCAGGCTCCCCGTTACCCAGGTGCCGCCGGCGAAGAACACGATCATCGGCGTGTTCTTCGCTAGCGCCGGCCGATACAACCGCGCCGACAGCGTCCCAGCCGCCCCGGTCGCTGCCAGGTCCTGCACCTGCGTCACATTGATCGAATCGGCCGGCTGCCCCCGCACGTTCGGTATCGCCCGCGCCGCGTCAACAAGCGTCGGCACTTCCCGCGCCCGGCTGGGCGACAACCCCGCGGCCGGCACCGCCCGCATCGCCTGGTGCTCCGTCAAGACCGACAGCATCGCGGCACTCGGCTGGTACGGCGTCCGCCCCTGCGGCGGCCCCATGCCGCAGCCCGACACAAGACAAACCAGCAAGGTGGAGCCTATCAGCCGCATGGGGACACTCACATTATGACGCCTTAACCTGCCCGCCGCTGCGCCAACCGACAAGACCCCCAACCAGCGGACGCCCGCGGGCGCCTGGACCCTAGTGAACAAGCGTCTCCGAAAACATCTGCTGCATCGCCGCCCATGACCGGGCGTCGGCCTCGGCGCTGTAACGGATCGCGTCCGGCATGTTGCGGGCAGCCGCTTCCTGGTTGGTGAAGCTGTGCACCGTGGCGCCATAGAGGTGCATCTGCCAGTCGACGCTCCCCTCCCGCATCTCTGCCTCGAACGCGGCCCGTTGCTCCGCAGGGATCATCGGGTCATCGGCGCCGACGCACACCAGCACCTTGCCCTTGATCGCCTTTGCATCCGTCTTCGGAGCCGCGGTGGCCAGGCCGCTATGGAAGCCAACCACAGCCGCGACCTGCGCGCCTGACCGTGCCAACTCCAGCGACATCGTCCCGCCAAAGCAGAACCCGATCGACGCCACCCGCGCCGCGTCAACCTCGGGCCGCGCCGCCAGAGCATCCAATCCGCCCTTTGCCCGCGCGCGAGTGCGCGACGGATCAGCGAACAACGGCTCCAGTGCCGAGATTGCCCCTTGCAGGTCATCGATTACCCGGCCGTTTCCATGCAGGTCGCACGCCAGCGCGACATAACCCATCCCAGCCAGCCGCTCAGCACGCGAGATCGCATGCTGGCCCAGCCCGAACGCCTCGGGAAACACCAGCACCCCCGCCCGCGGCCCAGAGTCGGTGCCCGGCTCGAAAAACAACTGGCTGCACATCGTAAGCCCATCGGCTTGGTAGGTCAGCGTCTCGTGGTGCATGGCAGAAGCCCTCCGGTTTAACCCGGCCTTCAATCATCCTCCGCCCTAAACCGCAAGTGACGCCCCCGAGACGGGCCCTCGCGTGAGCCGTTGGACAAAGCACCCAAGGCGGCAACAATGCCGACGCCGCCGCTCCCTGATGGACGCCCGGCTCTCACTGCCCATGCGGCGGGGCGATCCGGAATAGCCCCCATTTGCCCCGTTGCGTGCTGCCCTTCTCGTGGAACTGCGCCATATCCTGGATATGCGACGCCGTCACGTAGATCGATCCGTCCGCACCCTCCGCCAAGCTATCCGGCCAACGCAGCCGCACGTCCTGCGCCACCACCGTCATCGTTCCATCTGGCGAGCGCATCCGTACCGCGTTGATCCCCGGGTCCGTCACGAACAAATAACCCTGGCCGTCCATCCACAGCCCGTCCGCCACGTTCGTCGTGGCCACTTTTTCCACCGCCGCGCCGACGTCCGCGCCCGCATCCAGCAGCACGTTTGTTGGCGCCCGGTACAGCGTGCGCCCTACCAGCGCCTGCCAATAAAGCCACTCCCCCTTCGCATCGAGCGCGATCCCGTCCGCCGCAAACGCCGGGATGCGGTGGTCCGGCCGCCGCAACTCGTGCCCGTCGACCACCGGCACCACTCCTGGCTCCGGCTGCGTCCGCGGGTCGCCGTCCAGCACCCGCCGCGCGTGTCCGGTCGTGACGTCAACCACCAGCAATGCGCCCTGCTGGCCAGAATCCGTGAGGTACGCCGTTTTTCCATCCGGGCTCACCCGCACGTCGTTCAGATAGCTCCCCTGTGGCGCCGCAACCGCGTCGAACGCGATCACCTGCACGACCTTGTCCGTCGCCAGGTCAACCTTCACCAGCTTCACGCCGCCGGGCTTGATGAACTCGTTGCCCGGCGCTGCCGGGTCCAATACCCAAAGGAACCCTTGAGGGTCGACCGTGACACTCTGCACGCAAACAAAGTGATCCTGCACCGACAATGGCTTCAAGTTGCTCCAGGCGTTCCATCCAGCGTCCGGATACGGCCGCAACCGCCCATCCTTCATTACCTCTGCCACCGAAATCGCGACGTCCTTCTCCCACCGTGGGAAGTTCACGAATATCCGCCCATCCCGTGACACTCCCACCCCCGTCACCTGCTGGTCGAACCCGGCCACCTGCACCAAACCCGGCCTTGCCGCCTTTGCCGGCCCGACCAGCGCAACGGCCCCCGCAGCCATAACGAGCCCACGCCGACTTAAAGAACAGTTGAGCACCCGCACCCTCCGCCAAATCGATGCTAGAGCGGCCCAGCTCCGCCCAAGTTCAGGCACAGCACGCGGCTGTGACCAAGCCAGCTTGCCACGACGGCGCCAACATCGGCTGTTTCCAACCAGGGCTATGTTGGCCTATCCATAGAAATGCCATCGAAAAGCCCAGCGAATAATGCACTCAAAGGAGGCCCGGGCCAGCCGAGTGGGCGGAGTGAAACGCGCCCAGCTCCAATCATGTCCGGAACGCCTGTCAACGGCCTTGTCACCCGCGCCCTGGTCCTCCTGTTCCTCTTGCTCCTCACCACGCCTGCACAGGCCGCCAGCCTCTACGAAGCCAGCGCCATCACCACTGGAATGGACCTCCGCAGCCGCCCCGCCGGCCTGGCGGCCTGCCTCGCCCAGGTCCTCGCGAAAGTCTCCGGCAACCCGGCCCTGCTCGACGACCCCCGCGTCGCAGCACTCGGACCCGCCGCACCCGGCCTGCTCGCCGGCCTCGCCTACCTCGACCGCATGTCCGACGAGCCAAAGCACGACGAACAAGGCACTCGGGACCGTCCCTACGACCTCGTCGCCCACTTCGAGCCGGCCGGGATCGACGCCGCCCTGCTCGGCCTCGGCGAGGCGCCCTGGCTCACCAGCCGCAACCGCCCCTCGCTCCTCGCCGACATCGACATCATCCCCCGCGACGGCCCCACCATGCCCCTCCGCGCCGACACCGACCCCGACGAGCGCCACCGCGCCGCGCTGCTTGCCGCCGCCGACCGCTCCGGCATTCCCGTTCTGCTCCAGCCCAGCCTTGGCCCGGCCCCAGCCGCCACGGCCACCTTGCATGGCAACCTGGCCTGGCAAGAAAACGCCGCAGGCTGGGTCGGCGCATGGGCACTGACATGGCTGGGCCACGAACACGTTTGGCGCGTCGCCGGCGTCAGCTTCGATGAAGCCTACCGCAACGCCATGGCCGGCGCCGCCGCAGCGCTCTCGGGCCATGCCCTTCCGCCTGCCACCGTGCCTTGAACTCCGGCTCGGCGTTGACCTCCGCGGCCCCGGCACCTAACTCTGCTCCGCGTCTCATGGAGTCGGCCGCGTGGGGGACAGCTACCAGAAGCCGGTGACGAGCTACGGCACCAACAAAAAAAACACTCAAGTCGGCGGCTAAGCCTGATGCTCGACTGGAACCCAGGTCCGCCGTCAACGGCAGCCGGCCCGTGTTGCGGAAGCGAGGGGCCGCATTCCTTGGTTGTCAGCGTTGCCAACCCATGGGCTCCCGGCGAGACCCTGCACTTCTACAAATGCGCCGACTGCCATTCCCTGATCGTCCCGGATGGCGCCTTCCACGATTACAGCGACGCCGAGCCCGCACAGGTCAGTTGGCGGCACTATGTCCAGCTCGGCGCCGGCATCGACGTGATGGTCAACCCGGCGGAGCGGGCGCGGGCACCCAATGCATCCCGCCTGCTGGACGTCGGCTGCGGCTTCGGCTTCACGCTCGACTATTGGCAGCACGCGGTGAGGGGCGAGGCGGTCGGGGTCGAGCCGTCCGCTTTCGGGCGCCTCGGTGCGAAGATGCTGGGCGTCAACCTGCATGTGGCGCTGCTGGCGGATGTTCCGTCACTGCAGGCCAGGCAATTCGATGTCGTGCTCTCGTCAGAGGTGATCGAGCACGTGCCTGATCCGGCAGCCTTCGTGCGGGAGTTGCAGCGTCACCTTGCGCCCGGCGGAACACTGGTGCTGACCACGCCCAACGCCGGGTTCGTAACCCAGGACGTCCCGCTTGGCCTTGTGCTTGCGACGCTGTCGCCGGGGCTGCACAAGTTGCTGCTGAGCCGGGCGGCGTTGGAAAGATTGCTTGGGAAGGCGGGGTTCGCGCATGTCCGGGTCGATGACGCAGGCCAGCAGCTTGTCGCTTGGGCATCTGACGAGCCACTCTCGTTGCAGGATGATCCGGCAGCGCTGCGCAGCAGCTATATTTCATACTTGAGCCGCCGTTGGACCGACCCGTCGACCGGACTCGACCTGCGGCTCGGGTTTGGCTACCGGCTTTTTAAGGAGCTGGTGAACGGAGGACGCTTGGACGAGGCCGTGCCGGTCGCCGCCGGGCTGCAAGCCCTCATTCAAGAACACTACAAGTTCGATTTTACCGATAGGGCCGCGGTGCTGGGCGCCGTGCTGCCAACGGCGCAGCTCGACGACTATATGGCCGCAGCGCCGTTTCCGCTCGGCCCCATCCTGTTCTTTCGCGCGATCGCAGCCGCGCAAGGCGCGCTGCCCGGCGAGGACGCGGCGGCCGGATTTGCCCTTGCGCACGAGGTTTTGGCGCAAAGCATCCACGTTAGGCCCGATCACTTCCAGGAAGCTGCAGCGCTTGCCTGGGCGGCGCTGCTGGAGCAGGCCGGAGTGTTGCTGCGCGCCGGTCAGGCCGGGGCCGCCGCATCATGCCTGGCGCGGATCGCAGCCGCTGAGACGGCGCCGCCGGCGGGTTGTCCAACCAGGGTGCCAGCCGATGTCGCTCAACGAGCGCTCGCGCTCGCCGATGAGGTCAAGCTTGCGCTCACCCCACCCGTTTCCCCAGCTATTCCTCAGTCTCCGAAACAGAGGCCCCGCGGCTTTTCGGCGCTTTGGCAACACTTGCGCGCTTCAAAGGAGAACCAGCGCACATGACGCATTACAGCGCACAACTATGGCGCAACTACGATTTTTACGTGTGGAGCGCCAGATGCTTGGTCCCAGAGTGAGGTGACGTGGGCCAAGCATGAGGGTGCTGGACGTGGTGGTCGACCTCCGGGGACCAAACACCTGGTTTTCTACTTCAAAACCAGTTAGGTCCAGTTATGCGTATGCTACTTCCCACACTGCTCTTAACTGCTTGCGCTTCTGCTACCACGCCCAATGCCCGCTATGTCGGTTCTGAAACACCGATGATCCCCAGTGACCTTTGCAAACCTGGTCGAGCTGCCCTCCGTGTGCGCGATGGTGATGTCCTGTTTGTCCCTGATGAAGCCACTTGGACTTTAACCGGCACGGCAGACCACAGCGGCACCTTGCGAGCCGAACGCACTGGACGTGGCGCAAGTAAACAGCCCTACCTCACTCGGTTTACCGGCACTTGGACCGCAGAGGCTGTGTCGGGTACTTATGTAACTCCCAGATGCACCTACTCCATCCAACTTGCACGCGATTAGGCTTTATTTCGGTATGACACTTTTATCTCCGCCAGGACTTCCTGGGGGTGGGATCACTGGCATTGTTCCCATCGAGGGCGGCCGTATGACTGGTGTCGACCCGCCTACTGGCGGGGGCGTCACAACTCCTTGATCCGGCACCGGCCGCGAACCATCCAGTGGTGCCGCCGGGGTTCTACCCTGCGGCGTTGGAAGCTCCTGGCCTTCGCCTGACCGCGGCGATACGGGTGTTTCCTGCTCCGGTGCAGCTAGAGCCTGCGCCCAAACTGACATCAAACCCAATGATCCGGCTGCGAAAATCCACCATGGCGCCAACTTCGCTGGCCGCCGTTGCTGAGCACAGGACTGCACTTGCATCTTCATCTCCTACAAAGATTGCGAACCAAACACCCTCGAACGCTTATTAGGCCCGGTTACACCCATTCGTGAAAACCAGCGGCTTCCTCAATGCACCCGCAGCCTGCCGTTGACCTCAGATGAGTGCCCGCATGCCCGGCGCCAACCGCCATAGCACGTCGCCGGACAAGCCGAGGTCAAGCTTGTAAACCTGCGTTTCTCGTGGCACACGCGACGCCCGCAGCCGATCGAGCCATCCCAACAACGGCGCAAGCCAAGGGTCGAGCACCCCGTCCTGCCGGGGGAGTCCGGCAATCGCCCGCATCATCTGTTCAAAATCCACATCGGACACCCGCTGATGCTCCGACCCCGCGGGATCAAGCACCGCCTGCACTCGGGTCCGCGCCAACCGCCGCAACCCGGCACCTAGATCAGCATACCTCATGTGCAGCAAGTAGAGGCGGTCGAGCACGATCGGAGCATCGCAGCAATGAAATCCTGGCGCCCACTCGACCGCACGGCGCACCAGCACCGGCTTGCACAGCGCTGCCGAAAATCGAACCCATTTGCGTTGCGCACCAATCGGCTGCGTGAAATCCAGTGCCGCTTCCCGATCCGGTATGTGGTGCAGGTCGAGCCCGATTGCGGTCATCACCGGCTCTGTGGCCACCTCTGCAAACTCATGCAATCCAGAGTAGTATAACGGATCTGCCACCAGCAACTCGTCCACGTCGGTGTGAACCACGGCGTCGTACCGGCGCAAAAGAGATTTCACCTCCTCCGCGACTACCGCCACCCTCCAAGCCTCATCCAGTGCCGACCGTCCTAGCCGCCGCACCCGCACAGGCAAACCGTCCGCACTGCCGTCGTCAGAGCCATGGTCCAAAATAGTGCAGTGCTCGGCTCCCAGCTGGCCGGCGTAGTGCCGTGCCCAAACTCCTGCCCAAACTGGCTCGTTGTACGCCATTGTCAGGGCAGCGACACGCATCCCCACCCTCTCCCAACCGCCAGGGGTCGCAGCGACCCACCCGATGCCTAAATACTGCAGCGCTGCAAACCTGCGGGCATGATCCGCGGCGGCAGCTTGAACGATCTATCCAGACGTTGCCAGCAGCAACCCGCCTACGCTACAGCGGCCTTAGAGCTGTTGGAGATAAACTATGCCGGACCCAAGCGACACCATCCTGCGAAGGTTTCTTGGTCCTACCTTGCAAGGAGCCGCTGCCCGCGCCGTTGTTTTGCTCGGCGCCTTTGCTGCCCTTGGTGCAATGGTCGCCTGGCTTGTCCACTAGATCACCTGTCCCAACCGGCCCCGCCGCTTCCAGCGCATCAAAGACCATTAACTACTCGGAATCAATGTCCTGTTGGATGGACCTTGACGGAAGCGTCCTGCTGAGGCCTCCCGCTCCGGGCGTGCGGTGCCAGTCTAGGCGGTGCGCAACGGTAGTGCCATCAGCCTGGGACCTGCCGGCCATGCACGCCTCATGAAGGGGTGGCGGATAGGAACAGCCCGCAAAGGCGTGTCTGGCGGGCGTGGGCGGGAGGCTTCGGGACAAAACGCGCTCTTCACGCGCCCCTCCGCTCGGCGATGCAGTTGCCGCTCTGGCTGTCGTCCTGACATTGACCGAACCGCCCGGCCAGACCACCCACTGGACGGTTGCCGCGATGGGGACGGCCTGTGCGACCAACGCCAGTTCACGCTGTCCAACGATCTGTTAGGGCCACCTGGCTCAATCGAAGGAGCTGCATCAGGCTGGCTGCGTCTCAATAAATCCGGTATGCCGCTTTCCAATGAACGTCACCAATACGCTCGCGACCAGACACAAAGCCCCGGCCGCCATGAACGCTGCTAGGTAGCTTCCGCTTCCTACTCGAACCAACCCTGCCAACCACGCTGCCGATGCTGCCCCCAATTGGTGCATCGCCGCGATCCACCCGAACATCACCGGCGCATTTTCCTCACCAAAGCACCGCGCCGCCAGCCGTACCGTCGGCGGCACGGTCGCGATCCAGTCAAGCCCATAGAACACCGCGAACACGCCTAGGCCCACGTAGCCCGCCCCCTCGAACCCAATATCGAAGGCGAATGGCAGGAACAGCAGGCTCAACCCACGTAGCCCATAGTACCAAGCCAGCAGCACCCGGTTGTCCCAACGGTCGGACAACCAGCCAGACAACGTCGTCCCCACCATGTCGAACACGCCCATGGCCGCGAGCAGCGAGGCTCCCAAGACCTCCGGGATGCCGTGGTCAACGCAGGCCGGGATCAAGTGCGTTCCAATCAGCCCGTTGGTGCTCGCTCCGCAAACGAAGAACGAGCTGCCTAGCAGCCAGAAGTCCCGCGACCCTGCTCCTGTCCGCAGGGCCCGCAGTGCTCGAACTGCCGGGTTCACAGTGGGTGCGACCCGAACCACCACCGCGGAGGCGCCATAGGGTGGAATTCCCAAGTCGGACGGCCGGTCGCGCATGAAGGCCAAAACCGGCACAATCAGCACTGCCGCCACGCTGGCGATCAGCACGCTCACCCAGCGCCAGCCAAAGTGCCCGGCCAGGTAGGCCAGCATCGGCAGGAACACCAACTGCCCTGTGGCTGTGCTCGCCGTCAGGATGCCGACCACCAGCCCGCGCCGCGTGCTGAACCAGCGGCTGGCCACCGTGGTCGCCAGCACCAAGGCGGTCACTCCACTGCCGCTGCCCACCACGATGCCCCACAGCGCCACCAACTGCCATGAAGCCCGCATGAACGGCGTCAACGCTACCCCAAGTGCTACGACGGCAAGCGCGGTCCCTACTGTTCGCCGCAGCCCAAAACGCTCGATCACCGCTGCGGCGAACGGCCCGATCAGGCCGTATAGCGCAATGTTCACCGCCACTGCGAACCCGATCGTGGCCCGCGACCAGCCGAACTCCGTCTCCAGCGGCACAATCAGCACACCCGGCACTGACCGGATCCCGGCTGCCACCAGCAAAACCAGGAACGTACAAGCCGCTACTACCCAAGCCGGGTGAACCCGCCGCACCATATCCGTTCCTCTAAAACCACCACCAGACTACGCGCATATACTCCTATCTATCAAGACCCTTTTGTGCCCTGTTTCAAGGGTTGGCTTGGCTGGCTCCATGGGCTGGCCGGGGCGGCGCCGACAGTGTTGCCGACGGTGTTGCAGGGAGCTTTCCTTTGAGGGTTTGCTTCCCTGGCATTGGTATTCAGAGCGTCAGGGCTATGGGAAGCAGAGGGACTTCAAGGGCTTGTTTTAAACCATGCGGTTGATATTTAAGCGAGCTCACTAGCAGGCGTTGTTTTCACGGCAGCGTATTAGGGAAATAATCCTTGACGGGTGGCCCCGATTTGGGGCATTCAGTGAGTTGGGCTGCCGGGTTGCCGGGGGATCCAGATGCGCTCCCAAACGTCGACCAATTCGTTGCGGTTGCGGGCTGGAGCAGGTTCCATGCGGCTGCCGACGCGACGTAGGCCGCAGGCGGCAAGGACTTTTGCGCTGCCGTGATTTTCGGGTTGGCAGGCGGCCTCTATGCTGTGCAGCGCCAGATGACCTTGGATCGCGGCGACAAAGACTGGGGCGGCCTCTTGCATCAGGGCCTGGCCACGGTGGGGCTCACCGAGCCAAAAGCCGAAACTGCCATGATGCGTGCCGGATACACGGCCGCCGCCGATCCAACCGGCAAGCCGGCACCGGTGTTCAACGACATAGACGAGGGCGCGGCGCTGGGCGGTGGCGTCCAGGGCCTCGGCTATGCGCGCCTGCGCCATTTCAAGGGTGAACGGGACGGGCCAGCGGCCGAGCCATTGGCTGATGGCTGGGGTCATTGCCGCGGCTATGGCGGGGGCGTCGCCGGGGCAGGGCGGGCGCAGGCGGAGGCGGAGGCGGGCGGTTTCCATCTTAATCCGATATTATAGGAGTTCGGCTTATGGTCGAGGCCTCACCGCTGCATGTCATGCTGACCGTCATGCGCCGGAAGTGGCGGGAGGGGGACGAGGACGGGGCGGTGGCGCTGGCGAAGGCGGTCGCGCCGTATGTGCATCCGAAGGCGGCGGCTGCGCGGCCCGCAAACGATTTAGCGCAGGTGAGCGATGACGATTTGGACGAACTTGTCGCTCGAGGCCGAGCGGGGGTTGCGGGCGAATGTACGGACGAGCCTGAGTGAATGGGCGGCGTTGGCCCTGGCGGCGCAAGGGCAGGTTCCAGCGCGGCACCATCGGATGATGATCGGCGAGCTGGAGGCGGTGGCTTCAGGGGGCTGTGACCGGCTGATGCTGCTGCTGCCGCCGGGTTCGGCCAAGTCGACTTATGCGAGTCAGGACAACTGGACCGGCACGGACATCTTGGTTCCCGCGGCGACGGCGGTCGACTGGGTGGGGACTTGGGGCGGTTGGCAGGCGGTGGCTTTTGCGCCGGCTGATTACTTGGCGCCGACCGGGGATGGCAGCCTGGTGCTGCGCACCGCGACGGGGGACCTGACGCTGCGGCCCTCTGGGCCTGGCCGGGTGCGGGTGGGGTCGGATGCGGAGCCCTGGGGCTTTGTGAGCGCGCTGGGGCGCGGCAGCCCGGAGGGCGTCGTCACTGCGCCGGCCGGGTCTGACTACCGGAATTTGGATGGCGGCGCGGGATCGACGCTTTGGCTGAAGCGGAGCGGGTCGGATGCCACGGGCTGGGCGGCGCTGGGGTAGGCCGGCGGAAGCATCCGCCTGCAACAAGCTGCCTGCAACAAGATAGTAGACCGGGGATAAAAATGCCGACGATCAAGCAACTTCCACTGGCTACGCAGGTGACGGTGGCGGATGAGCTGCCGTTGAGCCAGGGCAACTTCACCCGCAGCGCCAAGGTGGGGCTGCTGCTGGCGGGTACGCAGCCGTCGATCACACTGGCGCCGGGCGCGCTGCTGGGGCGGGTGTCGGCGCTGGTGGGCGGACCGGAGCCGGTGGCGGTTGGCGTGGGGCTCGCGGTGTCGGGCGTCGGGCTGGCGGCGACGGGGGCGGACCATCTTGCGTTCCCAACCTCGCCAGGGCTGCTGGCGGGGGATGAAGTGGTGATCAACAGCGGGTCGGCGCCGCGGCGGATGCCGGCGACGGCGCTGCGGCGGCTGTTTTCGGCCGGGGTGGGAGTGCAGATCGATCCGTCGGGGGTGATTTCTGCGCCCTCCAATGGCGGGCTTGGCATGCCGGGCGTGCAGGGCGCTCAGGGCGACACCGGTGCGGCGGGTCCGCAAGGTGATTTGGGACTCCAGGGCGCCCTGGGGCCGCAGGGCGCTGTGGGCGCGAGCGGTTTGCCGGGTGCGCAGGGGTTTCCGGGCGTAAAGGGGGACACTGGCGCGGCGGCTCCGGTCATAACGGACGCTTCGGCGCTGCCGGTGGTTGCGAGCGGCACGGCCACGGCCCGCAGCCTGGGCGCACGCGCGGCGGACCGCGTCAATGCCCGGGATTTCGGCGCGGCGCTGGATGACGGGACGGACGACACGGCTGCCCTCATGGCGGCCCGGGCGGCTGCGGGGACGCGCGCCGTGACCTTGCCCCTGGGCGTCGCGCGCGTGACGACGGCGACCGAGGGCTTAAGTGGGCGCGTGGACGGCGATGGCCAGATCCGGACCGCGGACGGGCACAAACGCGCGCCGCGGTTCAGCCTGCGGTCCACGGCGCCGACCAGCTATGGCAACCAGGGCGACATTGTCCAGGCGTTCGATGGCGACCTGAGCACCGTTCACCTGGCGATCGAGCACCGGATCGAGGGCGAGGACACGCTGACCAAGCCCACGACCAGCTATGTCATGCACCACGAGAACAGCGCGATCAGCCTGTCGATGCTGAACCAAAGCGGGTGGAACCAGGCGACCAACGACCAGGTGGGCGGGCGCACGGGCGTTTCCGCGATCGACGGCAATGTCGGCAACGTGGGCCAGGGCGACGCTTATTTCCTGCATGTCGGCGGGTTTGTTTCGGGCACCAAGCCGGGCAGCACGCATTTCCTGGCGAACCCGGCATTCGTGGCGTTCTCGGGCGGCATCTTCTCGTTTTCGGACGGGACCTATCAGGAGGTGGACGAGTTCAGCCATGATGACGGCGGGTTCGGCGGGGTCGGGTCGGACATTGCGGTCAGCAGCACGGTGCGCAACTTCAACCGCACGAACGACACTGGGGCGAAAGGGGCGTGGTGGCTGGCGTTCCGGCTGCAGTCGGGCGGCACCAAGGCGGTGGACGTGGCGTTGCAGCCGACGGGCAGATGGAACAACGTGATCGACACGACGCCGGTGACGGCCGGTCCGACAAAGGCCGTGTGGACGCAGGCGGCGGGGCAGCGGACATACCTGAACGCGAGCGCTTTTCCGGACGGCTTCTCAAATCCGGCGAAGGTTTCGGTGGGCACGACCTACACACACTATAATCCGGCGACTGCGGCGTACGAGGTCGTCGTCGGCGGCACGACGGCGCTGTCGGTGTCTCCCGGTGGCGTGCTGGGGATCACGCCGGGGCCGGGCAGCAACGACGCGACCCTGGCGACGACGGCGTTCGTGGTCGCGCGCGGCGTGGGGGCAGCCGGGCCGCAAGGGCCGCCCGGCAACACCGGCGCGGCCGGGGCCACGGGGCCGGCCGGCGCAACGGGGGCAACCGGAGCGGCTGGCCCTGCGGGGAGCTCTGCCCCGCAACCGGCCACGGCTGCGACGAGTTCGACAATCGGCGCGGTGAGGCCGGACGGGTCCACTACGGCGGTTGCGGGCGACGGCACGCTGTCGGTCAACTTGGTTCCAGTCGCCAGCGGCGGCACGGGCGGCACTACGGCCGCCGCGGCGCGGTCGAACCTGGGCCTGGGTTCGGCGGCGGTGCTGAACTCCGGCACGACGGCCGGCACGCTGGCGGATGGCGGCACGGTCGCGGGGCACACGGCGGCGATTGCGGCGCGGCTGGCGGTGGCGAGCAACCTGTCCGATGTGGCGTCGCCCGGCCTCGCACGGGCCAACGTCAACAAGGGCGTGGTCGAGCTTGCCTCCGGTGCCTTGGTCGCGACCGACTGCGCGGCGGGCAATGCGTTCACCTTGACGCTCGGGGTAAGCGCCACGCTGTCGAGCCCGGCCAACATCGCGGCGGGCGCGTCCTATGCATGGCGGATCGTGCAGGACGCGACGGGATCGCGCACGCTGGCGTTCGGCGCGGCGTTCCGGTGGCCGGGCGGGACCGCGGGTGTGCTGTCCACGGCGGCGGGCGCGGTCGACCTGCTGACGGCGGTGTCGTTCGATGGCGCGACGCTTGACGCCGTGCTGACCAAGGGATTCGCCTGATGCTGCCGCTTCCGGTCGGGTTCATGGCTTCCCCGGTTGCCGCGGCGGCGGGGCTGCTGCTGGACCGGATTGCGGTCGTCGGCGCCTACAGCGTCCGCAAGCTGGTGAGCGCCTACGTCGGCCCGGCGCTGCGGGTGCGGCGGGACAGCGACAACGCGGAACAGGATGTCGGGTTTTCCGGCGGCGCGCTCGATGGCACAGCCATGCTGGCGTTCTGCGGATCGGGCAACGGGTTTGCGTCCAAGTGGCACGACCAGAGCGGGGCAGGCAACCATGCCGCGCAGCCGGCCCGAACCTCGCAGTATCAGCTCGTGAACGCTGGCGCCCTTGTGACCCAGGGCGGCCGTCCCTGCCTCGGCTATGGCGGCGGCTCGCCCACGATGGCGCTGCCCGGCGGCATGTTCGCGGGCCTCGCGTCGTCCACGGCGCTGTGCCTGTTCTCGCAGGCTTCAGGGGACGCGGGCTGGTGGATCATCGGCAGCAGCGGCCTGTTCACCCATACGCCCTACGGCGACGGCGCGGCCTACGAGCAGTACTTGTCCACGTCGCGGCCGGGGTTCCCAGGATACGGGTCCAGCAGCGCTCCAACCGTGCACGCCGCACAGAACGACGGCACGGCCTTGTCGGTGTTCAAGAACGGCGTCCAGGCCGGCTCGGCGCAGGCTGCCGCCTTCACCAACGCCCCGTCCGCGACGGCGGGCGACTACCGGCATGGCCAGGTCAGCCTGTCCGAGATGATCCTGACTGCCGCCGTACTGCCTGCGGCAGACCGGCAGGCAGTCGAGCGCAGCATGGGCGCGTACTATGGGATAACCGTCGCCTAACGGTGGCAAGGTCGGGGCGCGCTGTCGGCCGCCGACCAGGCCACGGTGCGCGCCAGCTAGCCAGCCTACTCCGGGACGCCCTGATTCATGGGAACGTATACTCTGGCGCTGGCGCCACTCGGGGGATGGAGCACCTTTGGCGGGATGGCAGGGACGGATGTGCGGTATGCGCTTCTGCTTGGCAGCTCATCGCCGGAGCAGGGTCGGCT